>Ga0102832_1001211_pt1 | contig 22168 bp, 18 predicted proteins | sample EBPBio282013_DNA_FD_88942 | JGI IMG/M metagenome (GOLD analysis project Ga0102832, IMG submission 88942) | Wastewater treatment Type I Accumulibacter community from EBPR Bioreactor in Madison, WI, USA - Reactor 2_5/28/2013_ DNA (Illumina Assembly) | ecosystem: Engineered > Bioreactor > EBPR >... | reverse complement strand
GCCATGTCCGATGAAACAACCGCCGGCATGGCGCGCGACCTTGGACTGGATGTCGCGGTGGACCTTACCGGCTACACCAATCACGCCCGACCGGGAATCTTCAGCTACGGCGCGGCGCCCGTGCAGACCGCATGGCTCGGGTACCCCGGCACCTTGGCAAACGAAGCGGTACCTTATTTGATCGCGGATAACGCCGTTATCCCCGAAACGCGCCGCGCCGATTACGCCGAGAAGATCGTCGCGCTGCCGTCGTGCTTCTTTCCGCCGGATGACCGCCGTGTGATCGCGACACCGCCAAGCCGTGCCGAAGCGGGCCTGCCGGAAACAGGGTTCGTCTTTTGTAGTTTCAATTCCGCCTACAAGATCACACCTGCTGTTTTTGAGATCTGGATGCGTCTCGTCGCCGCCGTGCCGGACAGCGTGTTGTGGCTCGCCGTGCGCCATGAAACCGCACAGCGGAACTTGCGCGCCGAGGCCGCGCGGCGCGGCGTCGACCCCTCACGCCTTGTCTTCGCACCGCATGCGCCGATGGATCAGCACCTCGGCCGCCATGCCCTCGCGGACCTCTTCCTGGATACGGCGCCCTTCGGCGCGCACTCCACGGCCGCCGACGCGCTGCAGGCGGGATTGCCGGTGCTGACCCAGCCGGGGGAAACCTTTGCCGGGCGCGTCGCGTTCAGTCTTCTCACCTCGCTCGACATGCCGGAGCTGATCGCGGCCGATTGGGCGGCGTACGAAACCGCGGCCCGCGACATCGCCCGCGACGGGAAACGCGCGGCAGACTTAAAAGCGAAGCTTGCCGCCAACCTCAAGAGCCGCCCGACCTATGATACGTCTCGTTTCACGCGCGCGCTCGAAGCCGCTTACACGGCCCTCGCGGCGCGCGCCGGCCAGGCCCCGGCGGCGATCACCATTTCCGGCGTGGACTAATCCCGACGCGCGTTACAGAAAAAACGGCAACCTAATGCCTCTGCGGCGCGCAAATACAGCCGCGCCTTGCAACGCGGCGCTTTGGACGGCTTCGCAGAGGAGCTAAAATAGCGCCGGCTTTTGAGGGAGGCGACCATGGCAGGACCGTTGAGCAGGCGGCAGGCGCTTGCGTTCTTGAACGCGGTAGCGTTCGCCGGACCCACGAGCCTTTTCGCACGATTGGCGGCCGCGCAGGATGCCGCGCCCGCGGCGCCGCTTCCGGGAACGGATCCCGGCACGCAGCTGCTCGGCGCGACGGTCGATAAAGGCGCGCGCATGTTCGTGCCGATTTCCATCGGCGGACAGGGCCCGTTTCCTTTCATTGTCGACACCGCGCTCGAGCGCACGATCATCGCCACCGAGCTTGCCTCCGAACTCAAGCTGGCCGACGGACCGAAGACGACCATCCACACCATGACGGGGCGCGAAAGCATCGCGAGCGCCATACTGCCGCCGCTCGAGATCAACGGCGTGCGCCTCGCGCCGAAGGCCGCGCCGAAATTCAGCGAGCGCAATATCGGTGCGAAGGGCGTGCTGGGCATCGATGCCCTTAAATCGCAACGCATCGTCCTGAACCTGCGCACCGGCACGATGGCGATGAACGCCGACGCCGTCGTGGACAAGGATTGGGAAGGTGAGACGATCACCGTGACAGCGCGCAGCAAGCTGGGTCAGCTTGTGCTCACCAACGCCGGGATCGGCACCGACGACGATGGGATCTCGGTGATCATCAATACCGGTTCGGAGACCAGTGTCGGCAACCAGACCCTGAAACGCTTCATGCAGCGCACCGGGTCGCTGTCCGATTTCAAGATGGCCACCTTGATCAGCATTACCGGCGAGTCCACGCCCGTGGATTGGGTGGTCGTGAAACGCCTGCGGGTCGGCGGCATGGTCGTGGCGAACCTGCCGATTGCTTTCACCGACGCCCAGCCGTTCCGGCGCCTGGGCCTGAACCGCGACCGCGCGCTGCTACTGGGCATGGACGTGCTCAAGCTCTTTGATCAGGTGGCGCTGAACTTCCAGAAGCGCACGGTCCAGTTCTTCTGGCAGAAGCCCGGGAAAACGGGCGCTTAGACCAAGTCGCGTTCCAAGGGGCATCGGATAGGCCGCGGGGGGTGGCTCCGCGGCGCGGATGTTCCGCCGCCGGCGGTCAATTCATCGCGATCAGCACCTCATACTCCAAACTAAAGTCGTGAGCGCATAGCGGATGCCGCTAAGTCCTGTTGCGTAACAGCCACGCCGCTCGTAGAGAAAGGCACGGTTTTGAAGGATGCCATTCTCTATGAACGATTCAGTTACTGTTCCCCATAAATCGCTGTCCGGCCAAGACATGCGCACCTTGGGCCTCGCGTCCCTCGGTGGAGCGCTGGAATTCTACGACTTCATCATCTTCGTCTTTTTCGCGACCACCATCGGGCAGCTGTTCTTCCCCGCGGAGTTGCCCGAATGGATGAAGCAGCTGCAGACATTCGGCATTTTCGCCGCCGGTTATCTGGCGCGGCCCCTGGGTGGGATCATCATGGCGCACTTCGGCGATAAGATGGGCCGCAAGCGCATGTTCACCTTCTCGATCATGCTGATGGCGGTTTCGACGCTGGGCATGGGCTTGTTGCCGACCTATGCGGCGATCGGCATCGCGGCGCCGTTCCTGCTGCTGTTGTTACGCATGATTCAAGGCGCGGCCATCGGAGGCGAAGTGCCGGGGGCGTGGGTGTTCGTGGCCGAACATGTGCCGTCCCACCGCATCGGGCTCGCCTGCGGCTTCGTCACCTGCGGCCTCACGATCGGAATCCTGCTGGGCTCGCTCACCGCAACGTGGCTGAACACCGCCTTCTCACACGAGGAAATTCTGGGCGGCGCATGGCGCTATCCCTTCCTGCTCGGCGGCGTATTCGGCCTGATCGCGGTGTATTTGCGCCGGTGGCTGTCCGAAACGCCCGTATTCCAGGCGATGAAGGCCCGCAAGGCGTTGTCGGAAGAACTACCGCTGCGCGTCATCGCGCGCGATCATCGCGGCGCGGTGGCGATCTCGATGGCGCTGACGGGCTTGCTTTCGGCGGGGATCATCGTGCTGGTGCTGATGATGCCGACGGTGCTGCAGAAGTTTTACGGCTTCGATGTGCAGCGTTCGCTCAACGCCAACAGCGTCACGACTTTGTGCCTCGCGCTGGGCTGCATCCTGGCGGGCCACTTCATCGACCGGATCGGTAACGCCCGGTTCTTCATGTTGTTCAGCCTGCCGATGGGCATCGCGGCGTTCGTGATGTTCCAGTTGCTGCCGGACAACCCCGGCCTGTTGATGCCGTTGTCAGCGGTGGTCGGACTGTGCGTGGGCGTGGTGGGCGCGGTCGCCCATGCGATGGTGTACGTTTTCCCGCCCGCGGTGCGGTTCAGCGGTCTTTCGACCTCGTACAACGTTGCGTATGCAATCTTCGGCGGGTTCACGCCCATCATCGTGACCTTGATGCTGCAAGCCAGCCCCACCGCGCCGGCGCTGTACGTGCTGGCGTTCGGGATCATCGGGATCGCGTGCGGCGTGGGCCTGCGGCGCTTGCCGCAGTACACGGTGTAAGCACGCCCAGGTCAGAGAGGGCGCGCGGTATGCGGGGCGTTGGGAAGTTCGTCGCGCTCGTCTGCGCCCGCCGGGAAAGCCGCCGCAGCAGCCTCGCCGCAGGCGATAACGGCGGCCTTTATCCCGTCCACGACGCGTCCGGCTTTCAACGCTCCCGTCAGGGTGTCCATGATGCCCTGCCATGTGGCCTGTGGGACGCGCACCGCAAGGGCGGGCTCGGGAACGATCTCGGCATGATGTTCGGCGAGCGCGATGAAAACGAGCACGCCCGTTCCGGCCGCCGTGCGCCCCGCGACAAGCGCGGCGAATTCCTGCCCAGCTAAACGTGTTGCAGCGCTTTCCTTCGCGGCGCGCGGCGCCGTCAGGAGGCGAAGCGGCGGCCACTGCAGAACCGCCGCGACGACCAGCGTCACGGCCCCGACGATGAGAAGCGCGGTGCGGACATGGATCTCCGGCATGAGGGCCGCGAGCCCGCCGAACACCGCAAAACCGGTCGCCGCGGCGAAAGGCAACGTGTGGGCGCGGTAATCGTCGCACATGTCGGCGACGGCGAGCACGATCTCCACGCTGGTGCGCTTTTCAGCCGCCACCACCGCGCGTTCAAGATCCAGCTTCTCGGCGTCGTTCAGTCTTACCATCGCCCTGACGCCCCTCCTCCGCCAAATGAGCCGCCGCCGCCCGAAAAGCCGCCGCCACCCGAGCGGCCGCCGAAACCGCCACCGATAAAACCGCCCAAGCCACCGTGACCGCGGCGGCCGGTTGTCGCGTGCCAGTAGTCGCGGTGCCCGGTGCTTCGCCGCATACCGATCCGCATCATGATGAAAACGATGATGAGCGCGATGACAATGGGCGGCAACTGACCGGGATCGCCGGATTTGCGGGGCGACGGCACCGCGTCCGGATCGCCGCGCAAGACGCCGAGTATCGCGCCGACGCCGCCGACAATGCCGGCTTCCATATTCCCGGTGCGGAATTGCGGCAGGATCACATTCTCGATGATGAGGCGCGAGGTCGCGTCGGTGAGCGTGCCCTCCAGGCCGTAACCGATTTCGATGCGCACCGCGCGCTCGTTGGGCGCGACCAGGAGGATGACGCCGGTGTTCTTGTCTTTTTGGCCAATGCCCCAGGCGCGGCCAAGCTCGACTCCGTATTCGGCGATATCGCGCTCTTCAAGCGAGGTCACCGTCGCGACCACAACCTGCTGGCTGGTCGCCCGCTCGTGCGCCTCGAGTTCAGCGGTGAGCGTTTGCTTGGCGGCGGGCGAGAGAATACCGGCCTGATCGACCACGCGGCCCGTCAGCGGCGGAAACGAAAGCCCCGCCGCCTGCGCCGCACCCGCGACGACAAGTAAAAGCGTGAAAAGGAGACGGCGCATCAGAATTTGACGGCGGGCACCTGCTGGGCGGCTTCGCTGGCGGTGAAGGTCTCCCTCACCTTGGCGTCCGGATAGAGAACGGCGGCGACAAAGCGTCCGGGGAACGTCCTCAGCTCGGTGTTATAGCGCTGCACCGTCGCGATGTAGTCCTTGCGCGCAACCGCGATGCGATTTTCCGTGCCTTCAAGTTGAGATTGAAGCGCGATGAATTGCTGGTCGGCTTTCAGGTTCGGATACTGTTCGACCACGACCATCAACCGCGCAAGCGCGCTGGTGAGGCCGGCCTGGTTCTCCTGAAATTGCCGAAAGGCATCGGGATCCTGCGTGAGGTTATCCGGAAGCTGCATCGCGGTGGCTTTGGCGCGCGCCGCGATCACCGCTTCCAGGGTCTCGCTCTCGTGAGCGGCATAGCCTTTTACGGTCTCGACCAGATTCGGGATCAAATCGGCGCGGCGCTGATACTGGTTCTGCACCTGGCTCCAGGACGCCTTCACCTCTTCGTCAAGGCGCGGCACCGCGTTGACGTCACATCCAGCGAGCGCGAAAACGGTGAAGATGATGGCGAGCATCCGGGCAAGCATGAATTTCTCCCTTAGCGAGACAGTCCCTAAGTGTGCCATGAAATAGCATCTGTGGGAGGAGGAAGTTCGCCGCCGCCGCGCCGAAAGCCAGGCCGTAGGCCAGGGAGCCCGCACCACCCACATCCGCGAAGTTTCCATCGTCCTCAAGAGCGTTCACTTATGACACGTCCCCCGCGCACAGATTACCGAACGGCCGTGAGCCGCGCCGCCGAGAGCCGGGTGCTCGCCGTGTGCGGGCAGGGCGTCGTTCTGGGCCTGGGCGGCGGCCCGTCCCGCGCGCACCCCGGCGTCACGAATCTCAACATCTGGCCGTATGAGAATGTCGATGTGGTCGGCGACGCGCATCGTTTGCCGCTCGCGAACGGCAGCATCGCCGCTGTGCATTGCGAGGCGGTGTTCGAGCATCTCGAGGATCCCCACGACGCCGCCGGCGAGTTGTTTCGCGTGATGCAACCCGCGGGGCTCGCGTACATCTGCACGCCGTTCCTTCAGCCGTTCCACGGCTATCCCTCCCACTTCCAGAACTTCACGCATCTCGGACAGAAGCGCTTGTTCGAACGGGCGGGCTTCAAGGTGCTCGAATGCGGGGTATGCGTCGGACCCGCCTGGGCCATGAGCACGATCGTCGCGGCCTTCATCGCCCAGTATGCACCGCGTCTGATCCGCTGGCCGGCGCGCGCCCTGTGGTACGCCATCAGCCATCTCTTCGTGAGACCTTTGGATCACTGGCTGTCCTCGCGCCCCGACGCATATGTCGGCGCGTCGACGACCTATGTGCTGCTGGAAAAGCCGGGCCGCACACCGTAAGGCGCGGGTAGCCGCAAAGCGGCCGGGATCTTATTGGGGGAAGGGAAGGAAATGGTGGGCGCACCAGGCGTGCGGCAGTTTAATTAAAACAATAGCTTATGGGTGGGTGCGACAAAACAGAACTTCGTCGTTTACTGCGATTTTCTACGCGGTTGTCGCACCCTTCAGTCTGAATTGGGGTTCCCGCCACTTAGGGGTAGAGAATTGCGCCTCTAATCGCTGTTAGCTGCTCATCGTTACCAAAAAAGAACGTCAACTCGTATGTCTCGCCTTGTCGCGTTACCAGGCACCTATCCGTTGAGAGCAAGTATCCGCCGTCACTCGGCGACGCAACCCACAGCGGGGGCGCTCCCTGCCTCCCAACAGCGGCAACAACTGATGTAAGTTTCTGTCCCCAAGTAAGTCCAAAAGGAAGGCCTCCAGCAAACGTGGTCGGCACGATTACTTTGTTGATGAGTAGACCTTCGCTAACGCCGTACGAAACGCCCCCTTCGCTCAATGAGCACGACTGCTCGGCGTTTGGAGGAACGCTTGGACAGGATGCTTTAGTAGCCAGGTCTCTGGGTCCAAATTCCGCATGTGCTACGAAGGTAGGTTTGCACTCATGACCAAGAGCGGCAGACGACATTGCAATGTTTATGCTCAACGCCAAAGAGAGCCATTTCTTCACGGGGCAAACCTCTCGACTAAATCCAGATCGTCTTGATGCACAACGATACTGTCACCGCCCTCAAATTCGATTGTGTAGGTTACGCCTTCAGGAAATCCCTGCGGCGGCTTTCCTTCGGAAACACCACATATCGAAGCGGGTTCTCCAATACGCGGCCCTCGCTTTACAAAGCCGGGAACGTCGGACCACACTTTGACTGTCGGCTTTACGCTCACGATGTCGTTATAGGTGAATTTTGCCGGAGCATTGAGCCACGGTTCGTCGACACTCCGCTCTGCGATGACGATGCAGTGAAAATCCGACCAGTTTCCTTGCCAGGACCATCCTGCTGCCGCGTTGGCTTCAAGATACCCGCGCGCTTTTTCCGGCGAGAGCGCCTGCCTGCAATGGGGGCAGCGCGGCACTGCTTCCGCGCGGAATTTGCCGCCGCAGGCGCAGGGCTTTAAATACTGCTCAATCTCTCCAGAGATGCGACCTTGAACTTTAAGCCGTGCGGTCGTGGGAACTGGCCCCAATTCGTGAAAGAGCGCAGTACATCCACAGTTGTCGCAGTAGGCATACGCCGTGTTGCTCCATCCGTTGTGGATGAGCCGATACGAGAATTTCTGCGTGCAGTGTTCGCAGACTCCTACGCTCACAATTGCTCTCCCGACAAACTCTGGACCACGCCCTAATTACCAAGCATAGAAGCCAAGCGGCGCAAGATGGACTTTGCCTTTAACTGCAGCTGAACAGACTTTGAACGCGTACTCCGAATTTCGGTCGCGGGATCGTGAGGCCGACACACGAACCTTTCGCGCGCGATGTGTTCGTGATCTTGGTCATCTACTAGCGTTACTGAACACTGAAAAACCTTGCCAACATCCCACGAATTTATTGGCGCATCTGGCTGTGGCTCAAATGACAATGCGATGCCCGCACGTTTCAGCCATGCGAGAGGCATCTGTGTGCCAATCCATGCCTTATAGTGGGACAGCATTTTGTTGAACTCTGAACTCGGCGGAGCGATGCTGTCGTTAAGCAGGTCAATATCAAGTTCGCTCACTCCAGCTTTGAGCGCGTGCGAATAAAGTTTCCCTATTGCCCAGTATCCGTCGACGTCATTATTCCGGCTCACAAATGTGAGTGCCAAATTCCGGGCTATCGCTGCAATCTCGCGCCGCCTCGGCATATGCGTGTCCATTTCGCGCTGCCAGTTGCAGATGTCATTCCGCTTCTGACTACCACTTTCGTTGATAATCCACGGAATTTCAGCGGTGCGACAATGAAAAATCCGGCGCACGCGTCACACCGGACTCACACAATCGCGGAATTTCAATCACTTGAGAGGAAATGGTGGGCGCACCAGGACTCGAACCTGGGACCCGCTGATTAAGAGTCAGCTGCTCTACCAACTGAGCTATGCGCCCTCGGGGCCTTGTAGATGCGGCGCGTGGGTCGAAACGCGCCGCGGTACCCTCGAAAGGCGGTCCTTATAGAGGGTTGGCCGGGCTCTGACAAGGCGGCCGATTTGCCCGGAAAATCTTGCATTTCCAAGGAGCTTGGGGCCCTTATGCGGTCCGAGGCGGCCGGTTTGCCGGTCTCCTAGGCCGTCAAAGTCTGGTGCATCTCGGCGGCGACCTTCTGCCAAACCCGAAGCTGGGCGAAATTGGTCTCGACCAGGGAATGAACAGCCAAAAGCCCGACCACCGCCAGCGGCTCGACTCCGTGCCGCGTGCTAAGACGAAGAATGTGAGCGCAGACTCCGACGGCATCGATCATGAGACACCCCAGGTTTTATTTTATTTTTATGACAGTCTGTTCTTACACAGATCGGCCCAAAACGTATGTGAAATGAGCCTTCGAGCCGACATGACCTAGGTCAAACCCGAGGACGTTGAATTGATATTCCGCAGAGCAAAGACACCGGTGGACCCGGCGCCGATCCCAGAACCCGTTGCCGCGAGCGCGCCGCCCGCGCCGCCGCCGGAACCGGCGACATGGGTGCCGCCGGGGCATTTTTATTCGCCCATCGCCGACCTCGACGATCTCAAGGCGCGTGAAGCCGCGATCTTCGACCCCGCGGCCCCCTTGCCCGACGTGGACCTTCAGCCCGCGCAGCAACGCATGCTCTGGGATAAATTCGTCGCGCATGCGGCACGGTTCACCATCGCGGCGACGAAAGACGAAGCCAACGCGGCCGGTCAACGTTATTTCACGGACAACGACCAGTTCGGCCCCGGCGATGCGACGATTTACGCCGGGATGCTCCTTGAGCACAGACCCAAGCGTCTGATCGAAGTCGGCTCTGGCTTTTCCTCGGCGTTGTTCCTGGACATCAATGCGCGATTTTTCGATGGCGCGATCACATCGACCTTCATCGAGCCCTATCCGGATCGCCTGCTGGGCCTGCTGAGCGAGGCCGACAAGGCGCGGACCACATTAAGACAAGAACCGGTGCAAGCGACCCCGCTGGAGGTGTTCGGCCAGCTTGAAGCGGGCGATGTCCTGTTCGTGGATTCGACCCATGTCGCCAAGGCCGGCAGCGATGTGAATCACTTGTTCTTCCGGGTGTTGCCAAGTTTGAAGCCGGGCGTGCTGATCCACTTCCACGACATCTTCCATCCCTTCGAATACCCGAAGGAATGGTTCTTCAACGGCAACAGGTCCTGGAACGAACTTTATATGCTGCGCGCGTTCATGATGAACAATACGAGCTACCGTGTGCTGTTTTTCAACAGCTTCTTCGCGCACAGGCATCCTGAATGCGAGAACGCGCTGCCGAACTTCTGGAAAAATCCGGGTGGCGCTTTCTGGATGCGCAAAGAACGCTAGGGTTTCTTAGAAATCGTTGAAGCCGCCTCGGGCGCCCATCTGCGTATCGCGATGGACGTAGATGTTCATGAGGACACCGACGGAGAACATCAGCGTCAGGAGCGACGTACCGCCGTAGGAGACAAACGGCAGCGGGACGCCCACCACCGGGAGGAGCCCCATGACCATGCCGATGTTGATGAACACATAGAGGAAGAAGCTGGCCGTGAGGCCGACGGCCACGAGGCGGCCGAATTGGTGGCGGCAGCGGATGGCGATGGCATAGCCGTAGCCGATGAAGATGATGAAACACATCAGGAGCGCGAGCAACCCGATCATGCCCAGTTCCTCGGCCAGCATGGTGGCGATGAAATCGGTCTGGCGCTCGGGCAGGAAATTGAGATGCGCCTGGGTACCGCCCATGAAACCCTTGCCGAACAAGCCGCCTGACCCGAACGCGATCTTCGACTGCAGGATGTGATAGCCGGTGCCGAGCGGATCGCTCTCAGGGTTGAGGAAGGTGAGAACGCGGTTGCGTTGATAGTCGTGCAGGAACGACCACGCAATCACGGCGCCTGGAATGGCCGCGGCGGCGACCACCGCGAACTTCCACATCCGGACCCCCGCCATGAACAGCATGATGGCCGCGCTCATCATGATGAGCATCGCGGTGCCGAGATCGGGCTGAAGGATGACCAGGATGGCGGGTGCGAGGATCAAGCCCAGCGGTACCAATAAGATGAGCGGATTGCCGATCTCGTCCTGGGTAACGCCCTGGAAATAACGCGCGAGCGCGAGAATGATGGCGGGCTTCATCAGCTCGGACGGTTGCAGGCTGATGAAGCCGAGATCGATCCAGCGCTGCGCGCCCTTGCCGACGAACCCGAGGATATCCACGGCGATCAGCATCAAAAGGACGACAAAATAGAAAAGATAGGAAAAGCGCATGATGATGCGCACATCGGTGACGGCGACGATCGTCACCACACCGATGCCGAAGATGAAACGGGCGAGTTGCGGCCCCGCCCAGGGCTCGAGGTTGCCGCCGGCGGCGGAATAGAGCATCGCGAACCCGAAGGCGAAGATGCAGCCGACGATGAACAGGAGCGACCAGCTCATCTGCCAGATCTTCTCCACCGGCGACATATCGCCGCGGCGCAGACGCGCGGAGCTGGAGCCGATATCACTCATGCCGCGTTTCCGGCACGTCGCCCGGCGCCGGCACCACGGCCGGAGTCACACCCGGAAGCGGTGAGGCCTCGGCGACCACCTGCTCGTCGACGCGCGGCTTGCGCGAAGGATCGAGGCGCAGCACTTCCTCCATGACGTCGCGCGCGATCGGCGCAGCGAAGGTGCCGCCGCCGCCGCCGAAGGGCACATGCTCGACCGCGACCGCAATGGCGTATCGCGGCGCATGGGCCGGCGCGAAGCAGACAAAGAACGCGTTATCGCGATACTTCCACGGCTGAGCGTCGGGGTTACGCTTATAGGTCTCGCGCTCGGCGTCCGAGAGGCTGCGCACCTGCGCGGTTCCCGTCTTGCCGGCCATTTTCCAGTCTTTCTTTTCGGCGTCCTTGAAGCGGAGCTTACCGAACGCCATGGCGGTCGTGGCGCCGGGCGGGCCGTTGATCACGTCGTACATGCCGGCGTGCAGGATGGCCATGTTCTGCGGGGGGATCCCCAGGGATTCGAGCTGCGCATCCTGCGCTTCGTCCGTCGCCGGCGCCTTCGCATCCACCGCGCGCACCAAACGCGGTTTGACGGCAAGCCCGCCGTTGGCGACCCGCGAAACCATCGTCGCGAGCTGAAGCGGCGTAACCGAGACGTAGCCCTGGCCGATGCCGGTATTCATCGTCTCGCCCGTGGTCCAGCGCTGGCCGCGCGCGGCCTTCTTCCAGCCTTCGGTGGGGATCAATCCCGCCTTCTCGCCCGAGAGGCCGAGACCCGAGGTTTGGCCGAGACCGAGCCTCTTCGCCATGTCGGCGATCTTGTCGGGGCCGAGACGCCGCGCCATTTCATAAAAATAAATGTCGCACGAGGTCGAGATCGCGCGCTGCATGTTCACGCTGCCGTGGACCTTGTGGCATTGGAACTGCGGGATCTTGGGGTCGCGCCCGGAGCAATGCAGCGTCTGTTCGGGCGAGATGACGTTGTGCTCGAGCGCGGCCAACGTGACGACCAGCTTGAACGTCGAGCCGGGCGAATAGGTGCCGGAGATCACCTTATTGATCAGCGGCGTATGATCGTTGGTGGAAAGATCTTTCCATTCCGCCTGCGTGAGGCCGCGGGAGAAGGCGTTGGCGTCAAAACTCGGATTGGACACCATGGCGATGAGATCGCCGGTGTGGACGTCCATGACGACGACCGAACCGCTCTCCTCGCCGAGGCGTTCGCCGGCGAAGCGCTGGATGCGTTCATCGATGGTGAGGACGATGTCGGAGCCCGGCTGACCTTCCTCGCGCTTGAGTTCGCGGATGGTGCGCCCGTAAGCGTTCACCTCCACCTGGCTGACGCCCCCCTTGCCGCGCAGCTTGAGATCGTAGATGCGCTCGACCCCGTCCTTGCCGATACGGAAGCCGGGAACCTGGAGCAGCGGATCGCCCGTGAGTTCGTCTTCGTCGACCGCGGCGACGTAGCCCAGAAGATGCGCCGCATTCTCATGCTGCGGATAATAGCGGGTCAGGCCTTCGTCGATGATCACGCCGGGTAGATCCGGCGCGTTCACCTGGATGCGGGCCATCTCGTCCCAGGTCAGGTTCTCGCGAATGGTGACCGGCACAAAGCCGCGCTTGCGCCCGACTTCCTTCTTGATGCGCTCACGGTCGTGTTCCGACAGCTCGACCATCTGCGCGAGGTAGTCGAGGGTCGCGGAGAGCTTGGTCGCCTGCTCGGGAACGATCAGCACGCGGAACTGCTGCTTATTGATGGCGAGCGCCTGGCCGAACCGGTCGAGGATGCGCCCGCGCGGCGGCGGCAGCAGCTGGATGTTGATACGGTTGTCTTCGGCGAGCGTGCGGTAACGGTCCGCTTCGATCACCTGCAGATAGTACATGCGCCCGACGAGCGCGCTGACCAGGACACCTTGCACGCCGCCCAGGATCATGGCGCGGCGGTTGAACATTTTCGTCCAATCGGAATCTCTGGTGATCATCGTCATGGCTACACCTGCCCCATCAGCTTCACTTGGGCTTTGGCAAGCAGCCAGCCGACCAAGGGATAGACGGCGACGGTGATGAGATAGGACGCGAACATCGGCCCGACCGGCGTGAAACCGGAATCGGCGATGAGGCCCACCGCGATCCAGCGGATGAGCGCCGCGCCGGCGGCGACGAAGATGAAAGCGAACCAAGTGACGACGAAGGGTTTCGCGTTGAAGAATTTCTGCTGGCGCAGGACGATCCATTGCGTGAGCAGGAACACGAGCGCGGACGAACCGATCGGCGTGGCGGTGAGCAGGTCTTCCAGCAGACCGAAGCTAAAGGCGGCGCCGTAGCCCATGAGTTCGGGGCGATAGATGGCCCAGAAGTAAATCGACATGAGCGCGAACATCGGCATGACCGGCGAGAGGCCGGGTACGTTCGTCGGCGTCAGCGCGAACAGCATCAGCATCAGGGTGAGCGCGGCGGGAAGCGCCTTGCGGGCCGACAGGTCGAGGCTCTGGAGGAGCGTCGGCTGCATCATGGCTGCTGGACCGCCGGCGGCTCGAGGAGGAAACCGGCCAGGCCGTAGTCGGCCACGCGGACGTATTGGAGCTTATCGCGCGCGACGAAGAGCTCCACGGCGACGTCGCCGTCTTGCACTTCGGCCACCTGGCCGATGGGGATGCCGGGCGGGAAGGCTTCGGCGTCGCCCGAGGTGACGACCTTATCGCCGGGCGCCGCAGCGCTTTGATTGAGATACAGCAGCTTCGGACGCGCGCCGTTGTCGCCGGCGAGGATGGCGCGGTTGCCCGCTTCACCGACCAGAACCGGAATGCGCGAGTTGATGTCGGAAATGAGCAGCACGCGGGACGAGGCGTTCCCGGCCTGCGTGACGCGGCCCACCAGGCCTTCGCCGGTCATGACGACCTGGCCCTTCTTCACGCCCGACGACAGCCCGGCGGTGATGAGCACCGACTGCGCGAAGGCGCCGCCGACGTCGCCGACCACACGGGCGGTAACGAATTGCGCGCCCGGTTCCGGCACGAGCGCGAGAAGCGAACGGAGGGACTTGTTCTCGGCCTCGAGACGTTGGGCGAGAGACTGCCACTGGAGGAGGCGATCGTTGGCTTCGCGCAGCTCGGCGTTCTGCTCGCGGATGGAGGCGAGTTCGCGCACATTGTTGATGGTCTGAGCGATCATGCTCGCCGGTTCGCTCATCACCCTGAGGATCGGGGTGACGGCGTCGGTGATGGCGGACCGGGCCCGCTCCACCAGCACCGTATCGGCCTTGCCGATGAGCATGAGGGCGAAGGTGACTCCGATGAGGGACAGGAACGCAAACCGCTGGAGCAGCGATTTGAGTGTCCCTAAGCGCGAGATCTGTCCTGTCGAGCCCCGCACGTCTTTTGTCCTCTCGTCCTCGTCCCTGGTTAGGACATCGTGGGTTAGTACATCGTGGGTTAGTACATCGTGGTCAGTGCGTTACGATGGATCTTCATTTCCTCGAGCACTTTGCCGGTGCCGAGCGCAACGCACGACAACGGATCGTCCGCGATCGAGACCGGAAGGCCCGTCGCGTGGCGCAGCACGAAGTCGAGGTTGTGCAGCATCGCGCCGCCGCCGGTGAGCACGATGCCCTTGTCGACGATATCGGCCGCGAGTTCCGGCGCCGTATGCTCCAGCGCGACCTTCACCGCATCGATGATGGCCGTGACGGGCTCGGCAAGGCTTTCGGCGATCTGGCGCTGGCTGATGACGATTTCCTTCGGCACGCCGTTCATCAGATCGCGGCCCTTGATCTCCATGGTTTCGCCGTCGCCGGCTTCCGGCGGACAGGCGCAGCCGATTTCCTTCTTGATCCGCTCGGCCGAGCTTTCGCCGACGAGCAGGTTATGGTGGCGGCGGATGTAGTTGATGATCGCTTCGTCCATCATGTCGCCGCCGACCCGAACGGAGCGGGCGTAAACGATACCGGACAGCGAAAGCACGGCGACTTCGGTGGTGCCGCCGCCGATGTCGACCACCATCGAGCCGGTGGGTTCGGTGACGGGAAGGCCGGCGCCGATCGCAGCGGCCATGGGCTCTTCGATCAGATAGACCTTGCGCGCGCCGGCGGCTTCGGCGGACTCCTGAATGGCGCGGCGCTCGACGGCGGTGGAGCCGGACGGCACGCACACGATCACGAGCGGGCTCGCGAAGCTGCGGCGGTTATGCACCTTGCGGATGAAGTGCTTGATCATTTCCTCGGCGACTTCGAAGTCAGCGATGACGCCGTCGCGCAAGGGACGGATGGCCTGGATATTACCGGGCGTACGGCCAAGCATCTGCTTGGCTTCGTTGCCGACGGCCAGGACCTGCTTACGGCCCTTCGATTCGGCAAGCGCGACCACGGAGGGTTCGTTGAGCACGATACCGCGGCCTTTCACGTAAACCAGGGTATTCGCGGTGCCGAGGTCGATGGCCATATCGGCGGAGAGCCAGCCCGTCAGTCTCGAAAACATGTATTTCTACTCGTCCTTATTTTTGTGATCCGGATGCAGGCGTGCGGCGTTTGTCTCCATCCACGCGCATGCGCATCTTCGTGATCCCCCGCATATGACGCCGACTGTTTCTACGCCGGTGCCGGTCTTCCTCGAAATCGCTCGCTCAATTACTCGTACCGCTGCGGCGCGCGCGCGCCGCGTGTTCGTCAACCTCTTGCTTCAACCGTGCATGCGCGGAGCGCAGACGGAGGAAGGCGCGAATGTGATGAAAGCGCTGACGCGCAAGGTGGTATCGAACTTCAAGTCGCACTCGTCCGTCATCTCTCGTTCTCGCGTGCCGCCGGGGTCAAAAAAGAGATCGGTGCGCGACTTGTCGGAAGGCCAGGCGGACGTGACAGCCGCTGACGCTCGCCGGCCCCCTCTCGCACGGAAGGGAGAGGAGAACCTAAGTCGCGGACCCGGTCCGCGTTACAAAGTGCCGGACGCCCCTGTGGATAAACGCTTGGCGCGGCGCCGGCGTCGCATTTTAGACTCGCCGTAATCCGCAATCGAGTTATCCACAGACGGGGACGTTCCCACGTCTTTGTATTTTTGCCCGCAAATCAATGGCTTGTAAAAAGGTCTTCAACGGCCCCGAAAGGTCGCCGCCATACACTTTGCTGCAGCTGCGGTTAATGTCTCATGAAGGGCGGCGCATGGGAAGGGGCGCGGCCAAAAAAATCGAGATTTATCAGGGCGGAAGAAACGCCAAGAAATGGGGCCAGAGTGAGCAAAGGAAATGGAGTCTGACCCCATTAGAACAGGGAGCGGGGGGTGTCGAGACCGGCGTCGGAGCGGACGCAGGTTTTGGCCGGCTCCGACTCGGCGGCGCGCATCTCGAAGACGCCGCCGCCGGCGGCTTTCAGGCGGAAGAATCGCTCGCCATTGGCGAAGCGCACGCCGACTTGCACGACATCGTCCTCTTTTTCACAGCGTTGCGGCGGGCCGCTGAAGCTTGCACGCGCGAGGTTCGCCGCGGCTTCCTCGTGAATTTTCGCGAGCTCTTCGCGCGCGCGCGCGTCCGTCCACGCCGACGCCACGCTCCACGGCGCGCGCAGCCATTCCTCGACGAAGTCCTTCGGCGTCAGCGCGATCGGCGCGACGCGGCGCGCGTAATCTTCATCGAAATTGAAACGGCGCACGGCGACGCGCCCACGGCGCGCGGCATCCATGCTGCGCACGTTCATCTCGACAAGAAATTCGCCGCCGTCAAATCGCGCCGAGACCGCGGGATCGCGCCGCGAGATGAAGCTTTCGCCTTCGCGGCCCTCGACCGCGAGCGACGATCCGCCCCCGCGTTTCGCCGACCACACGCGATAATGCACCGCCTGGACCGGGCCGCCGCATACCGGACTCGCGCCGGTGACCGCCAGTAGCAGCGCATCGGGCGGCCTGTTCGCGGGGGTGGCGAATATGACCTGTTGAATCTGCTCGGGCGCATACACACCCGCGGCCGGGGTCTGCGATGTGTCGATCAGCCGGCGCCAGCCCGCCTTCGCCCATTCGTAGATGTAGGCCGTTTCATCGAAGCCGCACGCGACACCGATCTCGGCCTGGATGATCAAAAGGTCCCGCACGCGTTCGGCATCGACGAGGCCGAGAAATCCGCGCGCATTGAATTCACCGGGACTGGCGCAGCGATTGTAGCCGGGCGCTTTCGCTTCCACGCAGGCCAGATCCTTCGCCGCGATCTCGGCGTTGAGCGCCTTGTTGAAGGCGCCGGTATCGCCGTTTTGCGGAAAGCGCGCCAGACGCGCTTCGATCCAGTCCCGCAAGCCGTCGCGCGCCGCAAGAAACTCAGGCGGCATGCGCGCCGCATCGGCCGCGCTTTGACGCAGCGGCGTAAGCGCCTTACGCACGCCATCGAGACGTCCGCCGTCAAGATCGGCCGCGGCGGCACCGCCCCCACTTAGAAACAAGAGCGCCGCGACGGCGGCCTTCATGAGCGTCATGGGGAGCCCTTCAAGAACGCGCCAACTTGGCGCACGATATCGCCGCGCATCGCATCGGCATAACGCGCGCCAAGCGTGACATCCGCGTCGAACTGATTGCGGAACCACGTCGCCTGGCGTTTCGCGTATTGGCGGGTCGCGATCTCCGCCCCCCTGACGGCGCCGTCGCGGTCGAGACGGCCGGCAAGATAATCCGCGAGTTCGCGCGCGCCGAGCGCATTCATCGCGGGCGCGGTTTCTGAAACGCCCTTGGCGAGCGCGGCCTCCACTTCGCCAAGCGCGCCGGCGTCCATCATGCCCGCGAACCGCGCCGCGCATGCGGCGACGATCTCCTCGCGCGGCGGCATGATGAGGACCGAGAAGAAGGCGGCCCGCACCGCCGGCTGTGTGGGCGCCTCCTGCCAAACCGGCAGTGGCGTGCCGGTGGCTTCGACCACCTCCCACGCCCGCGCCAGCCGCTGCGTGTTGCCGACGGGAATGCGCGCGGCGCTGATGGGATCACGCGCGGCGAGCAGACGATGAAACGCTGCGTTGCCCCTATCGGCGAGAAGCGCGCGCCCCGCTTCACGGATCTCGTCGGGGATTGGGGGAACGTCGGCGACGCCCTGCATCAACACGCGCAGATAAAGTCCGGTCCCCCCGACCACGATGGGAAGCAATCGTTGGTCCTGTGCCGCCCGGATGTCCGCCGCCGCTTTCGCCGCCCACTCGACGGCGTTGCCGACGTCATTGGCGGCGAGATCGCCGAAGAGACGATGCGGGATACGCGCGCGATCGGCCGGCGCGGGCTGCGCGGTCAGGATCGGGAAGTCGTGGTAACGCTGCTGGCTATCGGCGTTGATGACGATGCCGGCGAACTCCCCGGCGAGCGCGAGCGCAAGATCGGTTTTGCCGGTCGCGGTCGGACCGGCAACGACGATGACCCTGGGCAGCCCCTGGGTCACTCAGTCCAGCACATGGCTGACAAGTCCGTCGGCCAGCTTGGGCTCGAACCAAGTGGACTTCGGCGGCATCACCTGACCCGCATCCGCAACGGCCATCAATTGCTCGAGCGTGGTGGGATGCAGCGAGAACGCCACTTTCATCTCGCCGGAGTTCACGCGCTTCTCGAGTTCGCCGAGCCCGCGAATGCCGCCGACGAAATCGATGCGCTTGTCGCGGCGCGGATCATTGATGCCGAGCACCGGCGCGATGAGATTGTCCTGCAGCAGCGAAACGTCGAGGCGCGCCACCGGATCATTTTGCGGGACAAGCGCGGGTTTGATGTCGAGCTGATACCAGCGCCCCGCCATGTACATGCCGAAGCGCGTCGGCTTATCGGGTTTCACTTGTGTATTGGCAGGCGCGACATCGAAGCGTTCGCGGATCTTAGCCAGGAATGCGTCTTCCGTGAGGCCGTTCAGATCCTTGATGACGCGGTTGTAGTCGAAGATGCGCATCTGATCGTGCGGGAACGCCACGGCGAGGAAGTATTCGGCGGACTCGGTCTTCGCCTTGCCGCGCCGGGCGGCGGCGACACGCGAGGCCGCGGCCGAGCGGTGGTGGCCGTCGGCGATGTACAGCGCCTTCATCGCATCGAACAACAAGGTCAGGCGATCGACCGTGGCGGCATCGCCGATGCGCCATAAAGTATGTTGGATGCCGTCGTCGGCGGTGACGGCGTACATGGGCTCGCCGCGTGCCGCGTTCTCGATGATCGTATCCACCGCGTCGTCGGCCTTGTAGGCCAGCAGCACCGGACCGGTCTGCGCATTGAGCGCTTCGACCTGGCGCACGCGATCGTCTTCCTTATCGGGGCGCGTGAACTCATGCTTGCGCACGCGGTTCGTGTCGTAGTCGGCGACCGACGCGGCGACGACGATGCCGGTCTGCACATGCTCGCCCATCTTCAGACGGTAGACGTAATAGTGCGGCTCGGCGTCGCGGATGAGCACGCCTTCGGCGACGAGGCGCTTCAGATTTTTCGCGCCCGTTTCATAGACAATGGCGGCGTACGGGTCGGTGTCCGCGGGGAGGTCGATCTCGGGCTTCGAGATGTGCAGGAAACTGTGCGGCTTTCCCGCGGCGCGGGCGCGGGCTTCCTCGGTGTTGAGCACATCGTACGGCGGCGCGGCGACGGCGACGGCGTGCTGCGGCGCGGGGCGAAGACCGGCGAACGGGCGAACAAGCGTCATGAATGCTCTTCTTTCAATGCGGGCGGCTATTTAGCGACGAAGATGCGTGGCGGCAATGCAGGAAACGGCGTGACGGCGTGAGTTATCCACAGGAGGTAGCTTGTCGAATTCACTTGTTGTGCCCACAAAACCTGTGGTTATGGTTGCAACCTATAATATTCCCGTTCAAGGGGTCCATTCCTCATGGCCAAAAGCAAATCCGAAATCCTGAACGACTTCCAGGAGTTCATGGGCCGTCATGGGTCGAACTATCGCGAATGGTACGTCGGCACGTCGGCGGACCCGAAGCAACAGATGTTCGGCACGCATAAGTTCAAGAACGGCGACAAGGGACTCTTCCGCCAGGCCCTGTCGGAACTGCAGGCCGCCGAGGTCGCGGAGTTCTTCACCGGTCTCGGCGCGAAGGGCAACCCAACCCCGACGCGCGACGCCGAGTATGTCTACGCCTACAAGCGGGCAAGTCACACGAAGCCGTAACGTCGCCAAACGAACGCGCTAAACAAAAAAGGGCGCCGTGAGGCGCCCTTTTCGGTTGCGCGGCGCAGCGCGGCTATTTCTCGTAGTTCTCGGCCACAAACCGGTTGAGCAGACGCACGCCAAATCCCGTGGCGCCCGGCGCCGACAGGACCGTGCCTTTCTCGTTCCACACCACACCGGCGATATCGAGATGCGCCCACGCGGTGCCCTTCTGGATGAAGCGCTGGATGAATTGCGCCGCGGTGATGCTGCCGCCCTTGCCGCTGCCGATGTTCTTCATGTCCGCGATCAACGATTTCAGTTCGCGGTCGTATTCCTCGCCCATCGGCATGCGCCACAGGCGCTCGCCCACTGTTTTGCCGGCGGCGGCAAGACGCTGGGCGAGATCGTCGTCGTTGGCGAAGAGGCCGGCGTAGTGGTCGTTGAAGGTCTGGATGATGGCGCCGGTCAGCGTGGCGAGATCGACGATGGCGGAAGGCTTGAAACGTTCCTGCGCGTACCAGACCACATCGGCGAGCACGAGGCGGCCCTCGGCGTCGGTGTTCTGGACTTCGATGGTCTGGCCGGACATGGACGTCACCACGTCACCCGGACGCGTCGCGCGTCCATCGGGCATATTCTCGACCAAGCCGCACAGGCCGACGACATTCACCTTCGCCTTGCGGCGTGCGAGCGTGCGCATCAGGCCCGCGACGATGCCCGCGCCGGCCATATCCCATTTCATGTCCCACATGCCCGGGGGCGACTTCAGGCTGATACCGCCGGTGTCGAAGCACACGCCCTTGCCGACAACAGCGAGCGGCGCGCCGCCGCTTTTGCCGGCGCCGTCCCAGCGCATCACGAGAAGCTGCGACTCGCGTTCCGAACCCTGACCGACGCTGAGCAGCGAGCCCATGCCGAGCTTTTTCATCTGCGCTTCGCCAAGCACCTCGACCTTGATCCCGTCCTTGGCGAGTTCCCGCGCGCGCGCCGCGAAGGAGGCCGGATAAACGACATTGGCCGGCTCGCTGACGAGATCGCGGGTGAAGAAGATGCCGTCCACGATCGCCGAGACCGCGGTGAACATGCGCTTTGCCTCGGCGGCCGCGCCGGTCTGGATGTCGACGTCCTTCAGCTTGGGTTTGCCGCCCTCGTCTTCCTTGGTGCGGTACTTGGCAAAACGATAGGACTTTTGCAGGAGACCGCCAGCGATATGCGCGGCGACAGCGCCCGCCGCAACACCGTCGAAAAGATCCAGCACAACAGCGGCGGCGGCGTCGCCCGCGATAACGTCGAACATCACCGCACCCAAGCGCTCGGCCGCCATGCCGTCGACGGCTTTCGTATCACCCACGCCCACGAGAACGACGCGGGAGAGTTTCGTGCCCGCCGGCACGAGGATCGTGAGGGTCTTCTCGCGCTTGCCGCGGAACTCGGCGGCCTTCATGGCGCGGGAGAGCGCGCCGCCGGCGCGCTTGTCGAGCGCGCTGGCCGCAGGGCCCAAACGCCCGCCGTCGCCGACGGGCAGGATGACGGCGCCTTGGGCGGGAACGGCGATCTTCGAAAATCCGATTTTCATGAGAGGACTCGCGGCTGGAGAGAGAAATGGCAGGCGTGAGCGTTAACCTAGGCAGGTCAGATGGGCGAATCAACCTTGCCCACTGGATAGGCCGTGGACACGCAATGGACATTGGACGGCGTCCGCGTCATAGGTTGAGGCCATAACACAAACACTTGCGGCGTTTTCAAAGGGCAGACAATGGGACGGTTCGGCGTCGGCCAGGCCATCAGACGGGTCGAAGACGAGAGATTCCTGACAGGGGCCGGCCGCTATACGGATGACATCGCCGTACAAGGCCAAGCGTTCCTTTTCGTCCTGCGTTCGCCGCACGCCCACGCGGTCATCACATCCATCGACACCGGCGATGCGCGCCGGGCGCCCGGCGTCATTGGCGTCCTGACCGCCGCCGACCTCGCGGCGATGAAGGTCGGCGCCATTCCCGTCGGGGCCGTACCGCGCGGCGCCGACGGCAAGACGGCCACGCCGCCGCCTCGCCCGGTGCTGGCGGCGGACCGTGTGCGCTACGTCGGCGAACCTGTCGCCGCCGTGATCGCCGAGACCCTCGCGCAAGCCAAGGATGCGGCCGATCTGAT
>Ga0102832_1000409_pt1 | contig 22184 bp, 17 predicted proteins | sample EBPBio282013_DNA_FD_88942 | JGI IMG/M metagenome (GOLD analysis project Ga0102832, IMG submission 88942) | Wastewater treatment Type I Accumulibacter community from EBPR Bioreactor in Madison, WI, USA - Reactor 2_5/28/2013_ DNA (Illumina Assembly) | ecosystem: Engineered > Bioreactor > EBPR >... | reverse complement strand
AAGCGCGAAGCCGCCGCGCACGCCGACGTGCTGGAACGTTTGGGCACCGCGATCGCCATCTTCGGGCCGGATACGCGGCTCATCTTCTTCAATACGGCCTATGCGCAACTCTGGGACTTGAGCCCGGGATGGCTGCTGGACGGACCATCCTATGCGACCGTGCTCGATGCCTTGCGCGGCGAGCGGCGCCTGCCGGAGGTGGCCGACTTCCCAGCATATAAAGAGAAGGAGCTGGCGCGCTTCAACTCGCTCATCGCACCCACGGAAGACGTCCTGCACCTGCCGGGCGGCGGAACCTTGCGCCGCGTGATCGCGCCGCATCCCATGGGCGGCTTGCTGACGACCTATGAAGACATCACGGACCGCCTGGCGCTCGAGCGTTCCTACAACACCCTCATCGCCGTGCAGCGCGAAACCATCGACAACCTGCAGGAAGCCGTCGCGGTGTTCGGCGCGGAAGGCCAGTTGCGCCTGGCGAACCCCGCCTTCGCCGAGCTGTGGAACATCAGCGTCGAAGCCTTGCGCGAAGGCCCGGTGATGGGCGCGGTGATCGACGCCTTCCGCGACTTCTTCGACGACGAGACCATCTGGAGCCGTCACCGCGCCGTGATGCTGGCCGCGCTCGACGCCGAGCGCCAGCGCCTCACCCAACAGGGGCGCGTGGTGCGGCGCGACGGGTCGGTGCTGGAGTTCATCTCGGTGCCGTTGCCGGACGGCGGCGCGTTGTTCTGCTACAACGACGTCTCGGCGCCCGAGCGCGTGGCGCAGCAGCTGCGCAGCCGCGCCGAAGCCCTCGCGGCCACCGACAAGCTGCGCTCGGACTTCATGAGCAACTTCCTCGTGGAGCTGGAAGCCTCGGCGCAAGCGGCCGACAAGGACCCCTCGCGGGCGCGGGTGTTCAAGATCCTGGTCGAGGACATGCGCGATCTGTCCGGGATCGACGCCGGGCAGCAGACGCTGCACCTTGATTCCTTCGATATACGCGCGCTGACGGACCGCGTCGCCATCGCCACCCACGAGAGCTTCAAGCAGCGCGGCAAGAAGCTGATCGTGGACTGCGCGCCCGACGCGGGCTGGATGGTGGGCGACGGCGCGCGCATCAAACAGACGCTGTATCACCTCGTCATCGCCGCCCTGAAGACCACCCATGGCGACGTGGTGGCGGTGGTGGTGACGCGCGAAGGCTCTGGTGTCGTGTTCGCGATCCGCTATGCCGCGGCCCATGACGGACGGAGCCCCGCCTTGAGCATCCATCTTGCCCAGCGCATCACCGATCTGCACGGCGGCCATCTCACCACCCGAGCCGACGGCGGCGATACGGTTGTCACGGTGCTGCTGCCGGCGGGCGGCAAATCGGCCGACGGCTCGAAATGGGCGGCAACGTCGTAGTCCCATGACCGATCTGCCGCTTTTGGCCGACATCGCATTATCGACCGAACAGGACACCGTGGCGCTCGGCGCCGCGCTCGCGGAACTCGTGGGGCCGGGCGATGTCCTCGCGCTGCATGGCCCCCTGGGCGCGGGAAAAACCACCCTCGCCCGCGGTTTCATCACAGGACTGACCCAGGCCGACGAGGATGTGGTGAGCCCGACGTTCACGCTTGTGCAGGTCTATGATGCGCAAGCCGCGCCGATATGGCATTTCGATCTGTACCGGCTGACGCAGATCCAAGATGTTTTCGAACTGGGCTGGGAAGAGGCCTTGAGCGGGGGGATCAGCGTGGTGGAATGGCCGGAGCGCCTGGGCGCGCTGCTGCCACGCAACCGCCTGGACGTGGTGCTGAGCTCCACCCCGGGAACGAACGAGCGGCGCGCGGCGGTACACGGCGGCGCGTACTGGAAGGACCGGATCGCGGATATGAAGCATGACTGAGAACCGAGACGGCGTGATCGCGGACTTTCTGCGCAAACACGGTTGGCACGAGGCCGCGCGCGGCCGGCTGGCGGGCGACGCCTCGTTCCGCAAATACGACCGTTTGAAGGGACCGAAAGGCCCGGCGGTGCTGATGGACGCGCCGCCGCCGCATGAAGACGTGCGCCCCTTCGTACGCATCGCGAAGCACCTTTTCAAACACGGTTTCGGCGTGCCGGAGATTTTCGCCGAGGATCATGAGGCGGGGCTCTTGTTGCTCGAGGACCTGGGTGACGACACCTACACGCGCTTGCTCGCACGCGGGCATAACGAACGGGAGCTGTATGCGTTGGCTATCGACGCGCTGATCGCGCTGCATAAGCTGCCGCCGAAGGACTCCATCCCGGATGGTGTGAGCCCTTACGGCATGCCGCGCCTGGTGGAGGAGGTGAGCCGCGTCAACAGCTGGTACCGCCAGCTTGTCGGCGCGCCGCCGCTATCGCCGCATGTGGAGCGGGCATTCGGCGAGATCTGGGCGAAGACCCTGCCGCGTGCATGGAAAGTGCCCACGGCGCTGGTGCTGTTCGACTTCCATATCGACAACCTGATGCTGATCCCGGGACGAAGTGGTTTGGGCTCCTGCGGGATTCTGGATTTCCAGGACGCGGTGGCGGGACCGGTGACCTACGATCTGATGTCGCTGCTGGAGGACGCGCGGCGCGATATCGATCCGGGGTTGGTGGCGGACATGAAGGCGCGGTATCTGGCCGCCTTCCCGAACATCCGGCGCGAGGACTTCGACCTGTCGTGGGCGGTGATGGCGGCGCAGCGGCATACGCGCGTCATCGGCACCTTCGCGCGCCTCAAGCTGCGCGACAACAAACCGCATTATCTCGTCCATATGCCGCGCCTGTGGCGGTACATGGATGCGTGCCTGGCGCATCCCGCCCTCACCGATCTGAAATCATGGTTCGACACCCACTATCCGCCGGCGCTGCGGACCGTCGCCGCATGATGCCGAAGCGCGCCATGCTGCTGGCGGCGGGCCTGGGCCAACGCATGCGCCCGGTGACCGACGTCATGCCCAAGCCCATGGTGAAAGTGGGCGGCAAGAGCCTGATCGACTGGACGCTGGACGCGCTGGACGACGCCGGCGTGCCGGAAGCCGTCGTCAACGTGCATTACCTGGCGCCGCTGCTGGTGAAGCATCTCGCCGGGCGCGCGCGGCCGCGCGTGGTGATCTCGGACGAAACCGCGCAGCTTCTGGATACGGGCGGCGGCGTGACGAAGGCGCTGCCGCTGTTGGGCGCCGATCCGTTCTTTGTGTGCAATTGCGACGCCATTGTCGCGGGCGGCACGCCTGCGGCGGCGCGCCTCGCGGGGGCCTGGACCGATGCGCTGGACGTGCTGATGTTGGTGCATCCGCGCGCGAGCGCCCACGGCTTCGACGGTCCGGGCGACTTCTTTGTCGATGCCCAGGGCCGCATGACCCGGCGCGGGACTGCGGCCGAAGCGCCTTATGTCTACGCGGGACTGTTCATCGTCCATCCGCGCGCCTTTGCAAGCGCGAAGGTTGAACCCTTTTCGCTGAATAAGATCTGGAACACGGCGATCGCCGCCGACCGTATGAGAGCGGTCGTACACGACGGGCGCTGGTATCATGTCGGCACACCCGAGGCGATCGGCGAAACCGAAACTCTTCTCGCGCGGGAGCACAGTGAGTAGGCGCGGGGAAAGCTGGCGTCAGTTGGCGGCCGCGAAGCCGGCGGTCTTCACGATCCCGGCGCGGCTGGCCTTCGTGGACGTGCTGGCGCGCGGCATCCTCGCCGACGCCGGTGACGATCCGCTGGCGCTGACGCGCATCACGGTTCTGCTACCCACGCGGCGTGCGTGCCGCGCGTTACGTGAAGCTTTCCTGCGGTTGAGCGGCGGCACGCCGGTGCTGCTGCCGCGCATGATGCCGCTGAACGACCTCGACGAAGAGGATGCGCTGTTCAGCGGGTTTGCTTCCGCCGAGACCTTGGTGGCCATTCCGCCGGCCATCGCGCCGCTCAAACGGCAGCTGTTCCTCGCGCGGCTGATCCAATCGCGCAAAGTCGCCGGGCGCGCGCCGCACCTGGAGGAAGCCTTGCATCTCGCCGCCGAGCTCGCGCGGCTGATCGATCAGGTACAGACGGAGCAGCTCGATTTCGCGCGCCTGAAGAACCTGGTGCCGGACGCTTATGCCGAGCACTGGAAGGAGACGCTTGCCTTCCTGGAGATCGTCACGCAGCTGTGGCCGAACGTCTTGAAGGAAGACGGCACGCTCGATCCCGTGGAACACCGCAATCGGGTATTCGCGGCGCAAGCCGCCGCGTGGACCGCTCATGCGCCGGGACCGGTGATCGCGGCGGGATCGACCGGCAGCGTGCCTGCGACGGCGGACCTTCTGCTGGCGATCGCGAATTTACCTGAGGGCTGCGTGGTGCTGCCGGGGTTGGATCAAACCCTCGATGACGCGGGCTGGGACGCGCTGGACGAGACGCATCCGCAGTATGGGATGAAAGAGCTGCTCGGGCGTCTGGGCTTGGCGCGCGAACATGTGCGGCCGTGGCCGGATACGAAAGGCGCCGAGACGCCGCGTGAAACCCTCGTCACCGAAACCATGCGGCCCGCCGAGACCACCGAGAGCTGGCGTGCGCTGGCGGGCGTCGGCGAAGACGCCATCGCGGCGCTGGCGCGGGTGGATTGCCCGGGCGCGCGCGAGGAAGCCGAAGTGATTTCCTTCATCATGCGCGAGGCGCTGGAGACGCCGGAGCGCACCTGCGCGCTGGTGACGCCGGACCGGCGATTGGCCGAACGTGTGGGCGCGGAACTGAAACGCTGGAAGATCGACATCGACGATTCCGCGGGGCGGAGCCTGGACCGGACGCCGGTCGGCACGTTCCTGCGCCTCACCGCGGCGATGGTGGCGGAGGAATTCGCACCGGTCGCGACTTTGGCGGCCTGTAAACACCCGCTGGCGGCGGCGGGATTGGATGAGATCGTCTTCCGCACCGGCACGCGCGCGGCGGAACGCTTCATGCTGCGCGGCCCACGTCCAGCCGCTGGTCTGGAAGGTTTAAAAGGTCTGGCGGGCACGCTGACGCATCATCAGCGGGATATCACGCCTTGGATGGGCCGGCTGGAGATTTGTTTCAAGGCGTTCGCCGACGTCATGGCGAAAGAGGATGTGGCGCTCGACGAAGTGCTGAACGCGCATATGGAAGCCGCCGAAGCTTTCGCCGAAACGCCGGAGCGGCCGGGCCCCCTACGCCTGTGGGCGGGCGATGACGGCGAGGCGCTGGCGGCTTTCGCGGCGGAGCTGGCGCAGTACGGCGCGTATGTACCGCGTTTTGCGCCCCGGCTTTATCCCGCCGTGCTGAACGCGCTGCTGACGGGCCAAGTGGTGCGTCCAAAGTTCGGGAAACATCCGCGCCTTGCCATCCTGGGGCCCCTGGAAGCGCGTTTGCAGCGCTTCGATGTGTTGATCCTGTCGGGCCTCAACGAGGGCACATGGCCGGGCGATGCGCCGGCGGACCCGTGGATGAGCCGGCCGATGCGCGCGGCCTTTGGCTTGCCGTCGCCGGAACGGCGGGTGGGCCTGGCGGCGCACGATGTGGCGCAGGCCTTGTGCGCGCCGCGTGTGATCATGACGCGCGCCGTGAAGGCGGACGGAACGCCGACGGTGCCTTCAAGATGGTTGATGCGCTTGGAGCAGGTGATCAAGGCGGCGGGGCTCACGGACACATGGCGCGCGGCGAACGCGCCGTGGCTGGCATGGGCGAAAGAGCTGTCGCATCCCGCGCAATTCACCGCCGCGAAGCCGCCCGCGCCGCGCCCGCCGGTGGCCGCACGGCCGCGAAAACTGTCGGTCACGCAAATCGAGACCTGGATGCGCGATCCTTACGGGATCTATGCGCGCTGCGTGCTGGGCCTGGAGGCGCTGCCGGAGCTGGATCAGGACGCAAGCCTCGCGGACTATGGTTCGTTGACCCACAAGGCGCTGCAGGACTTCATCACCGCGTATCCGTCGGGCGAACTGCCGAAGGATGCGCAGGAACAACTCTGCGCCATCGGCAAACGGTTGTTCGACACCGGCACCGTGCGGCCCGCCGTGATGGCTTTCTGGTGGCCGCGCTTCGAGCGGATCGCCGCTTGGTTCGTGAAGCACGAGCAAAGCCGCCGCGACGTTTTGAAGCGCGCCCATGTGGAGCGCGGCGGGAAGATGGTGCTCGACGGTCCGGCGGGGCCCTTCACCCTCACCGCCAAGGCGGACCGCATCGATGAGACATCGAACGGCCTGGTGGTGATCGACTATAAGACTGGCGCGGTTCCCACCGACAAGATGGTGAACGCGGGTTATTCGCCGCAGTTGCCATTGGAGGCCGCCATGGCGCTGGCGGGCGCGTTCGCGGGCGTGCCGCGCGCCGCCGTGGACGAGATCGCCTTCTGGGCCTTGCACGGCCGCAAAGAAGGCGGCAACGCGAACGCCGTCAAAGGCGATGCGGCGGAACTGGCGAAAGCCGCGCATGAGGGCCTCGCGCGCCTGATCGCGGCCTTCGACGATCCGAACACGCCTTACGAAGCGCGGCCCAACCCGGAGACCGCGCCGGCCTATAGCGACTATCTGCACCTCGCGCGGGTGAAGGAATGGATCTCGGCCGGGGAGGACGACGCATGAGCGCAGCCTCGCCCATCCAGATCGCCGAACGCACCCAGAAGAGCGCCGCGCATCCCGCCAAGAGTGTGTGGGTGAGCGCGTCGGCGGGTTCGGGCAAGACGAAAGTGCTGACGGACCGCGTGCTCGCGCTGCTGCTGACCGGCACAGCGCCACATAAGATCTTGTGCCTGACCTTCACCAAAGCGGCCGCCGCCGAGATGAGCAACCGCATCAACGAGCGGCTGGCGTCCTGGGTGACCCTGGACGAAGACACGCTGTGGACCCAGCTGGCGGCGCTGCATCCGGAGGCGCCGGACCGGCTGCTGCTGGACCGCGCGCGGAGATTGTTCGCGCAAGTGCTGGATGCGCCGGGTGGGTTGTCGATCTCGACCATTCACGGCTTCTGCCAGTCGCTGTTGAAGCGCTTTCCGCTGGAAGCAGGCGTGACGCCGCATTTCACGGTGATGGACGAGCGTGACGCCCGCGAGGCCCTGGCGGCGGCGCAGGAGCTTTGCATCGCCCATGCGCATAGGGGTGATGACGCGGAACTCGCCGACGCCTTGAAATTGATCACTGCGCGCGTGCACGAGACGCATTTCGCCGACCTCATGGACTCGCTGGCGGGAAGCCGCACCAAGCTCGCGCGCATGTTCGAAGCCCATGGCGGGTTGGCGAATGTCGCAAAGGCGCTGCGGCGGAAACTGGGCCTGCCGGAGGATGCGACGGAACTGTCGCTGCTGACGGAGGCTTGCAAGGAGGTCGCCTTCGACGGTGCGGCCCTGAAGCGTGTGTGCGGCGCGCTGGACAGCGGCTCGGCGACGGACAAGGACCGCGCGGCCCTGCTGCGGGCCTGGCTGTCGGCGGAGGATACGCGCATCGCCGGGTTCGAGACCTATGCGGGCGCGTTCCTGACCTTGGAAGACGAGCCGCGCGCGCGCTTGGCCACCAAAGCCGTTGTGACCGCCCTCCCCGATGCGATCACGATCCTTGAGACGGAAGCACGCCGCGTGCGGGAAGTCCGTTTGCTGTGCAAGGCGGCACGCGTGGCGGCCAATACCGAAGCGCTGCTACGTCTTGGCGCGCGCATGCTGGATATCTATGGCGCGGAGAAGTCGCGGCGTGGGCTCTTGGATTACGATGACCTGATTCAAACCGCGCGCCGGCTGGTGGAGCGCGAAGGTGCGGCGGCCTGGGTGCTATATAAATTGGACGGCGGCCTCGATCACATCCTGATCGACGAAGCGCAGGATACGAACCCGGACCAGTGGGCCATCGTGGATGCGCTGACGCGGGAATTCTTCGCGGGCGAAGGCGTGCATGAGCAGGTTTCGGTGAACCCGCGCACAGTGTTCGCCGTGGGCGACCGCAAGCAGTCGATCTACGGCTTCCAGGGCGCGGCGCCGGATGAATTCGACCGGATGCAGAAGGTGCTGGAAAGCCGCGTGACGAGCGCGAACCAAGCGTGGGGTAACGAGGACCTGTTCGTCTCGTTTCGCTCCGTGCGCGCCGTACTGGACGCGGTGGACCATGTGTTCCGCCAGCCCGGCGCGCGCGACGGCGTGGCGGTCGGCGATGAGGACATCACCCACCGGGCCGCCCGCGAGGGAAACGCGGGGCTGGTGGAGCTGTGGGCGCCCGTCGAACCCGAAGCGACCGACGAGGTGCAGCCCTGGATGCCGCCGGTGGAACGCAAGCGCGGGGACTCACCGCCGGCGCGTCTCGCCGCGCTGGTGGCCAAACGCATCCACAAGATGGTGACCTCGGGCGAGAAACTGGACTCCCATGGCCGCGCCATTCGGGCCGGAGACATCATGGTGCTGGTGCGGCGGCGCACGGGGTTTGTGGAAGACCTGGTGCGCCATCTGAAAACCTTGAAAGTGCCGGTCGCAGGTGTGGACCGCATGGTGCTCACGGACCAGATGGCGGTGATGGATCTCATGGCCCTCGGCGAATTCCTGCTGCTGCCGGAGGACGACCTGACACTGGCGACCGTGCTGAAGGGTCCGTTGGTGGGCCTCACGGAGGAGGAGCTGTTCGTGCTCGCGCATAGGCGCGGCGACAAGCGCTTGTGGGAGGTGCTTTCCAATTATTCCGGCAGCACGTCGCGGTTCGGTGACGCCCATGCGGTGCTCGCCGATCTTCTGGCGAAGACCGACTATCTGACGCCCGCCGAACTGTATGGGCATGTGCTGGTGGCCTGCGCGGGACGCAAGAAGCTGCTGGCCCGCCTTGGCCTCGACGCCGAAGACCCCATCGATGAATTCATGACCCTCGCGCTGTCCTATCAGGACGACCACGCGCCGTCTTTACAAGGCTTCCTGCATTGGCTGTCGGCGGGCGACGCCGAGATCAAACGCGATCTGGACAGCACGGGAAGCGACGCGGTGCGCGTGATCACCGTGCACGGCGCGAAAGGTCTGCAGGCGCCGATCGTGTTCCTGCCCGATACGATGCAGACACCGACGTTCCAGGATCGCTTGTTATGGACCGACGGCGCGAAGCCTTTGATGTTGTGGTGCGCGGCGGCGGCGGAGATCGATCCAGCCACGAAGGCGGTCCGTCAATCTTTGGCGGATGCGCAGGACCGCGAGTACCGCCGCCTTCTCTATGTCGCGATGACCCGCGCGGAAGACCGCTTGTATGTGTGCGGCTGGCAGAACCGGCGCCCGCGCGGCGGCGCGGCGACGTGGTACGACCTGATCAGGGCGGGCCTCGCGGCATCGATGTCGGAAACCGTCACGGATGAGTTCCTTGAGAACGACGGCACACTGAGCAGCGCGGAGGTCTTGCGCCTTTCGTCGCGTCAGACGTTGCCGCCGAAAGCCGTGGTGAAAGCGCGTGCGGCGGCGGCTGCCGCATCGCTGCCGGAATGGACGGGCAAGGACGCGCCGCCGGAAGCGATCCCGCCGCGTCCGCTGGCCCCGTCGCACGCGGCCATGGAAGACCCGCCGGTGAATTCCCCGCTGAAGGACACGCGGACGCGCTTCCAGCGGGGGATCATCATTCACCGTCTCTTGCAAAGCCTACCCGATCTTCCCCCCGCCAAGCGGCGCAAGGCGGCGGAGGCGTTCGTGGCGCGGCCATCGTGGCAACTCGAAGAGACCGAACGCGCCGCGCTGGTGAATGAGACGATGGCGGTGCTGGAAACGCCCGACTTCGTGCCGCTGTTCGCGCCGGAAACCTCGCGCGCGGAAGTGCCGGTGACCGGCCTGCTGGGCCGCTTCGCGCTCTCAGGCCAGGTGGACCGCTTGGCGGTGACCGACGACGAGGTATGGATCGTCGATTACAAGACGAACCGCCCGCCGCCGCATGAGGCGGTGAATGTCGACAGGGCCTATGTCTATCAGATGGCGGCCTATCGGCGCGCCTTGCAGGCGATCTACCCCAAACATACCGTTCACTGCCTGCTTTTGTGGACTGACGGGCCGTTCATCCTGGAGCTACCGTCGCAGCAAATGGATGACCTATTCGCGGAGCAGTTTTGAAGTTCCCCTCACGCGTTGCCGGCACATGCGAAGGGGAACTTCAAAACTATTCGCTCCGCGAAATCATAAATTTGCGGTGTCGCTTATAAGCCCAAAGTTCGCATCGCCCGATTCACATTCCGCGTCCGCGAACTTTGGGCTCGCGACACCGTCCTCATCCGGCCTAATCTAGCGCCATGGATGATACTCATCAGGCCCGTAACGTCGACGGCGTGCTGTTGCGCGAGTGCTGGTACTACGCCCTGCCCTCGCACGCCTTGAAGGCGCGCGCGACGGTTCATCGCACGATCCTGGGCGAACCCATCCTGTTGGGCCGTGACGCGGACGGAAAAGCTTTTGCCTTGCGAGACACCTGCCCGCATCGCGGCACGCTTCTGTCCAAGGGCGCGTTCGACGGTCGCGAAGTGCAGTGCCCTTATCACGGCTGGCGCTTCCGCACGGACGGTCAGTGCACGGCCATTCCCTCGCAACTCGCCGATCAGAAACCGCAAGCCCAAGACATCCGCACGCAGGCCTTCCGCGTTTCCGAGCGCGACGGGAATATCTGGATCTACATCGGAACGCAGAAAGACAATCTGCCGCCTGTGCCCGTGGTGCCCGCGGTGGGGGCAAGGTTCCAGCTCCATGAGTCCTCGATCTTTGCCTGCAATATCGATGTCGCGGTGTCGGGTCTGATGGATCCCGCGCACGGCGCGTTCGTGCATCGGTCCGCGTTTTGGCGCGGCGAACATAGCATCTACGAAAAGCAGAAGGCGTTCTCGCCGCTCGCGGAAGAGGAAGGGCTGGGCTGGCGGATGGACCGTCACACCGCCTCGCGCAATTCGCGCGCCTACCGCATTTTCCTGGGCGGCGCGCCGGAAACGGACATCAGTTACAGAATCCCCGCGACGCGCATCGAGCATGCGCAGACAAAGAAATACAATTATTGCGGCCTGACGGCCTGTACGCCGATTACGGCAGAGCGCACGGAAGTGCATCATGTGATGTATTGGGATGTGCCTGGCGGCTCACTTTTGCGCCCCGTGGTCCGCGCACTGGCGAAGCGTTTCCTGGAGCAGGATCGCCAAGCGGTGATGGCGATGCAGGAAGGTTTGGCCTTCAACCCATCCACCATGCTGATCCAGGATGCCGATACACAGACCCGCTGGTATTTTCGCTTGAAACGCGAATTCTTGACCGCGCAGGCCGAGGAACGCGCGGTGCGCAATCCTCTCATGCCGACGACACTACGCTGGCGGAGCTAGCGGATTCGCGTCCTTGACGCCCCCTACCCCCCTCCCTAGATTCGGTCCATCTCTCCATTGGGGCCGCAAGCCCAAACCCAAGGAATTCCCCGAAATGAAAGACGTTTCCGATACCTCTTTTGAAACCGACGTGCTGAAAGCCGAAGGCCCGGTGCTGGTGGACTTCTGGGCGGAATGGTGCGGCCCCTGCAAGCAGATCGCCCCGTCCCTGGAGAAGCTCGACAAGGAATTGTCGGATAAACTGACGTTCACCAAGATCAACATCGACAACAACCCGAACACCCCGACCCAGTTCGGCGTGCGCGGCATTCCGACGCTGATGATCTTCAAGAACGGCCAGGTTGCGGCGACCAAAGTGGGCGCCCTGCCGGAAAGCAAGCTGAAAGAGTGGATCCAGCAGTCGCTCTAACCGGTTTTATTTTGGGGCCTGTTCTTATCGGAAAACCGAAGGCACTTTTCCGGAACAGGCCCGTAAATTGGCGAAAAATTAAGGGCCTCAGCCGACAAACGGCTGGGGCCTTTTGCTTTTTCAGCCTTTGGCCCTTAAAAAGAGCGCGAAGAGGGGCCATATGACATCAACGACCGGCGGCTATGTGACCGACACGGCCTATGTGGCCGAGTTCTATGGGGATCACGCCCCCGCCCACATGAACCTGATCGCGGCCTCGAATGGTTATCGCCCGCGCCCGTTGGACAACGGCTTCACCTGGTGTGATTACGGCTGCGGCAACGGCATCACCGCGAACGTGCTCGCGGGCTGCTTCCCGGGCGCGAAGTTCTACGGCGTCGATTTCCTGCCCGCACATATCCGTACAGCCGAACTCCTGTCGCTCCGCGGCGGGCTTCAGAACACGACCTTCATCCAGAAGAGTTTCACCGATCTCGGTCCCGACGAAATTCCATCCCTCGATTTCGCCGTGATGCATGGCGTGCTGTCGTGGATCGACGATCCGACACGTAACGCGGTTCTCGACGACGCCGCGCGCCGCCTGAAACCGGGCGGACTTCTGCTGACCGGCACCAATGCAATGCCGGGTTGGGCAGCGAAACTACCGATGCGCAACATGGTGTACTCCCTGTCGCGCGATGGACAGAATTCGCTGGAACGCGCACAGATCGGCCTCGATTGGCTGAAGAAGCTGAAAGACGCCAAGGTCAAATACTTCCGCGACAATCCCGCACTGGCCGAAGCGGTCGAGGAGCTGGAACGGCTGGATCTGCGTTACATGGCGCACGAGTATTTCAATGAGCATCTGCGCGCGTTTTATTTCGCCGAGCTGAAGGCGATGATGGAAGCCAAAGGGCTTCGCTTCGCGGGTTGCGCCCGCCTGTTCCTGAACATGGTGGACCTTTCCGTCCCGCAGGCCCTGCAAGACGAATTCCGCGCGGTGAAGACGCGCGCCGAGTTGGAAGCCAAGCGCGACTTCATCCGCAACGAGACCTTCCGCCGCGATGTCTGGATCAAGGGCGAGCCCTTGAAGAGCGAGGAAGAATGGCTGGCGGTCAATCAGGATCAGGTGTTCGGCACCATCGATCCGCTGGCCAAGATCGACCGCACCGTTGCGTTTGGGGATATTCAACTCAGCTATGAGAACGAACCGTTCGCGGCGCTCCTGAAGTTGGTGGCCGAGCGCGGGCTTTCCATCCGCGAGATGGAGGATCACCGTGCGCTGGCGGGCCTTTCGCCGTGGACGCGCTTCGAAGCCGCGCGCCTGCTGGCGGCCGGCGGCCAGGTCCTGTCGTTCCCCGCGTCCACGACGCCGGTGAAAGTGGCCAAGGATGCGCGCCTGTCGATGCCTGCCATCAACAGGGGCATGATCAAGGAGCTAGGCCTGTCCATGCCGAAGGTGGCTTTGGCCGCGCCTTATGCGGGAACCGGCGTGGAAATCAGCAATATCGACGCGATCTTATTGCTCGCGCGTTGCGAAAAAGGCCGGGACGGCGCGGTGAAACACGCCGCCAAGGTGCTGGGCGGCGACGTCGGCGATATCGTCATCGGCAATAAGACATTGACGCCGCGCGAGACTGAGGATTTGCTTAAACAGCGTTTCGCCGGCTTCGAGGCGACGATGCTCGACAAGCTTGCCGAGATCGGCGTCATCAGCGTGGAAGGCTAAACGCGAGGGAACCCTCGCTCATGATACGGCAAACGATCCTGCTCTTTGCCCAACTTCTTCCTATGCCCGCCCTTTCGGCCACAGCCGAAATGCAGGTACCGCCTTTAACGCTTACCTTCGCCGCCGACGCGAAGCTGTGCGCCGCCGCGGCCGAAAGCATCGCCGTTGAACCGCCATGCCGCGCCTTCGACGAAACCGCCTGCCCGCGCCCGGACGCGCTGAAGTTCCGCCCGGTAGCGAGCGATCAGTACGGCTATACAGAAGTCGCGCTGGCGCCGGAACGCTCCCCCGCCGCCTACACCATCCTTTATCTGCAACGATACCGCGGCGACGTGACACCGCGCCTGATGGAAACGTGGAAGGTGAACAGCGCGGACCTCAAGAAAGTGTTCGATACGCCGCCGGGCCTCATCACATTCGAGGACCGTTATCAATTCCATCCGGGGCCGAAATCGAACCTGCCTTCCGATACCAACGCACACGCACTTCACGACCTATTGCGCGCCAGCGAGAAAATCTCGAACGAGTGGTCGGCGACAATAGATTTGCTGGGCGACGCCCATGCCGTCGTGCGTGAATGCCAGGGAAGCTGGCGCTTCGGCGGCTACTACCGCTGCGCACGCGTCAGCAAGTTGACGTTCATGAAACTCGCCGCGAACGGCCCCGCGGCGCGCAGCTGCGAATTCACGTTCATTCAAAAGAAGAACGATCTTACTTCGCAATCCAGATAATTTGATCGGGCCCGCGGCTGCCGTCGATGACCCTCTCCGGCACGCCGGCGATGCGCAGCGGTTGCCGATGCATCATGGTCACCGCATATAGGGCAATCTGATCGATGCCCCAAGACAGCCGGCCTTGCGCATGATAGTGCGCGATGTAACCCGCGACGCCACGCAGGTAGTCGCGCGCCGCCGGCGTGTTCGCCGCACCAATGCAGGACGCGACCACCTTGTTGCGGACATCAAAGCGCCCCGGCAGCAGATATAGACCGACGTCATGCCCGGCAAGAACCTCGAACATGAAGTCAACGCCGGCCTTGAAGATCGTATCAGCGTCGACCATCCACACCGATGCCGCCGAACTCAAAAGCAGCTGCCAGTACCGAATGAAACGGACCGCGTGATAGTAACCTCGCGCCTTCAGGGCTTCGCCGCCGCGCAGGCCCGTCCATTCGCCGGAAAGACACCAAGTGAGGTTTGGAATGGCCGCAAGACGCTGGACCACCTCGGCGCGCTCCTCGGGCAACATGTCGAAGATATGCAGCGCAAGGCATGTTTCGGGCCCATTGTGTCCCGCGAAGGACTCGACGAGACCCCAACCGAATTTCTGGAAATAGAAATAGTCCGCGCAAGTGAGGACGACGCGATCCGTGCCAACGGGAACGTCGCGGGTCACCAGAACAGGCGGAAGGTTCATCGCGGCGTCATGAACTTTGCTTGGGAGCGCGGCATGAAACATCGGATCCAGGTTCATGACGGACGACGGATGGTCGCCACTCGCCCGTCGCAGCTGCGCGAAAATCTTCTCAGCTTCATCGATGGCCCCGAGCGCCGTATATGCGTCTGCGAGCAGGACGGCGGCGGCAAAGGACTGGCGGTCGCGCTGCAAAAACGCGGCCGCCTCACGGATCAGCGCAATGACTTCGTCCTTCGCGAACCGCAGATCAAGGTCCGCGATGCTTTTGGCATTGGTTAAGGAAAGCCCCGCCGCGCGCCGGCGATGCTTGTCCCGATAACGCGCCAGCATGTGCATATCGTGAAGACGTATGACCTCGCCGGACGGCAGCGTACGTAGACGCTCCTCGATGAGAGCGACCATCTCATCGGCGAACGCGTCACCCGCCGCCGCGCAACAGGCATAGAGCAAATCGGGATCGTACGGAGACCGCGCGAGCTGCGCGCAACGATTTTTGAAATCGAGATTGGTCATATAAGAAGCGGGTACCGTCTCAGTCTTCCATTAAGGCCTTGTTGGTGCGATCGGTCATCAGCAACGTGGCGATGAAGCTGATGGCACAGCACACGGCCATATAAAAGGCGATGGCGTAGCCCGTTTTGTACTGAGCCAGGAGCGCGGTGGCAATGATGGGCGCCGGGCCGCCCGCGAAAACCGACGCGAGTTGGTAGCCCATGGACGAACCTGAGTAGCGCAGACGACCCTTGAAACTTTCGGCGATGAGCGCGGCTTGCGGGCCGAACATAATATCGTGCGGGATAAGCGAGACTGCGATGGCGAGGAAAGCCCAGGCCGGGACCATCGTGTCGAGTGCGGTGAAGTAGAGGAAACCGAAAACGCCATTCACCACACAACCGACGAGATAGGTGCGTTTGCGCCCCCAACGGTCGGAGAGCCAGCCAAAGAGCGGAATCGTGAAACATGAGAGCGCCGCGCAGACCATGACGGCCTGCAGGAGGAAATCGCGCTGCATACCGAGCTGCGCCGTGCCGTATGAAAAGATGAAGGCGGTAAAGATATAGAACGGCGCTTGCTGCCCGGTGCGCGCGAAGGCCGAGAGCAGGATCTCTCGAGGATGCTCCTTTACGGCCTGGATAAAGGGCTGCCGCTCGATCTTGTTCTCGGCGGCGAGTTTACGGAACGTCGGGGTCTCGAGGATACCGAGGCGGATATACAACCCGACCCCGACCAGGAGGATGCTGATGAGGAACGGCACACGCCAGCCCCAATCGAAGAAGGCATCACCGGAATAGGCGCTGAAGGCCAGGACAGCCAAGTTGGCGGTGAACACGCCCATGGGCACGCCCCACTGCGGCCAGGATGTGATGAAGCCGCGATGCTTATCGCTCTTGGCCCACTCCATGGCGAGTAATACGGCGCCGCCCCACTCACCGCCGACGCCGATGCCTTGGATAAAGCGCAAGAACGTGAGGATCACCGCGCCCCAAAGCCCAATGCTTTCATACGAGGGCACAAGCCCCACGGCAAAAGTCGCGAGGCCCATGAGGAGAAGCGTGGCGACGAGAGTCCCTTTGCGTCCGATACGGTCGCCGTAGTGGCCGAAGATCGCCGCACCTAGCGGACGAGAGAGGAACCCAACGAAATAAACGGAAAAGGCCTGAAGGGTCGCAATCACCGGCTCGGATTGGGGAAAGAACAGCTTCCCGAACACGAGACCGGTCACGGTCGAGTAGAGAAAGAAGTCATACCATTCGATGGTACTGCCGATGGCGCTGGCGACGACGGCGCGGTTGAGCTGCTTTCGATGATCCGTCTCGGAGAGTTCGCGAAACGCAGCATCGGCCATCGGCGCCACTCCTTCTAATCAATATCCTGACCCGTGCGATCTTTGAGCAACATTGTCGCGACAACGCTCACCGCACAGCAGACCGCGAGATAAACGGCAATCGCGTAGCCGCTACCGGTCTCTCGCAGAAGATAAGCCGCGATGATCGGGGCGGGGCCACCGGCGACGATGGCCGTCAATTGATAGCCGATGGACGAACCCGAATAGCGCAGCTTTCCGGTGAAGCTTTCGGCGATGAGCGCGGCTTGCGGGCCATACATCATGCCCCATACGAACAACGACAGGGCGATGGCGAAATAGGTCGCCGCCGGGGACGTGCCCATAATGGTGAAGTAGATGAAGCCGACAACCGCCGTGCCGACCACGCCCGCCAGATAGACCTTCCTGCGGCCGATGCGGTCCGAAAGATAGCCCGCGAGCGGAATCCAAATGAACCCGAGAAGCGCGGCGGCGAGAAGCGCTTCGAGAAGCACCTCGCGTTCGTATTTCAGGGTTTGCGTACCGTACGTGAGCACGAACGTCGTGAAGATATAGAAAGAGGCGTTCTCGCCCACGCGCGCGAGCGCCGAAAGGAGAATCTCCTTCGGATGGCGCTTGATGACTTCAAGCATCGGCGCTTCGGCAATTTCGTTCTTCTCCTGAAGCTTGCGGAAGGTCGGCGTCTCGACAACACCCAAGCGGATGTACATTCCCACGCCGACGAGCAGCAGGGACAGGAAGAAGGGAATGCGCCAGCCGTAAGTGAAGAAATCATCGCCGGTCGCAAGGCTGACGCCCAACACCACGAGGTTGGCGAGCGCAAGGCCCAGCGGCACACCGAACTGCGGCCAAGAGGCCGCGAAACCGCGATGTTTGTTGGTCCGCGTCCATTCCATGGACATGAGCACCGCCCCGCCCCACTCGCCGCCGACACCGATGCCCTGGATAACACGCAGCAGCGCAAGGAGCACCGCCCCCCAAATTCCGATGCTGTCATAGGTCGGCACGAGAGCCACGGCGAAGGTGGCGATTCCCATCAGCATGAGGGTGGCGACCAAACTCGCCTTGCGCCCGATGCGATCACCGTAATGACCGAAGATGGCGGCCCCCACGGGACGTGCAACGAAACCAACCGCAAACGTGATCAACGCGCCGATGGTGGCGGAGAATGGATCGGTCTGGGGGAAGAACAATTTCGGAAGGACAAGACCCGCAGCGATGCCGTAGAGGAAGAAATCATACCATTCGATCGCGGTGCCCACCGTGCTCGCGATCACGGCGCGGCGCAGATGCTTCTGGTGCGCCTCGTCGGACAACGGCTGAGTCGAAACGTCGCTGCTCATCGAACCCCCCAAACAACCCGATCATTGTCAATAAATCGGGAGGCCAGTCAAAGAATTTGCGGGCGCGCGGAATATGACGTAGGCAGGGTCCATGGGAACGGAATATCTACTGCTTGCGGGGGCGGCCTTCCTGGCGGGCGTGATGAACGCGCTGGCCGGCGGCGGCACCTTCATCACCTTTCCGGCGCTGGTTTTTACGGGGGTCCCCTCCGTGATCGCGAATGCATCGAATGCCGTCGCTCTGGTTCCCGCCTCCTTCGCGAGCGCCTGGGCCTACCGGCGCGACTTTCAGAATGTCGAGAACCTGTCCTTTAAATCGATGGTCGCCGTGAGCCTGGTGGGCGGCGTCATCGGCGCGGTGCTTCTAGTCTCGACGCCCGAAACCACCTTCGATGCCCTGGTGCCGTGGCTGCTGTTGGCGGCAACGTTGGTGTTCGCCTTTGGCCCGAAGTTCATCCCGAAATTACGCGAACGCTTCCACATCGGGCCGGCCACGCTTTTGTTTTTGCAATTCTGCGTCGGGATCTACGGCGGCTATTTCGGCGGAGCCATGGGCATCGTCATGCTCGCGGTCTACAGTCTGTTCGGCCTCACGAACCTCAACGCCATGAACGCGATGAAGGCGATGATGGCCGGCTTCATCAACGGCGTGTCGGTGTTTGTCTTCGTGTTCACGGGCAATGTCGTATGGAAGCAGACCCTGTTCATGATGGTTTTCGCCATCATCGGCGGATATTTCGGCGCGCACTATGGGCGCAAACTGAACCCGAAATATCTGCGGGCGCTGATCATCCTCATCAGCAGCATCGTGACGATCGTCTTCTTCGTCAGGCTCTAGCGTTATCCTTGAGCACCTCACCGGCGAGATACAATGAGCCGCAGATAAGCACGCGCGAACGCGTCTTGCCGTTCGCGATGATCGCGCGCAAAGCTCGTTCGGACGAGTCCGCGGCATCGGGCGCGGCGAAACCGGCCGCGACGGCCGCCGTGGCGAGATCATTCGGCTTATAGGCCATATCGTTATGGATCGGCACAGCCGTGAAGCTGGCGGCGCGGCGCGCGAGCGGGCGTAGATAATCGACGGCCGCCTTGGTCGAGAGCATGCCGCAGATGAGATGGAGCGGCGCGTCCGACCACTGTTCGTCAGCGAGGGCGGCGATCACATGCCCCGCGCCGGCATTGTGCCCGCCGTCGAGCCAGAGCTCCCAGCCCACGGGCAGGAGCCGTGCAAGCGGACCTTCCATGAGACGCTGGGCCCGCGCCGGCCATTCGATATTGCGGAAACCACTTTTGATCGCGAACGCCGGAATGGGAAGGCGCGTCTGTTCCAGCGCAGCCAAGGCGAGGCCGGCGTTGTCGTGTTGGTGGCGTCCCGGAAGCGATGGCGTCGGCGCGGACCATTTGACGCCCTCGCCTTCAAAGGAAAGCGATCCTTCACGCGGGTTCGAAATGCGCCAGTCACGGTCCTGGAGCTTCAGCGGCGCGCCAACGGCGCGAGAATACTGTTCGACGACGGCGAGCGCCTCGGGCTGCTGCGCAACGCTGACGCACGGCACGCCGGGCTTCATAATGGCCGCCTTTTCGCCGGCGATGGCCGCGAGAGTGTCGCCGAGATACTGCATGTGATCCATGGAGATCGAGGCGAGCACGGTGACAAGCGGAGAGGCGACCACGTTGGTGGCATCGAAGCGTCCGCCCAGGCCCACTTCCAGCAACGTCACATCGGCGGGCACCCGGGCGAAGGCCATGAAGGCGACCGCCGTGGTCACTTCGAAGAAGGTGATAGGGCGACCCGCGTTCACCTCTTCGACCTTCTCAAGAAGCGCGAGCAGGAGCGCCTCATCGATAAGGTCACCCACCAGCCGAATGCGCTCATTGAAACGCACGAGATGCGGCGAAGTATAGACATGCACTTTGTAGCCAGAAGCCTCGAGGACCGCGCGCATGGTGGCGACGGTCGAGCCTTTGCCGTTGGTCCCGGCCACATGGATGACCGGCGGCATGCGTTGTTCGGGATGGCCGAGATCCGCAAGCAGCCGGTGCATGCGGTCGAGCGAGAGATCGATGATCTTAGGGAATAGATGCGTCAGCCGTTCGAGCGCGGCATCGACGTTATTGGAAACGGTCACATTGGAGCTGGTCAGGGCGAACGCCTCACGCTCAAGCCGTCATCCTCGGCGCACGCCGAGGACCTAGGATTGCGCGACTGGAGATGTGCGGCAAAGCCGGAGCGTAAGGCATGGCAGGCGCTTCATCACCCTGGAGCCCGAAGCAGAAACCTATTCTGCCGGGGGCGTATCCGAATCGTAGTGATCTGCGTCCGGCACGGTCGGATCTGGGGGAGCGAAACGGCCGCCCTCCTCGCCACGGCGCTTCTTACGGCGCGCGTTCGGCGGAAGATTAACGACATCCGCCGCCGGATTGGTATGCAGGAGTAGACCGAGCAGTTGGACAAGCTGGGCCCGCAGTTCATGGCGCGGCACCACGAGGTCCACCATGCCGTGCTCCATCAGATATTCCGAGCGCTGGAAGCCTTCGGGCAACTTCTCGCGGATGGTCTGTTCAATCACGCGGGCTCCCGCGAAGCCGATGATGGCGCCGGGTTCGGCGACCGCGATATCACCGAGCATGGCGAAGGAGGCCGTGACGCCGCCGGTGGTGGGGTCGGTGAGGATGACGATGTAAGGAAGTCCCTTCTCGCGCACCTTGTTCACGGCGACGGTGGTCCGCGCCATCTGCATCAGCGAGAGAATGCCCTCCTGCATGCGCGCGCCGCCCGAGGACGGGATCACAATGAGCGGCGCTTCCTGAAGCACGGCGAGTTCGGCGGCGGCAACGATGGCTTCGCCGACGGCGGCGCCCATGGAACCGCCCATGAAGTCGAACTCAAACGCGGCGATAACGACACCGAGCCCCCCCATGGCGCCGTGACCGACGACCACGGCGTCTTTCAGGCCGGTTTTGGCCTGCGCGGCCTTGAGACGATCGGCGTAGCGCTTGGTGTCCTTGAACTTGAGCGGATCGACGGTGACCGGCTGGAGTTCGATTTCGGTCCACACGCCGTTGTCGAACAGCATGCGCAGGCGATCGCGCACGGGCATGCGCAGATGATGACCGCAGTGCGTACAGACCCTGAGGTTCTTCTCCAGCTCGCGGTGGAACATCATCTCGCCGCACTTGGTACACTGGAGCCAGAGGTTGTCCGGAACCTCCTTCATGGCGGCGGCCACCGCGCTCGCGCCTTTTTTATTGCGGAGCTTCTGAATCTTCGGACGGACGAAATTCGTCAACCAGTTCATGGAGATATTCCTACCCGCGAATGGGCGTACTCTAACAGAAAGTGAAGGAAAACGTCAGGGCCAGGCGCCGTGGACACCCGCGGCCAGGCTTTTGACGAATTCCAGGACGTTAACGGACAGCCGGCGGTCCACGGCACCGTCCTTATCCACGCCCTTGGCGATGATATCGACGATGGCGGACCCCACCACCGCCGCGTCGCAATGCGCGCCAATGGCGCGCGCCTGCTCGGGCGTGCGGATGCCGAACCCGACAGCGATCGGCAGATCGGTATGGCGGCGCAGGCGCGCCACGGCGTCCTTCACGGCGTTCTCATTGGCTGTGGCCGTGCCGGTGACGCCGGTGATGGAGACATAATAGACGAAGCCAGAGGCTTCTTTCAGGATTACCGGCAAGCGCTGGTCCGAAGACGTTGGCGCCGTCAGGAAAATCATATGCATGTTGTTGGCGCGAAGATGCACCGTGAGCTCGCTCGATTCCTCGGGCGGAAGATCGACGACGATGACACCATCGACCCCTGCGGCAGCGGCATCCTGGGCGAATTCCTGCGCGCCGTAGTGATAGATCGGATTGTAGTAGCCCATGAGAATGACGGGCGTGTCGATCTCGGTCTCGCGGAATGCCTTCACGGCGGCAAGCACATCGGCGATCTTGGTCTTGTGCTTCAAAGCACGTTGGCTGGAGAGCTGGATCGCCGGGCCGTCGGCCATGGGATCGGAGAAGGGCATGCCGAGCTCGATGATGTCGGCGCCGGCGCGCGGCAGGGCGCGCATGATCGAAAGCGAGGTGTCGTAGTCGGGATCGCCGCCCATGAAGTAGGTGACGAGCGCCGGACGCCCCTCGCCCTTGAGCTTCCTCATGCGGCGGTCGATGCGGGTGGTGGCGGAGGGGCTGTCGGTCATCTCAGATCTCCATGCCCATCAT
>Ga0102832_1001209_pt1 | contig 22294 bp, 16 predicted proteins | sample EBPBio282013_DNA_FD_88942 | JGI IMG/M metagenome (GOLD analysis project Ga0102832, IMG submission 88942) | Wastewater treatment Type I Accumulibacter community from EBPR Bioreactor in Madison, WI, USA - Reactor 2_5/28/2013_ DNA (Illumina Assembly) | ecosystem: Engineered > Bioreactor > EBPR >... | reverse complement strand
GCCCTGGTGCGCAACGGCGTGCCGGCGCAGGCCATCACGGTGGTCGGCAAGGGTCAGACCGACCTGCTCGTGAAGACCGCCGACGGCGTCCGCGAGCCGCAGAACCGCCGCGTCGAGATCGTCATCCAGTAAGACGATCCGAAGCTGGACTTCGGGAACGGCCGGGCGAAAGCCCGGCCGTTTTCTTTTGCGTGATCGCTTTTTGCGCGGGTGCTGGCTGGATTGTGAAGATTGTGCGGCCTTGTCGCTGTCCCCTCGCGACCGGCTCGTGTAGAATCGTGCGAAAGCCCCCCGAAGTGTCTTTCCCACCCTCAAGATGACGATGACGACCCTCGCGGTCGCGAGACCGCCAGCGGTAAGCCAACTGGATATCGCGTCGCTCCGGCGCGCGTTCCTGGTGCTGGCGTTCGTCCTCGCCATGGCGGCGCCGTTCACGCCCGACCCGCTGGAGTTCGCGGTCGGCGGCTTCGTGCCGTGGATCGTCCTGTCGATCGCCGGGACGCCGACCCTGCCGGCCGCGCTCGTCTACTTCCTGCTCTGGCAGTGGCTGCAGGTGTTCGCCCGCACGCTGGTCAGCGTGACCGACGGCGAGCCCATGGCGCGTTCGCTGGCCGGTCCGTGGGTGATCGATGCCTACTGGTACATGATGGCCAGCGTGGTCGTGCTGGCCATGGCGGTGCGTCTCGTCATGGGATCGCTGAAGCCGCCGGCGCCCCGCGAGGCCAGGGCCCACCTCGCCTGGGGCCCGGTCGAACTGTTCCAATTCTACCTGTTCAGCCTGGTCGCCGCGTCGGGCGCCCGCTACGCACAGGACCTGATCCCCGCGCTCGACCAGCCGATCGAAGCCCTGGCGCGCGTCAAGTCGGTGTCCGCCTTCATGCTGTTCGTCGGCATCTTCACCCTCCGGCGCGGCTACGCCTACATGCTGGCGGCCATCGTCATCGAGCTCGGCATCGGCTTCTCCGGCGTGCTGGGCGACTTCCGCGGCATCTTCATCTTCGTCTTCGTGTCGGCGCTGGCGGCGCGGATCCGCTGGACCGCGACCACCACCCTGGCGGTGTCGAGCGCGGCGATCTTCCTGGTCGTGCTCGGCCTGTTCTGGACGTCGGTGAAGAACGAGTATCGCCAGGTCGCGACCGGTTCCGACGAATCCCAGTACATCAAGGTGCCGATCGACGTGCGCATGGGCTACCTCGGCAGCCGCGTCGCCAGTGCCGGCGACATCGACTGGGGCCAGGCGTCGTACCTGCTCCTGAACCGGCTCGCCTACGTCGACATCTTCGGCTCGGTGATCGGCGTCAAGATGGTGTCGCCGGAGCAGGGCAGCATGCGCCAGTGGTCGGACGCCCTGGCCCACGTCTTCCAGCCGCGCTTCCTGTTTCCCAACAAGCCGGCGCTGTCGGACAGCGAGGTCTTCATGCGGCTGGCGCGCTCCGACCTCAGCGAGGAGGTGCGGGCCGGGACCTCGATCAGCGTCGGCTACATCTCCGAGAACTTCGTCGATCTCGGCTTTCCCTGGATGCTGGGCGGGGTGTTCGGGCTGGGCGTCCTGCTGGCCGCGGTCTGCCGGTACTTCATGACGATCCCGGCGCCCTGGGTGATGCGCGAGGGCACGGTCCTGGCGATCGTCTACCTGGTCGGCCAGAACGGCGTCGAGGTCTCGCTGCCCAAGATGCTGGGCGCGATCGTCATGGCCTTCCTCGTCTATGCCATGCTGGCCAAGTTCGCCTACCCGATGGCCTGGCGCTGGCTCGACCGCAAGGCGCTGCTGCAGCGGAATGCAGCCGAGATGAAGCGGCGGGCCCTGGCCGCCCGGCGGGGTCCTTACCGGAAGTAACCGGTGCCGGCAGACGGACAGGGCCGCCAGGGTGGAACTTGCAGTGTGTCCGCTTGGCTACAGAGCGCGGCCAATCGTTGCGACCGTACCGTGCAACCGGCGTTTCGATTGCCTCGCGCGGGCTCCCCCGTCAAAATAGACACGTGCGTGCAAGCTTCTGCCCGTTTCGGGCAGCGACGCTGCGCGCTCACTGCTACGTTAGGGGGATAACTCTATGCTGAAGAAAATGCTCGGTCTCGTTGCCGCAGCGTACCTGCTGGGCGCTTGCGCCTCCGAGGAGCCGCCGCCGCCGCCGCCGCCGCCGCCGCCGGCTCCTCAGAACTTCATGGTGTTCTTCGATTGGGACAGCACCAAGCTGTCCGATGCTTCGCTGAACGTGCTTGAGCAGGCGCGCGACGCCTTCAAGAACAAGCAGGATGCGCGCATCACTGCCACCGGCAACACCGACACGACCGGCACGGAAGCCTACAACATGGCCCTGTCGCTGCGTCGCGCCAACGCCGTCAAGGACGTGCTGGTGAAGCTCGGCGTCCCGGCTGCCGCCATCACGACGGTCGGCGCGGGCGAGAAGAACCTGCTCGTCAAGACCGGCGACGGCGTGCGCGAGCCGCAGAACCGCCGCGTCGAGATCGCGGTTGCCGGCGTCGTCGCCGCTCCGACGAACGACCTGGCCTACTGCCGTGCGATGAGCCAGCTCTATCGCCGCAACGTCAGCAACTCGAACTCCGACTCCGTCGCGGGTGACGCTCTCGCCAAGTGCGAGGCCGGCCAGACCGCCGTCGGTATCCCGGTGCTTGAGAAGCTCCTGACGGACGCCAAGATCACGCTGCCGAAGCGTAGCTAAGATCTGCATCCCGGCCTCGGCCGGGTGTAAGGGAAGGGCGGCCTCCGGCGGGAGGCCGCCCTTTTTCTTTGTGTCCCCTGCCAGAGGACCGCCGTGACCACGCAGGACTGGGCCGACCGCCGCCGTGCCATCGAGACCGGCCGCCACTGGATCAATCGCGGCGGCCGGCGCGCACGCTGGCGCAAACTGCCGTTTCGCCTCGCCGTGGCCGCGCTCGGCGGCCTGTTGCGCGCGACCCCGCTGTACCGGCGCGGCCTGCGCAATGCCCTCGACATCGAGTGCCTCGCCTTCGAGGTCGAGCTGCCGGACTTGCCGCCGGCCTTCGACGGCTACCGCATCCTCCATGTCAGCGACACGCACCTCGACAACCTGCCGGCGTTGGCCGGCGTGGCGCGGCGCCTGCTGCACGGGGTCGAGGTCGACATGCTGGCGCTCACCGGCGACGTGCACGGCGATCCCGCGACCCCGGTCGAGCGGTCGGTCGCATTGCTGGCGCACGCGCTCGAACCGGTGACCGTGCGGGGGCCGCGGCTGGCCATCCTCGGCAACCACGACCCGGCGGCGATCGCCGGCCTGCTGGCGGATGCGGGGTACGAGGTGCTGGTCAACCGCTCCCTTGTGCTGCGGCGCGGTTCGGCGCGCCTGCGGGTCACCGGCCTCGACGACGTCCACAGCTTCTTCAGCGTGGCCGCGCTGGCGGCGCTCGACGACCATGCCGGCGAGTTCCGCGTCGCCCTGGTGCACTCGGCCGAGGTGGCCGACGACGCGGCGCGGGCGGGCTATGCCCTCTACCTGTGCGGCCACACCCACGGCGGCCAGGTCTGCCTGCCCTCGGGCCGCCCGGTGGTGACCCACCTGCAGCGATGCCGCCACGCCGCGCGGGGGCTTTGGCGGGAAGGGGCGATGACCGGCTACACCAGCCAGGGGCTGGGGGTCTCCGACCTGCCGTTGCGCTTCCATTCGCGGGGCGGCGTGGCGGTCCTGACGTTGCGCCGGGCGGTCCCGGCGCCTCCCGACGCTGTTGCCTGATTCCCGCGGAATGTGGTTTGTTCCGGGCGCTTCAGGGGAGCTTCGTACCGATGCTCAGGGAGGAATAAAGTGATCAATCGACGTCAATTCATCGCCGCCGGCGGCACCGCCGGCGCGCTCGGCCTGGCCGGTGCCTGGCCGGGGACCGCCAGCGCCCAGGCGCAGTTCTCGATCGCCACCGGCACGACCGGCGCGGTCTACTATCCGCTGGGCGGCGCCATGGCCAACATCCTGAGCAAGAAGGTGCCGGGCTGGGCGGTCACCGCCGAGGCGACGGCCGGCTCGGTCGCCAACATGCACATGATCCGCGACGGCAAGGCGCAGATGGCGCTGACCCAGTGCGACACCGCCTACGACGCCATCAAGGGCCTCGACAAGTTCAAGGACAAGCCGGTCGAGTCGCGCACCCTCGCGGTGGTCTATCCCAACCTCGTCCACTTCGTGACGATGGAAGGCACCGGCATCAACAAGCTGTCCGACATCAAGGGCAAGCGCATCTCGACGTCCGCGCCGGTCAGCGGCTCGGAGGTCATGGCGCTGCGCATCCTCGACGAGCTCGGCCTGAAGCTGAGCGACATCAAGCGCGAGCGGCTGGCGCCGGCCGAGAGCACCAACGCCATGAAGGACGGCAAGCTCGACGGCTACTTCTTCAACGGCGGCCCGCCGGTCGCGGCGATCACCGACCTCGCGGCGACGCAGGGCATCAAGATCAAGCTGATCCCGACCGCCGACCTGGTGCCCGAGCTCAACAAGAAGTACGGCCCGGTGTTCGCCAAGAGCCAGATCGCCGCCAAGGCCTACCCGAACCAGGACGCCGCGGTGCCGGTCATCGCGATCTGGAACATCCTGGTGGTGCCGGCCTCGATGAAGGACGACCAGGCCTACACCATCATCAAGACGCTGTGGGACAACCACGCCGACCTGGTGGCGACCCACAAGGCGTCGGCCGACATGACGCCGGAGAACCAGAAGGAAGCCAATTCCTCGGTGCCGTTCCATCCGGGCGCGCTCAAGTTCTTCGCCGAGAAGGGCATCAAGCTGTCGTAGCACCGGAAAGGTGGGCGGGGCTCCCCGGTCGGGGAGCCCCTTTCTTTTGGGGACGGGAAACATGACGGTGCAGAACGAGCTGCTGACGGCCGAGGAGCGCGCCAAGGTCGAGGAGCTGATCGAGCAGGAAGAGGGTGGCGTTCACCGCTTCGGCGGCTGGTACGGCTCGTTCCTGATGGGACTGGCCGTCATCATGACCCTGTTCCACCTCTATGCCGCCGCCAGCACCGTCGACCAGCAATCGCTGCGCGAGATCCACGTCGCCTTCGCGCTGTCGCTGATCTTCCTGCTGTTCCCGATGGCGAAGAACTGGCGCAACCGGATCGCGCCGTGGGACATCGTGGCGGCCGGCCTGTCGATCGGTGTCATCTGGTACATGATGACCGGCGGCACCTGGGTCAGCCTCGACGCCGCCGACGACTTCCTCGACCGCTACGTGTCGCCGACGGCGATGGACGTCGCGGTCGGCGCGGTCCTGATCCTGCTGGTGCTCGAGGCGACGCGCCGCTCGACCGGTCTGATCATGCCGGTCGTGTCGCTGATGTTCTTCGCCTACGGCCTGTGGGGCAACTACCTGCCGGCGCCGTGGACCCACAAGGGCTACCCGATCGTCGACCTGATCGCCGAGCTCTACATGACGCTGAACGGCATCTTCGGGTCGGCGATCGACGTCTCGGCGACCCTGATCATCCTGTTCACCATCTTCGGCGCGATCCTGCAGGCGTCGGGCGCCGGCCAGTTCTTCATCGACTTCTCGCTGCTCGCCATGCGCGGCCAGCCCAACGCCGCCGGCCGCGCGGTCGTGCTGTCGTCGTTCCTGCTGGGCGGTCCGTCGGGTTCGGGCGTGGCGACCACCGTGACCATCGGCACCGTGGCCTGGCCTATCATGCGCGAGGCCGGCTACGGCAAGTCGGCGGCGGGTGGCCTGCTGGCCGCCGGCGGCCTGGGCGCGATCCTGTCGCCGCCGGTGCTGGGCGCCGCCGCCTTCCTGATCGCCGAGTATCTCAAGATGTCCTACCTGGACATCGTCCGGATGGCCCTGATCCCGACCTGTCTCTACTACTTCGGGCTGCTGGTCATGACCGAGATCGACTCGCGCAAGTACGGGCTGCGCGCCGTCGATCCCAAGGTCGACCTGACGATGCGCGAGCTGATCACGCGCTACGGCTTCCACTTCTCGTCGCTGATCTCGGTCGTCGTGCTGATGATCTGGGGCTACTCGGCGACCTATGCGGTGTTCTGGTCGATCCTGCTGGCCATCCTGGTCAGCTACCTGCGGGCCGACACCGCGCTGTGGCCGCGCCGCCTGTTCCGCGCCCTGGCCGACGGCTCGATCCAGGCGCTCGGCGTGGCCGCGACCTGCGCCTGCGCCGGCATCATCGTCGGCATCATCACCAAGACCGGGCTGGCGCTGAAGTTCTCGTCGATCGTGATCGACCTGGCCGGCGGCTCGCTGTTCTGGACGGCGCTCTACACGTCGCTGATCGTCTGGGTGGTCGGCCTCGCCGTGCCGGTGACGGCGTCGTACATCATGTGCGCCGTGATCGCCGCGCCGGCGCTGATCAAGCTCGGCGTGCCGGACTATGCCGCGCACATGTTCATCTTCTACTACGCCGTGCTGTCGGAGGTGTCGCCGCCGACCGCGCTGTCGCCGTTCGCCGCCGCGACGCTGACCCGCGCCGATCCCTACGTGACGACGCTGCAGAGCTGGAAGTACGCCCTGCCGGCCTTCCTCGTGCCGTTCATCTTCGTGCTCGACCCGATCGGCTCGGGCCTGCTGCTCGAGCCGATCAAGGGCATGAGCTGGGCCTGGGTGCCGTGGGTGACGCTGGGCGCGGCGGGCGGCATCCTGGCCCTCGCCATCGCCGCGCAGGGCCACCTGTGGCGGCCGCTGGGCTTGCCGCAGCGCGTGCTCTGCGCCCTGGCCGGCATCTCGCTCACCTTCCCGGACATCGTCGACGACTGGGTCGGCGGCCTGGTCGCCGCCCGCCTGCTCGGCCTGTTCGTGCTGGCGGTCGTGATCTGGCTCGAGTTCGTGAAGTCGCGGCGGACGCCCGCCGCCCCGGCCTAGGCAACCCCGGCGCCGGCGCGGCGTTGACGTCGCCGGAGCCAGCGCTCCGGCGACCTCGAGCCGCGGATGTACCGGTGGAGGTCGAGGCCCGCCCGGAGCCGCCGGCGCGGGCCTTTTCTGTTGCACAGTGTGTGCATTTCGGACTATAATAAACATAATAAAACAGTGAAATACAGGCCGGAGTACTCCAGGTCATTCGCGATGCGTGGGGGAGGCACTTGGAAAGTCTGGGACGCTGCGAAAGCTGCAAGCAGGGCGATCCGGCGGCCCCCGCGGCGATCGGACAGCCGGTGTCCCTCGCGACGGCGCGGGGGCAGGGCTACGTGACTTCCGGTCTCACCTTCAGCCAATGCAGCCGGTGCGGTTCCGTCTGGGCACGAATCACGGAACGGGGCCCCGGCCGGGAAGACTCGTTCAGGCTCTGCCTGACCAGGGGCCTGATCTAGGGCGCGTCTCCTGCCAGCGGAGACGGGGTTCCGGGAGATCGATGGTGCTGCCGGACAGGATTGAACTGTCGACCTCTCCCTTACCAAGGGAGTGCTCTACCACTGAGCTACGGCAGCGCCGGGCGGGGCCTGCAGCCCCGGCGCGCGCGGGTATGCCATAGGGCAGGCAGCGGTTCAACCGGCTGCCGCCGGACGAAATCTTCGAGTTGCGTTCGCTTGCCGCAGTCCGGACGGTCTGCCTACGATTTCCGCCTCGCAGGCAGGGAGATCCCCATGGATTGGCGTCCGATTTCGGCGGATTCGCACATCACCGAGCCGCCCAACTGCTACGTCGACCATATCGAGCCCGCCTGGCGGGACCGTGCACCGCGCATCGTCCACAAGGAGGGGATGGGCGACATCTACCTGGTCGACGGGATGAAGACCCCGGTGCCGATGGGCCTGGTCGCCGCCGCCGGCGTCGCCCCCAAGGACATCCGGATCGGCGGCGCCCGGTTCGAGGACCTGCACCGCAGCGGCTGGGACCCCAGCGCCCGCCTGGCCGACCAGGACCGTGACGGCGTCGGGGCGGAGATCATCTACCCGACGGTCGGCATGCTGATCTGCAACCACCCCGACTCCGATTACAAGAAGGCCTGCTTCGACGCCTACAACCGCTGGCTCCAGCAGTACGTCGCGCACGATCCCAAGCGCCTGATCGGGCTCGGGCAAACCTGCATCCGCACCATCGAGGAGGGCATCGCCGACCTCGAGCGCATCAAGGCGATGGGGTTCCGGGGCGTCATGATGCCCGGCAATCCCGGCGAGAAGGACTACGACGACCCGGCCTACGACCCGTTCTGGGAAGCCGCGATCGCGCTCGACCTGCCGCTCAGCTTCCACATCCTGACGTCCAGCAGCGACAACGGGCTGGTCAAGCCGCGCGGCCCGAAGATCAACGGCTTCCTGTCGATCATCCGCGGCTGCCAGGACATCATGGGCATGCTGGTCTATTCCGGCGTGTTCGAGCGTCACCCGAAGCTGAGGGTGGTCTGCGTCGAGGCCGATGCCGGCTGGGCGCCGCATTTCATGTACCGCATGGACCACGCCTACAAGCGGCACCGCTACTGGATGAAGGGCAAGGACCTGCAGCGGTTGCCGTCCGAGTACTTCCGCGACCACATCGCGCTGACCTTCCAGGACGACTGGACGGCCTTCCAGTTCGCCGACCAGCTCGGGCCGCACCAGCTGATGTGGGCCAACGACTTCCCGCACTCCGACTCGACCTGGCCGTGGAGCCAGGACGTGCTGGCGGAGCAGACCGCGCACCTCGACCCGGCGTTGAGAAAGCGCATCCTGCACGACAACGTGGCGGAGCTGTACAAGCTCGCCGCCTGATCGACGCTCGGGAATGCCTAGTTGCCGTTGCGGGGCAAGGTGATGGCGATCGACAGGCCGCCCCCCGCGCGGTTGGCCGCGGCGACGCGTCCGCCCAGCGCCTCGACGTTGCGTCGCACGATCCAGAGACCGAGGCCGGCGTGCCCGGACGGCGGCGAATTGCGGTCATCCTGGGGACGCGAGGAGAAGTAGCGCTCGAACATGTGCGGGATCTTCGCCGGGTCGACGCCGGGACCTTCGTCGTCGACCTGCAGTTCGACGTTGCGGCCGGCCACGGTGAGGGTGACGACGATGGTGCCGCCACGCGGCGAGAAGCTGATCGCGTTCTCGATGACGCACTGCAGGACGGTCTCGAGCATGCCGTGGCCGGCACGCACGATCGCCCGCTCGTCGAGGCGCCGGATCAGGCGGATGTCCCGGGTGGCGAGGATCTCGCGGAAGTGGAGGGCGGCGTCGCCGACCAGCTGGCTGAAGTCGGTCGGCACGCGCGGCGCCTCGAGCAGGTCGGCGGTGCTGATGTCGTGGCGCTGCGCGGCGATCACCAGGTCGAGCAGGCGGGACAGCGCCGAGTCGATGATCTCGAGTGCCCGGCGGGCGCGCGCGTTGTCGAGCGGCACGGCGCGGCGCACCGGCTCGAGCGCCGAGCGGATGGTCGCGAGCGGGGTCTTGAACGAATGCGCCTTGTCCTCGGCGTTCTGGCGGATCTGCTGCGACACGCCGCGCAGGTCGTGGACCAGCTTGTCGAAATCGCGCGCGACGCTCGACAGCTCGGGCACCACGTTGCGGTGGCTGAAGGCGTTGTCGCCGATGCGGCCCTGGCTGATCTCGGCGGCGACCTCGCGGAAGCGGCGCAGGGTCACGCGGATGCTGATCGCGACCAGCAGGGCGAGGATCGCCAGCACGAGGTAGATCGCGGCGGCGACGCGGATCTCGCGGGTCTCCCAGTAGGGCCGGCCGATCGAGGTGTTGAGGAACTCCGACGTGGTGTGGGTCGAGGTCAGGACCCAGCAGCCGTCGGCGCCGCGGATCGGGATGATCGAGGTCAGCAGCTCGACCGTGCCGTTGGCCTGCGTGTAGCGGATCTCGTTGGTGGCGTCCCACATGCAGGCGTCGGAGAGCTTCGGCAGGATGCCGCGATGGGCGAGCTCGTCGAGCTCGGCCGCGATCTCGTCGGGCCGGATCTTCGGCGCCGAGGCGACGAAGTAGAAGCGACCGGCGTGACGCTCCTCGCTCGGCTGGAAGATCAGCTTGAGGATCGTGCCGTCGGAGGAATAGCGCGCGAGGTCCTCGTTGAGCGCCGAGCGGCCGCTGGCGTTGGCGACCACCAGCTTCGGCGTGAGCGCCTCGGCGATCAGCGCCGAGCGGTCCTGGATGGCGCGCGTGACGATCTCGCGCATCTGGCGGTCGGCGCTCTCGAACTGGCCGTACAGCACGATCGGCAGCGCGATGAAGATGCCGACCAGGGCGACCAGCTTGAGGGTCAGCGAGGCGGCCAGGCGGCGGGCCGCCTGGCGCCAGGTCGCCGCGGGGCGAGCCCTAGACCTTGCCCCAGCGGTATCCGAAGGACTGGTAGTTGTCGATCTCGGAGAACTCGGGATCGATGGCTCGGAACTTGTTTCGGATTCGCTTGATGCAGGAACGGACATTGGTTCGGTAGCCATTCTCGCCGCTCCCCGCGATGAAGCCGACGTAGTGCATGCAGTCGTAGACCGACCGGTAGGTGACGTAGCTTCCCACGTTGGCGGCCAGCAGGTGAACGATCTTGAACTCGGTGAGGGTCAGGCCGACGTCGACGTCGTCCCAGAAGGCACGGCTGACCTTGGGCTTCAGCATCAGGCGGCCGCAGTGGAAGTTGTCGACCAGGTCGGGGTCCTCGGCCGGCTTCTTGACCGCCTCGGCGATCAGCCGCAGGCGATGGGCGAGGATCGGCACGCCGCGCGCCTTGTCGACGAAGTCGAGGGCGCCGCGGTCGAAGGCGAGCTTCTCGTAGGCAGGCTGCGAGCGGCCGGTCAGGAACACGACGGGCAGGGCGATGCCGTTGCGGCGCAGCCGGGGCAGCAGGTCGATGCCCGAGATGCTGGGCAGGCTCCAGTCGAGGATGATGATCTCGGGATCGGCGCCCTCGCCGAGCCACGCCATCAGCTCGACGCCGTCGGCGAAGCTCGTGACGTCGAAGCCGTGGTCGCCCAGCTCGCCGCTGACGCTCTCGCGGTAGTCCTCGTCGTCCTCGACGAAGGCGACGCGGATGCGCTTGGCGGGCTCGGCTTCAGGGACGGTTCTGGGCACGGGACTGGAGCTGGGCCAGGCAGGCACGCTTTCCTTCATCGGAGTTGTCATCGCTCTTTACCTCGTAAGCAAGAGTTCCGAACTGCTTCGTCTGGACGTCGGGGTAGAGCTGGACGTCCAGCGTGCACGAACCGTCCTGGTACCGCCATCGCTTGCCGGGGGGACGGTCCTCCTCGCTGGTCGGCGGCCCGAGCAGGGCGCGCAGCTCCTTCTCGCTCTTGCCGGCGAGCGACACCGCGACCGGCGGGGCCGGCGGCGGGACCAGCGACGGCGACTGTTCGGGGAAGGGCGTGCCGGCCTCGCCCGCGGGGGCCGGGGCGGCGGGACGGGGCCGCGCCGCGGCCTGCGGCCGGGTCGGCTGGGACTTCTGGAGCGCGGCGGGGGACGAGGTCAGCCGGCCGAAGTCGTCGCGCATGCCGCGCGCCACCTCGCAGCCGCCGGCCGTCAGGAGCAGCAACGAGGCCGCCGTGACCCGCGTGAGGACGGCCCGCGACACGAGGAATCCTGTTCTCATCTCCCACTGTCCCTGCCCCTGTCCCGTGTTGCCGGGTCCCGAATCGCTAGCGGGACCCTGTGGCTCGATTGCGGCACGGACCTCTCGATGGCATCCGGAACGCGCGAGGCGGCGGCCCGGTTGCGTCCCGTTCCGGTCGATCTGTGTCATCCGGCCTCGCCCCATGTTGCAGCCGTTGCCCGTCGACGCAAGCATAGCCGAGCCCGTGGCGCGGCGGTCACCGAATGGCCACACCGCGTCACCGAAAGATCACGGCTTCGCGAGCCGGATTGGCCTGGTTCGGGCATTCCGCGCCCGGTCCCGGGCCGAAAAAGAAAAAGCCGGGCGCTGGGCCCGGCTTCTCGATGTTCCGTGGACGACCCGGCGATCAGCCCTGGTCGAGGAAGCTGCGCAGCATGCGGCTGCGGCTCGGGTGCTTCAGCTTGCGCAGCGCCTTGGCCTCGATCTGGCGGATACGCTCGCGGGTCACCGAGAACTGCTGGCCGACCTCTTCCAGCGTGTGGTCGGTGTTCATGCCGATGCCGAAGCGCATGCGCAGCACGCGCTCCTCGCGCGGCGTCAGCGTCGCCAGCACCCGCGTCGTGCTCTCGCGCAGGTTGCCCTGGATCGCCGCCTCGAGCGGGATCACGGCGTTCTTGTCCTCGATGAAGTCGCCGAGATGCGAATCCTCCTCGTCGCCGATCGGCGTCTCGAGGCTGATCGGCTCCTTGGCGATCTTCAGCACCTTGCGGACCTTCTCCAGCGGCATGCCGAGCTTCTCGGCCAGCTCCTCCGGCTGCGGCTCGCGGCCGATCTCGTGCAGCATCTGGCGGCTGGTGCGGACCAGCTTGTTGATCGTCTCGATCATGTGCACCGGGATGCGGATGGTGCGCGCCTGGTCGGCGATCGAGCGGGTGATCGCCTGCCGGATCCACCACGTCGCGTAGGTCGAGAACTTGTAGCCGCGGCGGTACTCGAACTTGTCGACCGCCTTCATCAGGCCGATGTTGCCTTCCTGGATGAGGTCGAGGAACTGCAGGCCGCGGTTCGTGTACTTCTTGGCGATCGAGATCACGAGGCGCAGGTTGGCCTCGATCATCTCCTTCTTGGCGCGCATCATCTCGCGCTCGCCGTCCTGCACGGTCTTGCACATGCGGCGGAACTCGAAGATCGGCGCGCCCGCCATGTCCGAGATTTCCTTGATGTCGGCGCGGATCTTCTCGACGTCGACCGCCTTCTTCTTGGCGAAGTCCTTCCAGCCGCGACCCGACAGCTTGCCGACCTTCTCCAGCCAGTTCGGGTCGATCTCGTGCGTCAGGTAGTGGTCGAGGAAGTCCTGGCGCGGGATGCGGAAGCCCTCGGCCAGCCGCATCAGCTTGCCTTCCAGCATCATCAGCTTGCGGTTCAGGTCGTACAGCGACAGCTTGAGCTGCTCGATGCGGTTCGCGTTGATGTGAACCGTGCGCACCAGCTCGACGATCTTCTTGCGGTGCTTCTCGTAGCTCTTCTCGAACTCGGCGCTCGGCTTCTGGCCGCGGCTGAGCGTCGACAGGCGCCGGTTCTGCACCTTCGACATCTCGGCGTAGACCTTCGAGATGCGGGTCAGGGTGCGCAGCACCTCGGGCTTCAGCTTCTCCTCGAGGGCCGACAGCGACAGCGCGTTCTCGTCGTCCTCCTCGCCGCCCTCGGTGGCGCCCTCGGCACCGGCCTCGCCGTTGGCGGCCGGCGGCGCGGCCGGCCGCACCAGCTTCGGCATGGAGGGGCGGGGCATCGGCGGCATCGGCGCGGGCGCCGCGGCCGGCATCGCCGCGCCCTTGCCCTCGCCGGGGGCGCCGCCCTGGGTCGCCTCGAGGTCGATCACGTCGCGCAGCAGCATGCGGCCCTCGGTGATCGCGTCGCGCCACATCATCAGCGCGTGGATCGTCATCGGGCTTTCGCAGATGCCGCCGATCATCTTGTCCTGGCCGGCCTCGATGCGCTTGGCGATCTCGATCTCGCCCTCGCGGCTCAGCAGCTCGACGCTGCCCATCTCGCGCAGGTACATGCGGACCGGGTCGTCGGTGCGGCCGAGTTCCTCGTCCTCGCCGGTCGCCTCGGCGGCGACCACGGCGGTCTTGGCCGGCTCGGCCGGGGTCGCGGCGGTGTCCTCGGGCTCCTCGGCCTCGACCACGTTGACGCCGGCTTCCGACAGCATCGCCATGGTGTCCTCGATCTGCTCGGAGGACACCTCGTCGGGCGGCAGGGCGGCGTTCAGCTCGTCATAGGTGATGTAGCCGCGCTCCTTGCCCTTCTGGACGAGCTTCTTGAGCTCGGCGCCAAGGGTGTCGAGCAGGGGGGCGTCGGGCCCCTCCTCGCGGGCATCGGTGGCTTCGGGCTGGGCAACGGGCGCGGTCTTGGTCGCCATTCTTGATCCTTGGGTCCACAAACGAACGAAACGAGCGGCCGGCGGGCCGCGGAATTGGCTGCAAGAAGGGGTAGGCGGGGAGGGCGGCCCCGCGAAACTACCCTTCTACTATATGGGGGCCGACTTCAAGCGGCGATAGGGGGGCCGTGCCGTCAATTCGAAGGCGAATTGGCCCACCCGGCGCCCGATTCGGACCGCGTCAGGTTCCCGATTCGAGGCTCTCCCGCCGCATCCGGTCGAGGATCGCCTGCAGCCGCTGCAGGTTCTCGTCGGACATGTCCTCGGCCAGGGCCTCCTCCGCCCGCCGCAGCTCCTCCGGGTCGGTCGTCAGCTGGTTGAGGTGGCGGGCCATCCGGCGCCACTGGCCGGCCCAGCCGTCGGGGTCGGCGGGGTCGGGGCGGAACGCCTCGCGGGCCTTGGCCCGGGCCCCCGCCGCCAGCCGGCCGAGCCCGACCCGCTCGAGGTGCTCCTCGATCAGGCGGGCCTCGAGGGGCGTCCCGCCGTCGTCGCCCAGCGCCGCCTCGGCGGCCGGGTCGAGGCCGCCTGGGACCAGCGCCAGGGCGTCGAGCAGGCCGCCGCGCAGGCGGTCGAGCTCGGGGTTGGCGATCGGCAGGGCCGCCACGTCCTCGGCCAGCACGTGCAGCAGCGCCGGCCGCTCGAGCAGGGCGCCCAGCAGGGCGCGCTCCTGGCGCGAGGCGTCGAGGTCGGTGCCGGCCAGCCGGGCCGCCGAGCCGGCCGCGAAGGGGGCGGGCGGGGGGCCGCCGAATCCGCCCTTCTGGAACGGCCGCCGGCCGGGCACGAAGTCGGGCCGGCCGCCGGCCCGGCTGTCGGGCCGCCGGATGGCATTCAGCCGGCTGCGCATCTCGGCCCGGTAGTAGTCGCGCACCACCGGGTCGGCGATCTCGTTGACCCGCTGCTCGACGGCGCGCTGCAGGCTGGCCCGCCGTTCCGGCGTGTCGGCCGGCTTGCCCTCGGTATCGAGGCTCCAGACCAGGTCGACCAGCGGCCGGGCGAGGTCGAGGCTGCGGGTGATCGCCTCGGCGCCGCGGCTGCGGATCAGGCTGTCGGGATCCTCGCCGGCCGGCAGGGCGAGGAAGCGCAGGCTCTTGCCGGCGCGCAGCAGCGGCAACGCCCGCTCGGCGGCCCGGGTGGCGGCGCGCTTGCCGGCATTGTCGCCGTCGAAGCACAGGTAGGGCTCGTCGGTCAGCTTCCAAAGTTCGGCCAGCTGGCCCTCGGTCAGGGCGGTGCCGAGCGGCGCCACCGCGCCGGTGAAGCCCGCGCCGTGCAGGGCGATCACGTCCATGTAGCCCTCGGCGACGATCACCGGCTGGTCCTTGGTCACGGCCTGGCGGGCGCGGTCGAGGCAGTAGAGGTTGGCGCCCTTGTGGAAGAGCGGCGTTTCCGGCGAATTCAGGTACTTGGGCTCGCCCTGGCCCATCACCCGGCCGCCGAACGCGATGGTGCGGCCGCGCCGGTCGTTGATCGGGAACATCACCCGGCCGCGGAACCGGTCGTAGGGATCGCGCCGGTCCTCGGGCTGGATGGCCAGCCCGGCCTCGACGATCTTGTCGACCGGCACGCCCTCGCGCTTGAGGTGGGCCAGCAGGCCGTCGCGCGAGTCGGGCGCGAAGCCCAGCCGGAAGTCGTCGACCGTGGCATCGGACAGGCCGCGGCAGCGCAGGTAGTCGAGGCCGTGGCGGCCGACCGGCAGGCGCAGCTGCTTCTGGAACCAGCGGGCCGCCTCTTCCACGACCTGCTGCAGGGTGGCGACCCGCTCAGCGCGCTCGCGCTCGACCGGGGTCGCCCGCGGCACCGGCAGGTTGACCTCGCGGGCCAGCTTCTCGACCGATTCGGGGAACGACAGGCCCTCGGTCTTCATCACGAAGCCGACCGCGTCGCCGTGCGCGCCGCAGCCGAAGCAGTGGAAGAAGCCCTTCTTGTCGTTGACTGTGAAGGACGGCGTCTTCTCGTTGTGGAACGGGCACAGGCCGGCATATTCCGAGCCCGAGCGGCGCTTCAGCGTCACCTTGCGGCCGACCACGTCGGACAGGCTGAGGCGCGCGCGCAGTTCGTCGAGGAAGCCCGGGGGGAAGGCCATGGCCTAAAATGGCCCCAGCCGCGCCGCCGCGCCACAGCGCGATGGCCGGCGACCGCGGGGGATAGCGGGGAAACTCAGCCCGCGAGCGCCTTCTTGACCGCCGCCGACGCCTTGGCGAAGTCCATCTGGCCGGTGTACTTCGCCTTCAGGGCGGCCATCACGCCGCCCATGTCCTTGACCGTCTTGGCGCCGGTCGCGGCCATCGCCTCGGCGATCGCGGCCGCCACCGCGGCCTCGTCCATCTGCTGCGGCAGGAAGCGCTCGATCACCGCGATCTCGGCCTTTTCCTTGTCGGCCAGCTCGGGCCGGCCGCCCTTCTCGTAGAGCACCACCGACTCGTTGCGCTGCTTGATCATGCTCTGCAGCATCGACAGGATCCGCTCGTCGCCGACGCCCTCGCGGTTGGCCTCGGTGCGGGCGGCGATATCGACTTCCTTGAGCTTGGCGATGATCAGGCGGACGGCGCCGACGGTCACCATGTCGCGGGCGCGCATGGCCTCTTTCAGCGCCTCGTTGAGCTTGTCGCGCAGCATGTCGGGTCCCGTCCGGTGAAAGGCGGGAAACTAATCGCCCCGGACGCTGTTGGCAAAGCAAATAAGTTATTGAAAACACTAATCAAATTGGACCCTTCCGCGCCTTGACCCTTTGCGACCGCTTGGTTACAAACCGCGCGGCTCGCAGATCGCCTCCCCGGGCGAGGCCGGCCGGGCCGCAACAACGGAATTCATCATGGGTAACCTCAAGACCGCCGGCGCGACTGACGCCGCGCCGCGTTGGGCCACGGCCGCGCTGGTGCTGGGCGATGGCGCGGTCTTCTGGGGCAAGGGCGTCGGTGCCGCCCGCCATGCCGTCGGCGAGGTCTGCTTCAACACCTCGATGACCGGCTACCAGGAAATCATCACCGATCCGTCCTATGCCGGGCAGATCATCACCTTCACCTTCCCGCACATCGGCAACGTCGGCACCAACGCCGAGGACATCGAGAGCATCAACCCGGCGGCGCGCGGCGTCGTGCTGCGCGGCGACATCACCGAGCCGGCCAACTGGCGGGCCGCAAAGCCGCTCGACGACTGGCTGAAGAGCCACAACCTGCCCGGTGTGTGCGGGGTCGACACCCGTGCCATCACGCGGCGGATCCGCGACGGCGGCGCGCCGAACGGCGTGGTCGTGCACGCGCCGGACGGCAAGTTCGACATTCCCGCCCTGCGCAAGATCGCCCAGGAGTGGCCGGGCCTCGATGGCATGGACCTCGCGGTCGAGGTCACGACCAAGCAGAGCTATGGCTGGGACGAGACGACCTGGGCGCTGGGCCACGGCTACGGCAAGCTCGACAAGCCGCGCTACCACGTGGTCGCCGTCGACTACGGCGCCAAGCGCAACATCCTGCGCTGCCTCGCCAACACCGGCTGCAAGGTGACGGTGGTGCCGGCGACCGCGACCGGCGACGAGATCCTGCGCCACAAGCCGGACGGCGTGTTCCTGTCGAACGGCCCGGGTGACCCGGCGGCGACGGCGCACTACAGCGTGCCGGCGGTCAAGGCGGTGCTCGACGCGAAGGTGCCGATGTTCGGCATCTGCCTCGGCCACCAGATCCTGGCGCTGACGCTTGGCGGCAAGACCCGCAAGATGGAGCGCGGCCACCGCGGCGCCAACCAGCCGGTCAAGGACCTCGCCACCGGGCGGGTCGAGATCACCTCGCAGAACCACGGCTTCTGCGTGGTGCCGGAGTCGCTGCCGAAGAACGTCGAGGTCAGCCACGTCTCGCTGTTCGACGGCACCAACGAGGGCATCCGCTGCACCGACCGGCCGGCCTTCTCGGTCCAGTATCACCCCGAGGCCTCTCCCGGGCCGACGGACAGCCACTACCTGTTCGATCGCTTCGTCGAGCTGATCGACAAGAGCAAGGGCAAGTAAACCGCCATGCCCAAGCGCACGGACATCAAGAGCATCCTCGTCATCGGCGCCGGCCCGATCGTCATCGGCCAGGCCTGCGAGTTCGACTACTCCGGCGTCCAGGCCTGCAAGGCCCTGAAGGACGAGGGGTACCGGGTCATCCTGGTGAACTCCAACCCGGCCACGATCATGACCGATCCGGGGCTGGCCGACGCGACCTACATCGAGCCGATCACGCCCGACATGGTGGCGCGCATCATCGAGAAGGAAAAGCCCGACGCCGTGCTGCCGACGATGGGCGGCCAGACCGCGCTCAACACCGCGATGGCGCTGCACCGCGATGGCCGGCTGGAGAAGCTGGGCGTCGAGCTGATCGGCGCCAACGCCGCGGCGATCGACAAGGCCGAGGACCGGCTGCTGTTCCGCGAGGCCATGACCAAGATCGGCCTGCACTGCCCCAAGAGCGAGGTCGTGCACAACCGCGAGGAAGCGGCGAAGGCGCTCGAGCTGGTCGGCCTGCCGGCGATCATCCGCCCGTCCTTCACGCTGGGCGGCACCGGTGGCGGCATCGCCTACAACCGCGACGAGTTCTTCGAGATCGTGGCGGGCGGCGTCGACGCCTCGCCGGTCGGCGAGGTGCTGGTCGAGGAGTCGGTGCTCGGCTGGAAGGAGTACGAGATGGAGGTTGTCCGCGACCGGCGCGACAACTGCATCATCATCTGCTCGATCGAGAACGTCGACCCGATGGGCATCCACACCGGCGACTCGGTGACGGTGGCGCCGGCGCTGACGCTGACCGACAAGGAATACCAGATCATGCGCGACGCCTCGATCGCGTGCCTGCGCGAGATCGGCGTCGATACCGGCGGCTCGAACGTGCAGTTCGCGATCGACCCGGCGAGCGGCCGCATGGTGGTGATCGAGATGAACCCGCGCGTCTCGCGGTCCTCGGCGCTGGCCTCCAAGGCGACCGGCTTCCCGATCGCCAAGGTCGCGGCGCGGCTGGCCGTCGGCTACACGCTGGACGAGCTGCTGAACGACATCACCGGCGCGACGCCGGCCTCGTTCGAGCCGACGATCGACTACGTCGTCACCAAGATCCCGCGCTTCGCCTTCGAGAAGTTCCCGGGCGCCGAGCCGCTGCTCACCACCTCGATGAAGAGCGTGGGCGAGGCGATGTCGATCGGCCGGACCTTCCAGGAGTCGCTGCAGAAGGCGCTGCGCTCGATGGAGACCGGCCTGACCGGCCTCAACGAGATCGAGATCAAGGGCGCGCCCGACAAGAGCGCCGTCGTCGGCGCGCTGGCGCGTCCGACGCCCGACCGCGTGCTGGTGATCGCCCAGGCCTTCCGCTACGGCCTGTCGGTCGAGGAGATCGCCCAGGCCTCGAAGTTCGAGCCGTGGTTCCTGCGCCAGATCGAGGAGCTGGTGAAGCTCGAGGCGACGGTGCGCGAGCACGGCCTGCCGACCGATCCGCGGGCGCTGATCGAGCTCAAGAAGAAGGGCTTCTCCGACGAGCGGCTGGGCGAGTTGACCGGCCAGTCGGCCAACGAGGTCGCTAGCAAGCGCCGCGCGCTCGGCATCCGGCCGGTGTTCAAGCGCATCGACACCTGCGCCGCCGAGTTCGCCTCGAAGACGCCCTACCTCTACTCCTGCTACGAGGGCGACGGCGAGCGCCCGGCCGAGTGCGAGGCCGAGCCGACCGACCGGCGCAAGGTCATCATCCTGGGTGGCGGACCGAACCGCATCGGCCAGGGCATCGAGTTCGACTACTGCTGCGTCCATGCCGTCTACGCCCTGCGCGACGCCGGCTACGAGACCATCATGGTCAACTGCAACCCCGAGACGGTGTCGACCGACTACGACACCGCCGACCGGCTGTACTTCGAGCCGCTGACCGCCGAGGACGTGATCGAGCTGGTCGATGTCGAGCGCCGCAACGGCGAGCTGCTCGGCCTGATCGTCCAGTTCGGCGGCCAGACGCCGCTCAAGCTCGCCAAGCCGCTCGAGGCGGCGGGCATCCCGATCCTCGGCACCTCGCCGGACGCGATCGACCTCGCCGAGGACCGCGAGCGCTTCCAGCAGCTGATCCACAAGCTCAAGCTGCGCCAGCCCGACAACGGCACGGCGACCTCGCAGGAGCAGGCGATCGCGGTGGCCGAGCGCATCGGCTACCCGGTGGTCATCCGCCCGTCCTACGTGCTGGGCGGCCGCGCCATGCAGATCGTCTACGATCGCGAGGGCCTGGAGCGCTACACGCGCGACGCCGTGAAGGTGTCGGGCGCCAACCCGGTGCTGATCGACTCCTACCTGCGCGACGCCATCGAGGTCGATGTCGACGCGCTGGCCGACAAGGACCACGAGGTTTTCGTCGCCGGCATCATGGAGCATATCGAGGAAGCGGGTATCCATTCCGGCGACTCGGCCTGCTCGCTGCCGCCGTACTCGCTGCCGGCCAAGCTGATCGGCGAGATCGAGCGCCAGACCGAGGCGATGGCCCGCGCGCTCGGCGTGGTCGGCCTGATGAACGTGCAGTACGCGGTGAAGGACGGCGACGTCTACGTGCTCGAGGTCAACCCGCGCGCCAGCCGCACCGTGCCGTTCGTCGCCAAGGCGACCGGCCAGCCGATCGCCAAGTTCGCCGCCCGCCTGATGGCCGGCGAGGCGCTGAAGTCGCTCGGCATCAAGAAGTCGAAGGGCAAGCACATCGCGGTCAAGGAAGCCGTATTCCCCTTCGCCCGCTTCCCCGGCGTCGACATCATCCTCGGGCCCGAAATGCGCTCGACGGGCGAGGTCATGGGCCTCGACATGAATTTCGGCCGCGCCTTCGCCAAGTCGCAACTCGGCGCCGGCAGCAAGGTGCCGGTCGAGGGCGTGGTCTTCGTCTCGGTCAAGGACCAGGACAAGCAGGCGATGGTGAAGCCGGTGAAGCGTCTGGTCGAACTCGGCTTCAAGGTCGTGGCGACCCGCGGCACCTCGGTCTTTCTGCGCAAGCACGGGATCGAGACGCAGGAAGTGAACAAGGTGCTGCAGGGCCGGCCGCACATCGTCGACCTCATGAAGGACGGCAAGGTACACCTCGTCTTCAACACGGTGGACGGGGCGGGTGCCCTGACCGACAGCTTCACGCTCCGGCGCACCGCGCTGATGAACAAGATCGCCTATTACACGACGGTCGCCGGCGCCAAGGCATCTGTGGAGGGCATTGCCGCGGCAAAGGAGGGTGCGCTCGACGTGGCGCCCCTCCAGTCCTACTTCAAGACCGCCTTCTAGGGCTTTCCACCTCCGCTCCCGCATGATGCGCGCCGGCTGGCGCGCCCATTTCGACTGCGTTGGGCGTTGACGCCGTACGAGTGATCAAGGACGATTTGGGAATGGAACGTATTCCGATGACCGCCGAGGGGCTCCAGCGCCTCGAGGCAGAACTGAAAGTGCTGAAGAGCGTGGAGCGACCGGCGATCATCAAGGCGATCGCCACGGCGCGCGAGCACGGCGATCTCTCGGAGAACGCCGAGTATACCTCCGCACGCGAAAAGCAGAGCTTCATCGAGGGGCGCATCGCCGAGCTCGAGGACATCATCTCGCGGACCGAGGTGATCGACTTCTCCAAGCTGACCGGCAAGGTCATCAAGTTCGGCGCCACCGTGCGTCTGGCCGACGAGGACACCGACGAGAAGGTGAAATACCAGATCGTCGGTCCCTACGAGGCGGACCTCGCCAAGGGCCGGATCTCCATCACGTCGCCGATCGGCCGGGCCCTGATCGGCAAGACCGTCGGCGATACCGTCGAGGTCCAGACGCCGCGTGGCGGCAAGTCCTACGAAGTGGTGGGCGTCCAGTTCAACTAGCCGCCATCATGGCCCGTGCCCGGCGGGTGCCGGTCGACTTCATGATCGCGTACTGGATGCCGAACAGGCCGATCTTGCTGCCGATCGCCCAGACGGACTTCACCGCCGCCCAGGTCGTGACGTCGAGCGCGAGCGCCAGCACGATGTTGAGCACGGCGGAGAAGAACATCATCCCGGCCCAGACATAGCCGAAGGCGATGGCGAGGTCGGGCACGGTCGCCTGCGCGATCGGCGGCAGGTAGCGGGTCATCCAGCCGCGCTTCAGCATCACCAGCCCGACGATGACGTAGATCACGCTGGGCTTCAGCATGACGAAGAGCGGGTCGTCGGTGATGAATGTCGCCACGCCCGAGGACAGGATGATGACCAGGCTGAGCCACTGCAGCGCTTCCACCGGCTGCTTGTGGAACAGCTGCCAGCCGATCTGGGCGAGGCCCAGCGCCATGCCGAGGCCGACCGCGAGGAAGAGGTTGCCGGTCGCGACATAGACGCCGAGGAAGAGGAGCGTCGAGGCGAGGTCGAGGAGCAGGACCTTCGACGCCTGGAAGAGATTCTTCATGGGCTGGGCTTCCGTGCGATTTTCATGACAACGCCGTGTATTAAAGGCACGCTATCAATACA
>Ga0102832_1001208_pt1 | contig 22295 bp, 25 predicted proteins | sample EBPBio282013_DNA_FD_88942 | JGI IMG/M metagenome (GOLD analysis project Ga0102832, IMG submission 88942) | Wastewater treatment Type I Accumulibacter community from EBPR Bioreactor in Madison, WI, USA - Reactor 2_5/28/2013_ DNA (Illumina Assembly) | ecosystem: Engineered > Bioreactor > EBPR >... | reverse complement strand
CGAGGTCGGCCAGGACCTCCTCGGAGACGTTCGGGATGTCCCGGGTGATCTCCTCCGGCCCCAGCTTGGTGTCTCGCGCGTCGATCTCGTGCTCTTCGATGTGGATCGAGGAGAGCACGTCGTCCTGCACCAGACGCTGGCTCAGGATGATCGCGTCCTCGTAGTTCAGGCCCTCCCAGGGCATGAACGCCACGAGCAGGTTGCGGCCCAGGCTCATCTCGCCGCCGTCGGTGGCGGGACCGTCGGCGATCACCTGACCGGCCTCGAGTCGCTGCCCCTCGTCCACCAGGACCCGCTGGTTGTAGCAGGTGCCCTGGTTGGAGCGCATGAACTTGGCGATGCGGTAGGTCTGGTGCGTGCCGTCGTCGTTGGCGACCGTCACGGTGTCCGCGGCCACGGACTCGACCACGCAGCCCTGCCGCGCCCGGACCACGTCGCCGGAGTCCAGCGCCGCACGGTATTCCATGCCGGTGCCGACCAGCGGAGCCTCGCTGCGCACCAGCGGCACGGCCTGGCGCTGCATGTTGGCGCCCATGAGGGCGCGGTTGGCGTCGTCGTGCTCCAGGAACGGGATCAGCGCGGTGGCCGCCGAGACCATCTGCCGCGCCGAGACGTCCATGTAGTCGACCTCGCCGCCGGGGACGTCGATCGCCTCGCCGCCCTTGGTGCGGACCAGCACCCGCTCCTCGGCGAAGTGGCCGTCCTCGGTCAGCGGCGCGTTGGCCTGCGCGATGACGAACTCGTCCTCCTCGTCGGCGGACAGGTAGTGCACCTCGTCGGTGACCTGGCCCTCGATCACCCTGCGGTACGGCGTCTCGATAAACCCGAACGGGTTGATCCGGCCGTACGACGCGAGCGAACCGATCAGGCCGATGTTCGGCCCTTCCGGCGTCTCGATCGGGCACATCCGGCCGTAGTGGCTCGGGTGGACGTCGCGGACCTCCATGCCGGCGCGGTCCCGGGACAGACCGCCCGGGCCCAGGGCCGAGAGCCGCCGCTTGTGCGTCAGCCCGGCCAGGGGGTTGTTCTGGTCCATGAACTGGGACAGCTGGCTGGTGCCGAAGAACTCCTTGATGGAGGCGACGACCGGCCGGATGTTGATCAGCGTCTGCGGGGTGATGGCCTCGACGTCCTGGGTGGTCATCCGCTCCCGGACGACGCGCTCCATCCGGGACAGGCCCGTGCGGACCTGGTTCTGGATGAGTTCGCCCACGTTGCGCAGCCGACGGTTGCCGAAGTGGTCGATGTCGTCGACCTCGACGCGGATGTCCGCCTCTTCACCGTGCCGGACGCCCTTGATCGTGGCCTCTCCGGCGTGCAGCGCCACCAGGTAGCGAATCGTGGCGACCACGTCGTCGACCGTCATCGTCGAGCTGGTCAGGTCGGGCTCCTGGCCGAGCTTCTTGCTCACCTTGTAGCGACCGACCTTGGCCAGGTCGTAGCGCTTGGGGTTGAAGTAGAGGTTGTCCAGCAGGGCTTGGGCCGCCTCCTTCGTCGGCGGCTCACCCGGGCGCAGCTTGCGGTAGATGTCGAGCAGCGCCTCGTCCTGGCCGGCCGTGTGGTCCTTCTCCAGGGTGGCCCGCATCGACTCGTAGTCGCCGAAGGTCTCCAGGATCTGCGCATCGGTCCAGCCGAGGGCCTTGAGCAGCACCGTGACCGACTGCTTGCGCTTGCGGTCGATGCGCACGCCGACCATGTCGCGCTTGTCGATCTCGAACTCCAGCCAGGCACCGCGGCTGGGGATGACCTTGGCCGAGTAGATGTCCTTGTCGGAGGTCTTGTCCGGGGTGCGCTCGAAGTACACCCCCGGGCTGCGGACCAGCTGGCTGACCACGACCCGCTCGGTGCCGTTGATGACGAAGGTGCCCCGGTCGGTCATCAACGGGAAGTCGCCCATGAACACCGTCTGGCTCTTGATCTCGCCGGTGTTGTTGTTCATGAACTCGGCGGTGACGAACAGCGGGGCGCTGTAGGTCATGTCGCGTTCCTTGCACTCCTCGATGGAGTACTTCTGCTCCTCGAAGCGGTGGTCGCGGAAGCTCAGCGACATGGAGCCGGCGAAGTCCTCGATGGGAGAGATCTCTTCGAAGATCTCCTCCAGCCCGGACCGCTCGGGGACGTCATTGCGGCCGGCTTCGACGGCCTCCTCCACCCGGGCCTGCCAGCGCTCGTTGCCGAGCAGCCAGTCGAAGCTCTCGGTTTGCAGCGCCAAGAGATCGGGGACCTCCAGGGGCTCACGGATCTTGGCGAACGACACCCGCCCGGAGGCGGTGAGTGCGGTGGACAGCTTCTGGTTCGCAGTGCGCGAGGCAGCCAAGGAGGGTCCTTCCACGGGCCTTTTTCACAGTCGGCGGTCGGCGCTCTTCCCCACCTGCGCCAGCACGCGCGTCCACTCGGTCCGAGACACGGCACGTTATTGCAGGTCACGTGCTGGTCAGACCGGTGGGGACGGCCACGATGTCGCCGGCTGCACAGAGTGGGGCAGCGCAAAGCGACAGCATACCTGTGGCGTCGAGGGGAGACAAATCGCCGTACCGCCACACCGAGACTCGCCCCCGCCACCCGACCCAGGCGCCGCCAGCCCGATCGTGCCCGACAGGGCGTCCGCACGCATCCGGGCGCGCCGGGAACGGGTGCGGGTCTCTTCTGAGGCCGGGCCCGTGGAGAACCAGCGCCAGGACACGAGGATGCCGTGGTGACTGGGCGGTCGTCAAGGTTATCTGCGCTGTTGTACGCCGTGCCGACACACCACCGGGCCGGCCCCCGAAGGGAGCCGGCCCGGTGCGCGGATGATCGGAGAAGTCAGCTCACTTGAGCTCGACCGTGGCTCCGGCGCCCTCGAGGGCCGCCTTGGCCTTCTCCGCGGTGTCCTTGTCGACCTTCTCCAGGACCGGCTTCGGGGCCCCGTCGACGAGGTCCTTGGCCTCCTTCAGGCCCAGGCTCGTCAGGGCGCGGACCTCCTTGATGACCTGGATCTTCTTCTCGCCCGCCGCCATCAGCATGACGTCGAACTCGTCCTGCTCCTCCTCGGCCGGCGCGGCGTCGCCGCCACCACCGGGGGCGGCCATGACGGCACCCATCATCGGGGCCGCGGCCTTGACGTCGAACGTCTCCTCGAACTGCTTCACGAACTCGGAGAGCTCGATCAGCGTCATCTCCTTGAAAGCCTCAAGGAGCTCGTCGGTGCTGAGCTTCGCCATGATCGGCGTTCCTTTCGTTGCTTCGCGTCCGGCCGGGGCCACGACGGCGACTCGGGTGGAGTGGGCGTCAGCCCTCGGTGGTCTCGCCGGCCTCGGCGGCGGCGGCCGGGGCGGCCTCCTCCGACGGGGTCTCGACGACGGCGTCCTCGACGGCCGGAGCAGCCTCGGCGGGCTCCTCGGCAGCAGGGGCAGCCTCGGCGGCAGGGGCAGCGGCCGCAGCCTCGCCCGCACCACCGATGACCGAGGGGTCGGCCTCGGCCTTGACACGCAGGGCCTCGATCGTGCGCGCGGCCTGCGAGAGCGGGGCCTGGAAGAGCGCGGCTGCCTGCGACAGCGACGCCTTCATGGCACCGGCGAGCTTCGCGAGGAGGACCTCGCGCGACTCGAGATCAGCGAGCTTGGAGATCTCGGCGGCGGACAGCGTCTTGCCGTCCATGTAGCCGCCCTTGATCACCAGCAGCGGGTTGGCCTTGGCGAAGTCACGCAGACCCTTGGCAGCCTCGACCGGGTCGCCCTTGACGAAGGCGATGCCCGACGGGCCCTTGAGGAGGTCGTCGAGACCCTCGACGCCCGCCTCCTTCGCCGCGATCTTGGTCAGCGTGTTCTTCACCACGGCGTAGCTGGCGTTCTCACCCAGCGAGCGGCGCAGGGTCTTCATCTGCGCCACGGTGAGACCGCGGTACTCGGTCAGCAGGGTCGCGGTCGACGAGCGGAAGTGCTCGGTGATCTCCGCGACGTCGGCTGCCTTGTCGGGCCGCGCCATGGTTCTCCTTCCAGTGGTAACCGCCGACGAAGGTGCCCGGAGAACGGAAAAGCCCCGCGCAGGATGCACGGGGCGTCGCACGCCGCGAGGGCGTTCGTCGTTCGGGCACCTGCGCTGGCCCTCCGCTGTCGCGGATGCTTCGGCCCCTCCCTCGCGGGACGGGCGACCGGCGGTCTTCGGCGTCGTTCAGGGTACGGGACGGGGGCTGGAGCGACCAAATCGCTCCGGCCCCCGCCCGTCGAGCTGGGGCAGTACTGGCGGTGCAGTCAGTGCATGCAGTGCTGGTCGAGCTGATCGAGCTGGCCGAGCTGGTCGAGCAGGCGGCGTCGCGCCCTGACGCGGGAGGCGTCAGACGGCGGCGCCCTCCTCCTCGGACATGAGGTTGCGGGTGCGGTTCGGGTCGACCGGCACGCCCGGGCCCATCGTCGTGGTGACGGTGGCCTTCTTCAGGTAGCGGCCCTTGGCGGCCGACGGCTTGAGACGCAGCACCTCGTCGAGGGCGGCGGCGTAGTTCTCGACGAGCTGCTCGTCGGAGAAGGACGCCTTGCCGATGACGAAGTGCAGGTTCGAGTGCTTGTCGACGCGGAACTCGATCTTGCCGCCCTTGATGTCGGAGACGGCCTTCGCGACGTCCATCGTGACCGTGCCGGTCTTGGGGTTGGGCATGAGGCCACGGGGGCCGAGCACCTTGCCCAGACGGCCGACCTTGCCCATGAGGTCGGGGGTCGCGACGGCGGCGTCGAAGTCGGTGAACCCGCCGGCGACCTTGTCGATGAGGTCGTCGCCGCCGACGATGTCCGCGCCCGCGGCGCGCGCCTCCTCCGCCTTCTCACCGTTGGCGAAGACCAGGACCCTGGCGGTCTTGCCGGTGCCGTGCGGGAGGTTGACGGTGCCGCGCACCATCTGGTCGGCCTTGCGCGGGTCGACGCCCAGGCGGAAGGCGACCTCGACGGTCGCGTCGAACTTCGCGGGGTTGGTCTCGCGGGCGAGGCGGACGGCCTCGAGCGGCGAGTAGAGCTTGGTCTTGTCGATCTTGTCCGCACCCGCGGTGTAGGCCTTGCTGCGCTTCATTGCTGCTCCTCTAGGGGCGAGTGAGTCGTGGTCGACGGGCCGCGCTCGGCCCTGCCACGTCGTGCTGTGTCGGGTACTGCTGCTGGCGCTCGCTTCAGTCGACGACGGCGTTCATTGTCGTCGAGCTTCGCTCGCTGGCGCTCGCTTCAGTCGACGACGGTCACGCCCATCGAGCGGGCAGTGCCCTCGATGATGCGCATCGCGTTGTCGACGTCGTTGGCGTTGAGGTCGGCCATCTTGGTCTCGGCGATCTCGCGGACCTGGGCCTTGGTGATCTGGGCGACCTTGGTGGTCTTGGGGTTCGCGGCGCCCTTGTCGACGCCCGCGGCCTTGAGGATCAGGCGGGCGGCCGGCGGGGTCTTGAGCACGAACGTGAACGAGCGGTCCTCGTACACCGTGATCTCGACGGGGATGACCTGACCGCGCTGCGACTCGGTCGCGGCGTTGTAGGCCTTGCAGAACTCCATGATGTTGACGCCGTGCTGACCCAGCGCCGGACCGACCGGGGGCGCGGGGTTGGCGGCGCCGGCCTGGATCTGGAGCTTGATCAGGCCTGCGACCTTCTTCTTGGGAGGCATTGCGTTGGGTCCTTGCGTCGTGGTGGGTGCGGGCCGCCTGGGCGGGCGGACCGCCTAGTTCTTCTGGATCTGGCTGAAACCGAGCTCGACCGGGGTCTCCCGGCCGAAGATCTCGACCAGACCGGTGACCTTCTGCGCGTCCGCGTTGATCTCGGAGACCGTGGCGTGCAGCGTCGCGAAGGGACCGTCGATGACGGTGACCGAGTCGCCGACCGAGAAGTCGACGACCGTCACCTCGCCGGCCGCGGCGGCGGCCGGGGTGCCCGGCTTCTTCTCCGGGGCCGGGGCGAGGATGCCCACGACCTCGTCGAGGCTCAGCGGCGCGGGCTGGTGCCCGTGGCCGACGAAGCCGGTGACGCCCGGCGTGTGCCGGACGGTGCCCCAGGAGGCGTCGGTGAGGTCCATGCGGACCAGGACGTAGCCGGGGAACTTGTTGCGCCGCACCAGCTTGCGCTGGCCGTTCTTGATCTCGGTGACCTCCTCCATGGGGACCTCGACCTGGAAGATCAGGTCCTCCATGTTCAGGGAGGTGATGCGGCTCTCGAGGTTGGTCTTGACCTTGTTCTCGTAGCCGGCGTAGCTGTGGATCACGTACCAGTCGCCCGGCTCCGTGCGCATGCGCTCGCGGAAGGCCTCGACCGGGTCGAGGTCCTCGTCCAGCGCCGCGTCGACGACCTCGACGTCGGCAGCGGGCTCGTCGTCGGCCTCGGCCACGGGGCCCTCGTCCGCGTCCGCCTCGGCCGCGTCGTCCGACGGCTCGACGGCGAACGGGTCGGAGCTCACGGCCTGCTCGGCGACATCGGCGTCGGTGCCGGCCTCGGTCTCGGCGACGGCCTCGTCGACGGCCGCAGCGTCGTCGGCGAGGATCTCCTCGCCGGCCTCGGCCGGTGCGGCGGCGTCGAACGTGCTCTCGGACACGGTGCTCCTCGCTGGTTCAGATGGGGTGGCGCTGGGCTGGCTCGCGCGGCTCGGTCAGGAGCCGAAGACGCGCAGGACCAGCTGCCCGAAGGCGTAGTCCAGGGCGGCGACGATCAGCGCCATGACGGTCACGAAGACGATGACCACCCAGGTGTAGGTGATGAGCTCACGGCGCGTCGGCCAGATGACCTTGCGCAGCTCCGCGACCACCTGGCGGTAGAACAGCGCCAGCCGGGCCCCGAAGCCCGGGCGCGCGTCCTTGCCGCCCTGGGGGCGCTCGGCGACGGTGTCGCTCACGCGTCCTCGCTCGCGTCGTGGGCCCGGGGGCCCGGTGGATGCCCTGGCCGGTGCGGCCGGGCGGTTCGTGCGGTGGTGCTGCGGTGCGTTCGTGCGCCCGGCCCGGAGGCCGGGTGGAGCAGGGCCGGAGGGACTTGAACCCCCAACCGCCGGTTTTGGAGACCGGTGCTCTACCAATTGAGCTACGACCCTTCGGCGGGCGCACTCCTGCTGGGCTGCCGTCGGGGAGAAGGCATGCTTGCGCAGGGGTGGACGTCCACCAGGGGTCCCACCCTAAGGCACCGGCGGGCGCGTGCCCAAATGCGCCGTCACGCCTGCGACCGGCCGAGCAGCAGGCCGACGACGTCGGCCAGCGTACGGACGGCGATGTCCGCCGGCACCCCCGCGAGACCCGCCACCAGCATGCCCGCCGCCCGGCCGGATGCCACCCCGGCCCCGGCGTCCTCCACGACCAGGCAGGCAGTGGGAGCGACGCCCAGCAGGCGGGAGGCGAGCAGGTACGGGTCGGGCGCCGGCTTGCCCTCGGCGACGTCGTCGCGGGTGACCAGCAGGGGCGGCGCGATGCCGGCCGCACCCAGCCGGGCCGCCGAGAGCGGCCGGTCGGCGGAGGTGACCACGGCCCAGGGCAGACCGAGCCGGTCGAGCTCCGCCAGCAGGTCATGGGCCCCGGGCGCGGCCGCCACGTCGGAGAGGTCGTCGTACTGCAGGGCCAGCTGGCGGGCCGCGGCCTGCGCCACGCCGGCGTCGTCGAGGTCCGGGCGCAGGATCCGCACCGAGCGGTCGGCCGGTGCGCCGTGGACGACGGGCCAGGCGTCCTCCGGGTCGACGGCGTACTCCACGCACCAGGCCGCCCAGGCCCGCTCGACCGCGGCATGCGACTCGACGAGCGTGCCGTCCATGTCGAGCAGCACGGCGTCGATCCGCTGCCCCGACCCCCTGCCGTCCTGTGCCGCCGCACCCATGCCGCCATGAGACCAGACGCACAGCCGCGGCGGTCGACGGCGTCGCGAACCCGGTGATGCCGGGGCGGCCGGGTGCGGAAGGATGGGCCCATGACCTCCCAGCACCCGCGGATCTCGCACCGGATCGGCTCCATCGCGGAGTCGGCCACCCTCGCCGTCGACGCCAAGGCCAAGGCCCTCAAGGCCGCCGGGCGCCCGGTCATCGGCTTCGGGGCCGGGGAGCCCGACTTCCCGACGCCTGACTACATCGTGGCCGCCGCCGTCGAGGCCTGCCGCGACCCGAAGTGGCACCGCTACACCCCGGCGGGCGGCCTGCCCGAGCTCAAGGAGGCGATCGCGGCCAAGACGCTGCGCGACTCCGGCTACGAGGTGTCCGCGTCGCAGGTGCTGGTGACCAACGGCGGCAAGCAGGCGCTCTACAACGCCTTCGCGGCCCTGCTCGACCCTGGCGACGAGGCGCTCCTGCCCGCGCCGTACTGGACCACCTACCCCGAGTCGATCCGGCTCGCCGGCGGGGTCCCCGTCGAGATCATGACCGACGAGACCACCGGGTACCGCGTCTCGCTCGAGCAGCTCGAGGCGGCTCTGACGCCCCGCACCAAGGTGCTCGTGTTCGTGTCGCCGTCCAACCCGACCGGTGCGGTCTACTCCCCCGCCGAGGTCGAGGCGATCGGCCGCTGGGCCGACTCGAAGGGCCTGTGGGTCGTCACCGACGAGATCTACGAGCACCTCGTCTACGGCGACGCGACGTTCGCCTCGATCCCCACGCTCGTGCCGGAGATCGCCGATCGCTGCGTGGTCGTCAACGGTGTGGCCAAGACCTACGCCATGACCGGCTGGCGCGTGGGCTGGGTCATCGGCCCGCAGGACGTCGTCAAGGCCGGCACCAACCTGCAGTCGCACGCGACGTCGAACGTCGCCAACGTCTCGCAGGTCGCCGCGCTCGCCGCAGTGTCGGGCGACCTCTCGGCCGTGGCCGAGATGCGTGCGGCCTTCGACCGCCGGCGCCAGACCATCACCGGGATCCTCGACGCCATCGACGGTGTCACCTGCCCGCTGCCCGAGGGCGCCTTCTACGTGTACCCGTCGGTGAAGGGCGTCATCGGGCGCACGATCCGCGGCCGCGTGGCCGACTCGTCGTCCGAGCTCGCCGCGATCATCCTCGACGAGGCCGAGGTGGCCGTCGTCCCGGGCGAGGCTTTCGGCACCCCGGGCTACCTGCGCCTGTCGTACGCGCTCGGCGACGCCGACCTCGAGGAGGGCGCCACCCGCATCGCGCGCCTGCTCGGCGAGGCGGAGTAGCCGGCAGCGCGATCCCAGGACGACGAAGGCCCCCGACCGGCGAGGTCGGGGGCCTTCGTGCTGTCGGACTTGCGTCAGCCGATGAGCTTGGCCTTCGCGGCGGCGAACTCCTCGTCGCTGAGGATGCCCTGCGCCTTGAGGTCGGCCAGCTTCTGAAGCTCGGCGACGATGTCGGTGCCGCCGGCCGGCGCCGCGGCCGCCGGGGCCGGGGCAGCGGCCGCGAGCGCCTGCTGCTGGGCGGCCTGGGCGGCCAGCGCCGCCTGCACCTGGGCGTCGATCTGAGCCTGCTGGGCGGCAGCGGCCTGCTGCTGCTCGTAGGCGGCGGCCTCCTGCTTGGTGACCTGCTTCTCGTACTGGTTCTGCGAGACCTTGTTGCTCACCGCGGTCGCCGTACCGGCGATGACGGCGGTACGGGCCACGGTGCCCACGAGGCCCGGGCGTCCCATGCGTCGCATGTGTCTTCTCCTCAGATCTCGGCGGCCGCGAGCACGGCCTCGACGTCGGCGGCGGGGATGCGCTCGAAGGCGACCGGGGTGCCGCCGTTGGCGCGGATGGCCTGGCCCACCCGGATCGCCCAGGTGTTCTCCCAGGCGAGCATGAGCAGGCCGGTGTCCTCGGGCATCTCGGCGATGACGCTGGTGGCGTCGTCCTCGGCGATGAGACCCGGGAGGTCGCCCTGCAGCGCCACGAGGTCCGGGATCCCGTCCCCGTCGATGTCGGTGATCTCCGCGAGGGTCACGGTGCCCTCGGCGTCCTTGTAGACCATGACCGCGTCGAGCAGACGGACGGTGCCGCTGCGGACCAGGTCGGCGATGGCCTCGGCCACCGCGCCGTTGAACTTCGGCTCGTCGAACGCGAACACCGCGATGTCGACGGGGCCGACCGGCTTGACTGCGTCGCCCATGACGCGTGTCCCCTCTCCCGGCGTCCACTGCGGACGCCCGCTGCGCGCCAACCTAGTCGAGGCGGCGGCGGGCCAGAAGAGGGGCGGGGGCTGCCGCCCGAGAATCGCCCCGGGCGGGTGAGCCTCAGGCGTCGAGCGAGCAGCCGACGAGCACGGGCTCGGGCTCGAGGACGACGTCGAACCGCTGCCGGACGCCGTCGCGGACCTCGCGCGCGAGGGCCAGCAGGTCGGCCGTCGACGCGCCGCCGCGGTTGGTCAGCGCCAGCGTGTGCTTGGTCGACAGCCGTGCCGGCCCGGTGCCGTGGCCCTTGCGGAACCCGGCCTGCTCGATGAGCCAGGCGGCGCTGGTCTTCACCCGTCCGCCGTCGGCGGGCCACCGCGGCGCGGCCTCGGGCAGCCGGGCGGCGTCGGCGGCGTCGAGGACGGGGTTGGTGAAGAACGAGCCGGCGCTCCAGGTGTCGTGGTCGTCCGCGTCGAGCACCATCCCCTTGCCGCGGCGCAGGCCCAGCACGGCCTCGCGGACCTCGGCCAGAGGCGCCCGGCCCCCTACCTCGACGCCGAGGGCGCGGGCGAGCTCGGCGTACTTCAGGGGCGCGCTCGTGGGCGAGATCCGCATCTGGAAGGTGACGTCGAGGACCAGCCACCGGCCGGGCTCCTGCTTGAAGCGGCTGGTGCGGTAGGCGAGGCCGAGGTCGGCGTGCATGAAGGTGCGCTGGGCGCCCTCCAGCCGGTCCCATGTGCGGACCCGGGCGACGACGTCGCCGACCTCCTGGCCGTAGGCGCCGACGTTCTGCACCGGCGTCGCGCCGACGGACCCGGGGATGCCGGACAGGCACTCCACGCCCGACCAGCCGTTCGCCACCGCCCGGGCCACGAAGGAGTCCCAGTCCTCGCCCGCGGCCACGGTGACGTACGCGCCGCCGCAGAGGTCGGACTCCTCGTGGACGCCGGTGGTGCGCACCACGACGACCCGGCCGGGGTACCCGTCGTCCGCGACGACGAGGTTGCTGCCGCCGGCGACCACGAGCGCCGGGACGCCCGAGGCGTCGGCGTCGCGCACAGCGTCGAGCAGCGCCGACTCGTCCTCGGCCACGACGACGTCGGTCGCCGGGCCCCCGAGGCGCAGCGTCGTCAGCTCGGCGAGCGAGGTCGGTGCCGTCACGCCCCGAACCCTACGGCGGCGGGGCCGATGGTCAGGACGGCTCAGGCCAGCCGGACGACGGCCTGCGCCCTGCCCAGCACGGTCTGGCCTTCGAACTTCGCCGTGATGTCGACGCGCACCGTGCCGTCGTCGCGGACCTCGCCGACGACGCCGGTGTACTCCACCGTGGCGCCCTTGTCGTCGTCCGGCACGACCACGGGCCGGGTGAACCGGACGCCGTACTCGACGAGCGCGCCCGGGTCGCCGATCCAGTCGGTGACCACGCGGCCGGCGCTGGCCATGGTGAGCATGCCGTGCGAGATGACGTCGGGGAGGCCGACGGCCTTGGCGAAGCGCTCGTTCCAGTGGATCGGGTTGAAGTCGCCGGACGCGCCGGCGTACATCACCAGGCTGACCCGCTGGACCCGCACGGTGATCGCGGGCAGCTCGGTGCCGACCTCGACGTCGGCGAGCGCGACCTTGGCCGCCATCAGGACTCCCCTCCGGTGCCGCGCGACACGATGACGTTCCACGCAGACACGACGTGCTCGCCGTCGACCGTGGCGATATCCGAGCGCGTCGTGAGGATGTCGTTGCCCGCGGCGACGCGGATGCTCTCGATCGTCGTCGTGGTGACGACGGTGTCGCCCGCCACGAGCGGGCGGCTGTAGGAGAAGCGCTCCTCGCCGTGCACGACGCGGCTGTAGTCGAGGCCGAGGCCCGGGTCGAAGACCGCCGCGGCCATCGCCTTCATCGTGATGACGAACGCGAACGTCGGCGGGGCGACAACGTCGGCGTGGCCGAGCGCCTGCGCGGCCTCGACCGAGTGGTAGGCCGGGTTGAGGTCGTTGATCGCGGTGGCGAACTCGCGCACCTTCTCGCGGCCGACCTGGTAGGCCTCGCCGGGCGGGTAGACCTTGCCCACGTAGTCCTGGTTGAGCGCCACGGTCACATGCCTCCCAGCTGGCCGCCCGTGACGGGGATCGTCACGCCGGAGACGAAGTCGGAGTCGCTCGACACCAGGAACGCGTGCACGTTCGCGATGTCCTCGGGCACGCCGAGGCGCCCGAGCGAGATGAGCATGAGCGACATCTGGCGCATCTGCTCGGGGATGCCGAGGTCGCTGTCGTCGGTCTTGGCGGCCGTCAGGCGCGTCTCGATGAACCCGGGAGCGACCGCGTTGACGTTGATGCCGAACGGGCCCAGCTCACGGGCCAGCGTCTTGGTCGTCGCGATGATCGCGCCCTTGGCGGCCGTGTAGTTGTACTGGCCGGGGTTGCCCATGAGGGCGGCGACCGACGACGTGAAGACGATCTTGCGGTTGTAAGCCACCTTGCCCTGGGCCTTGATCTCGGCCTTGGCCACCTCGCGCAGGTAGGGCATCGCGGCCTGCGTGGTGTGGAAGCCGGTCTTGAGGTTGACGTCCATGACGAAGTCGAACGTCTCCTCGGACATGCCGTGGAACATCTTGTCGCGGGTGATGCCGGCGTTGTTCACGAGGATGTCGAGCTTGCCGAAGCGGTCGACAGCAGCCTTGGTGAGGCCGTGCGCCTGCTCCATGTCGACGGTGTCCGCGACGTGCAGCAGCGCGGTCCCGCCCTCGGCCTCGATGAGCGACACGGTCTCGCCCGCGACCTCGGCGTCGATGTCGTTGACCACCACCGAGGCGCCGTCGCGCGCCAGCCGCAGCGCGGTCGCCCGGCCGATGCCCCGGCCCGCGCCGGTCACGATCGCCACGCGGTCGTCGAGTCGTCCCACGGTCGCCGTCCCTCCCGTTGCCGCGCCCCTGGGCAGGGCGCCTCGTCGCGAACCTAGCCGACCGCAAGGGGCCGCGCGACGGGCGGCGGGGAAGGTGGAGAGAAGGCCCCGGAAACGTCAGGAGGACCGCCCGCGACGGGGCGGCCCTCCTGGGAGCCGTACGGCCGATCGGCCAGGGGCACGGGGCCCGCTGGGGTCAGCGGGTCTCCTTGTGCACCGTGTGCTTGTTGCACTTGGGGCAGTGCTTGTTCATCTCCAGACGGTCCGGGTCGTTGCGCCGGTTCTTCTTGGTGATGTAGTTGCGGTCCTTGCACTCCTGGCAGGCCAGGGTGATCTTCGGGCGGACGTCGCTCTTGGCCACGGGAGTGCCTCTTCCGTCTTCAGGGTGGTCGTGCGTTGTGCGTGGTAGCGGAGGCCGGACTTGAACCGGCGACACAGCGATTATGAGCCGCTTGCTCTGCCAGGCTGAGCTACTCCGCCGAGGGGTACGACCTCACCCCTGACGGGGTGAGCCCGCTTGTTTCCGAGCCCCCATACGGAATCGAACCGTAGACCTTCTCCTTACCATGGAGACGCTCTGCCGACTGAGCTATGGGGGCGTAGAGCCTGAGCAGCGTACCCGGTGGGCCTGGGTTCCTCCAAAACGGGTTGCTCCGCTCCGCTGCAGGCGAACCTCCGGCGGGCGGTGCGCCGGCGTCCGGGCGAGGATCAGGCCATGACGCGCTGGACCGCCGACGACATCCCCGACCTGACCGGGCGCCGCGCCCTCGTGACCGGGGCCAGCTCCGGGCTCGGGCTGGTCACCGCCGCCGAGCTCGCCCGCCACGGCGCCGACGTGCTGGTCGCCGTGCGCGACCGCGTGAAGGGCGCGAGTGCGCTGGCTCACATCGAGTCGGCGGCCGGCGGCTCGGGCAGCGCCCGGTTGCTCGACCTCGACCTCGCCGACCTCGCCTCCGTGCGCGCGGCCGCGGCCGAGGTGTCGGCGTCCCCGCTGCACCTGCTGGTCAACAACGCCGGCGTGATGGCGATCCCGCGCCGGGAGACGGCCGACGGCTTCGAGATGCAGCTCGGCACCAACCACCTCGGCCACATGGCGCTCACGCTCCTGCTGCTCCCCGCGCTGGCAGCGGGCGGTGGGGCCCGGACGCCGTCCCGCGTCGTCACGGTGTCGAGCGGCGCGCACCGCATGGGCCGCATCGACCTCGACGACCTCATGGGTGAGCGCTCCTACTCGCCGTGGAAGGCCTACGGGCAGAGCAAGCTGGCCAACCTGCTGTTCGCGTTCGAGCTGCAGCACCGGCTCGACACCTCCGGCCTGCCCGTCGGGTCGTACGCCGCCCACCCCGGCTACGCCGCCACGAACCTGCAGGCCGTCGGCCCGCAGATGGAGGGCAGCGGCTGGAAGGAGCGGATGATGGAGTTGGCCAACAAGGTGCTGGCCCAGCCGGCGGAGATGGGCGCGCTGCCCCAGCTCTACGCGGCCACCGCTCCCGGCGTCCCCGCAGGCTCCTACATCGGCCCCGACGGCGCCTTCGAGCAGCGGGGCCACCCCCGCCTGGTGGGCACCGCCCCGCAGGCCCGCGACCTCATCACCGGCGAGCTGCTCTGGGCGGCCAGCGAGGACCTCGTCGGCGTCCGCTTCGACGACGTCGTCGCGGCCATCCCCCGCTGACCGACCCGCTCTGGATGGGTGAGGCGTCGCTCCACCGACGCCTCACCCATCCAGAGCGGGAAACGCGGAAGGCCCCACCTGGCGGTGGGGCCTTCTCGTGTGGCGGGTCCAGGATTCGAACCTGGGAAGCTTTCGCGACGGATTTACAGTCCGCTCCCATTGGCCGCTCGGGCAACCCGCCTTTGCCGTCCGCGGACGGCTTGGGAAGGATACACAAGCACTCGGGTGCCGCGGAAATCGTCCGGCGGCCGCCCGGGCACCGCACGGACAGCCAGCGACGGGAGACACGGCCATGGCCGACAGCAGCTTCGACATCGTCAGCAAGGTGGACCGCCAGGAGGTCGACAACGCCCTCAACCAGGCGGCCAAGGAGCTCTCCCAGCGGTTCGACTTCAAGAACACCGGCACCACGATCGAGTGGAAGGGCGAGCTCGCGGTCGAGATCACGTCGTCGACCGAGGAGCGCGCGCAGGCGGCTCTCGAGGTGTTCCGGGACAAGCTCGTGAAGCGCCAGATCTCGCTCAAGGCGCTCAAGGCCGACGACCCGCGGGCGTCGGGCAAGGAGTACAAGATCGCGATGTCGTTCCAGGCCGGCATCAATCAGGAGCAGGCCAAGAAGATCGGCAAGCTCATCCGCGACGAGGGCCCCAAGTCGGTCAAGTCGCAGGTGATGGGCGAGGAGCTGCGGGTGACGTCGAAGTCGCGCGACGACCTGCAGGCCGTGCAGGCCCTGGTCCGTGGCGCCGACCTCGACTTCGCGGTGCAGTTCGTCAACTACCGCTAGCCGGCGCTGACGCGGGCTGCCGGCGATCTCTCAGAGGTCAGGCGTCGCGGTCGGCTGGGGCGGGGGCGGTGGCCTCCCAGCCGGCGAGGCGGTCGCGCTCCTGGGTGAGCTCGCCGATCGCGGCACCCGCGTAGGAGTGCTCGGGCGACCAGTGCAGGGCGTCGAACGGGCACACCTCGATGCAGATGCCGCAGTAGAGGCACAGCGAGAAGTCGATGGCGAACCGGTCGAGGACGTTCTCGGTGCGCGGACGCCGGTGCACCTCGTCGGCCGGGTGGGTGACGGTGTGGCCCTCGATGTGGATGCACCAGTCCGGGCACTCGCGGGCGCACAGCATGCAGACCGTGCAGTTCTTCTCGACGAGCGAGATGACGCCGCGGCTGCGGACCGGGACTCCGTCGGACGTGCTCATGCGTCCTCCTGCACCCAGCCGTCGGGGACCCCGAGCGGCGCCGTGCGCCGGCGTCCGCCCCGACGAGCGGGCGCGGACTCGGCCCCGGGCTCCTTCTCCCCCGGCCACGGCCGGGCCGCCCGCGATGCCAGGACGACGTCCTTGCGCAGGGGGTGCAGGCCCAGCGACGGCGCGACCAGCAGCGGCTCGAGCGGCTCGTGGCCGCTGAAGCGGACCCCGAACAGGTCGTGGGTCTCGCGCTCGTGCCAGGCGAGGCCCCGGTAGATGCCGATCGACGTCGCCAGCACCGGGTCGTCGGAGGGCACCCGGGTGCGCAGCAGCACGTGGTCGGCGGCGTCCGGAGTCGAGATGTGGGCGACGACGACGAGGCCGGCCTCGAGCTCGTCCCAGGCGGTCAGGAAGTCGGCGTAGGTCGCGCCGGCGTCCCGGGCGGCCTGCAGCGCCGTCGTCCACGACGCGGCCGGCACCTCGACCGACACCGGCCCGAAGCCCGGGACGACCGACACGGATCCCTCGCCCACCGCGGAGCGGACGGCGTCGACCAGCGAGCCGGCCGCGCTCATGACGCCGCCCCGGGCAGCCGGCGGAGCCCGTCGACGAGCGCCTCCGGGCGCGGCGGGCACCCGGGCACGTAGACGTCGACCGGGACGAGCTGGTCGACGCCCTTGGTGACGGAGTACGAGTCCCAGTAGGGGCCGCCCGACGACGCGCAGGCGCCGAAGGACAGCACCGGCGTGCCCTCGGGCAGCGACGCGTGCAGGTCGCGCAGGGCGGGGGCCAGGACGTCGGTGCACGTGCCCGACACGACCAGGACGTCGACGCCAGCGGTGCCGGCGGGCACCGGCAGGATCCCGGCCTCACGGGCGCGCTGGGAGCGCAGGGCCGCCGCCATCAGCTCGACGGAGCAGCACGCCAGCCCGGCCCCGACCACGGTGAGCGCGAGCGCGCGGCCGTCGACCTCTACCTCGACGCGGGCCGTGGCGGACGCCGGACGCACGACGCCCGGGAGCCCGATCAGCACCTCTGCACCCACGTCCGGAGAGCCTAGGCCCTCCCCGCCGTCCTGCGCCCTGAGCGGATCCGTCCCGACATGCGGTCCGCATCGTGGCCCCGGTGCGCGGAAAAGGGGCAGGAGAGGGGAGACTAATCCGGGTACCTCGCGCGGCTCCGGCGCCGCCTCCGAGCGACCAGGAGCACGATCCCCCAGACGCACGCCGGCGCGGGTCCGGCGGCAGCAAGGCGAGGACAGCGTGAGCAAGCAGGTAGTCCAGCTCAACCGCGTGATCATCCGGTGCGCGGGCGACTCCGGCGACGGTATGCAGCTGGCAGGCGATCAGTTCACATCGCGCACGGCGTCGTTCGGCAACGACCTGTCGACCCTGCCCGACTTCCCGGCCGAGATCCGCGCACCAGCGGGCACGATCCCCGGCGTCTCGGCGTTCCAGCTCCACTTCGCCGACCACGACATCACCACCGCGGGCGACACCCCGAACGTGCTGGTGGCGATGAACCCCGCTGCGCTCAAGGCCAACATCAAGGACCTGCCGCGCGGCGCGGACATCATCGTCAACACCGACGAGTTCACCTCGCGCAACCTCACGAAGGTCGGCTACGCCGCGAGCCCGCTCGAGGACGGCTCGCTCGAGTCCTACGCCGTCCACCCGATCCCGCTCACCTCGATGACCGTCGAGGCGCTCAAGGCCTTCGACATCACGAAGAAGGAGGCCGAGCGCGCGAAGAACATGTTCGCCCTGGGCCTGCTCTCGTGGCTCTACCACCGCCCGACCGAGGGCACGCTGACGTTCCTCAAGCAGAAGTTCGCCAAGAAGCCCGAGATCCTCGCGGCCAACATCGCGGCGTTCGAGGCGGGCTGGTCCTACGGCGAGACCACCGAGGACTTCTCGGTGCAGTACGAGGTGAAGCCCGCGCCGATGGCGCCGGGCCGCTACCGCAACATCTCGGGCAACCTCGCGCTGGCCTACGGCCTGATCGCGGCGTCGCAGCGGGCGCAGCTGCCGCTGTACCTCGGCTCGTACCCGATCACGCCGGCGTCGGACATCCTCCACGAGCTGTCCAAGCACAAGAAGTTCGGCGTCATGACGTTCCAGGCCGAGGACGAGATCGCCGGCATCGGCGCGGCCCTCGGGGCGTCGTACGGCGGCATGCTCGGCGTCACCACGACCTCGGGCCCCGGCGTCGCGCTGAAGTCCGAGACGATCGGCCTCGCGGTGGCCCTCGAGCTGCCGCTGGTGATCGTCGACGTCCAGCGCGGCGGCCCGTCGACCGGCCTGCCCACCAAGACCGAGCAGGCCGACCTGCTGCAGGCGATGTTCGGCCGCAACGGCGAGGCCCCGGTGCCGATCGTGGCGCCGCGCTCCCCCGCCGACTGCTTCGACGCCGCGCTCGAGGCGGTCCGGATCGCGACGACCTACCGCACCCCGGTGTTCCTGCTCTCCGACGGCTACGTCGCCAACGGCTCCGAGCCCTGGCGCATCCCGGTGGTCGACGAGCTGCCCGACCTCGCGGTGGAGTTCGCCTCCGCGCCCAACCACACGCGTGAGGACGGCACCGAGGAGTTCTGGCCGTTCAAGCGCGACCCCGAGACCCTCGCGCGGCCGTGGGCGGTCCCCGGCACCAAGGGCCTCGAGCACCGCATCGGCGGCATCGAGAAGGCCGACGGCACCGGCAACATCTCCTACGACGCCGACAACCACGAAAAGATGGTCCGGCTGCGCCAGGCGAAGATCGACGGGATCACGGTGCCCGACCTCGAGGTCGAGGACCCCGATGGCGACGCCAGCGTGCTGGTGCTCGGCTGGGGCTCGACCTACGGCCCCATCAACGCCTCCTGCCAGATGGCCCGGCGCGACGGCGCGAAGGTCGCGCAGGCGCACCTGCGCCACCTCAACCCGTTCCCGGCCAACACCGGCGAGGTGCTGCGCCGCTACGACAAGGTCGTCATCCCCGAGATGAACCTCGGCCAACTCGCACTGCTGGTCCGGGGCCGCTACCTCGTGGACGCGATCCCCTACAACCAGGTGCGAGGCCTGCCGTTCAAGGCCGAGGAGCTCGCCGGAGTGATCAAGGACGTGGTCGCCAGTGTCTGAGACCGTGGATCTCGGGTTCCCCAGCCTGAAGCTGGTGCCCAAGACCGACGTCAAGCAGTCGGCCAAGGACTTCAAGACCGATCAGGAAGTCCGCTGGTGCCCCGGCTGCGGCGACTACGCGATCCTCGCCGGCGTCCAGAGCTTCATGCCCGAGCTCGGGCTGGCCAAGGAGAACATCGTCTGGATCTCGGGCATCGGGTGCTCGAGCCGCTTCCCGTACTACATGAACACCTACGGGATGCACTCGATCCACGGCCGCGCCCCGGCGATCGCGTCGGGCCTGGCCATGACCCGCCCCGACCTGTCGGTGTGGGTCGTCACCGGCGACGGCGACGCGCTCTCGATCGGCGGCAACCACCTCATCCACGCACTGCGCCGCAACGTCAACCTCAAGATCCTGCTGTTCAACAACCGGATCTACGGCCTGACCAAGGGCCAGTACTCGCCGACGTCGGAGACGGGCAAGGTCACCAAGTCCACGCCGATGGGCTCGCTCGACCACCCGTTCAACCCGGTCTCGCTGGCGCTCGGCGCCGAGGCGTCGTTCGTGGCGCGCACGATCGACTCCGACCGCAAGCACCTGACCGAGACCCTGCGCGCCGCCGCTCTGCACGAGGGCACCGCGCTGGTCGAGATCTACCAGAACTGCAACATCTTCAACGACGGCGCCTGGGACCCGCTCAAGGACGCCGACCACCGCGACTCGCTCACGCTGCGCCTCGAGCACGGAAAGCCGATCACGCTGGTCGACGGCTCGCGCGGCGTCGTCCGCGGCGCCGACGGCCACCTCGACATCGTCGACGTCGAGTCGGTCGGCATCGAGAACGTGCTCGTCCACGACGCGCACCGCGACGACCCGTCGCTGGCGTTCGCGCTGTCGCGCCTGTCGGACTCGCACACCCTCGCCAACACCCCGATCGGCGTGTTCCGCGACGTCAGGCGCGCGGTCTACGACGAGACGTTCCAGGCCCAGGTCGCCACGGCCAAGGCCGGCGGCACCGCCGACCTGCAGTCGCTGCTGTCGGGCAGCGACACGTGGGAGATCGCCTGACCACGTCGTCCGGGGGGACGCAGCGCACCGCCCAGCAGGCCGAGCTCCGGCTCGGCCTGCTGCTCGGCGTCGGCGCCTACTCGCTGTGGGGCCTGTTCCCGCTGTACTTCCCGCTGCTGGAGCCGGCGTCGGCCCTCGAGGTCCTGGCGCACCGGTTCGTGTGGTCGTTCCTGTTCCTCGTCGTCGTCATGCTCGTCACCCGCTCGTGGTCGCGGATGCGGCCGGTGCTGCACGACCGCCGGGTCATGCTCATGCTCATCGGTGCCACGATCTTCATCTCGATCAACTGGGGCACCTACATCTGGGCCGTCAACAACGGCCATGTCGTCGAGGCGTCGCTCGGGTACTTCATCAACCCGCTCGTCGTCGTGCTCATCGGCACCCTGGTGCTGCGCGAGCGCCTACGGCCGATGCAGTGGGTCGCGATCGGGATCGCGGCGGTCGCCGTGGTGGTGCTGGTGCTCGGCTACGGCGCCGTGCCGTGGATCGCGCTGGTGCTGGCGTTCTCGTGGGCGGGCTACGGGCTGATCAAGAAGCTCGCCGGCGTCGACCCGATCGCGAGCCTCACCGTCGAGACGGCGTACGGCACGCCCTTCGCGGTGGCCTACGTCGTGTGGCTGGCGTCGACCGGCTCGCTGGCCTTCGGGCACTCGTCGCCCGGCAACACCGCGCTGCTCATGCTGGTCGGCGTCGTCACCGCTGTGCCCCTGCTGCTGTTCGGCGGCGCGGCCAACCGGGTGCCGCTGTCGACCATCGGCGTCCTGCAGTACCTGACGCCGTGCATCCAGTTCCTCCTCGGCGTGACCTACTTCGGCGAGTCGATGCCGCCTGCGCGCTGGGCCGGGTTCGTCATCGTGTGGCTGGCGCTGTGCGTGTTCACCTGGGACTCGCTGCGCCACAGCCGCGCGCAGCGGCGCCTGGCCGAGACCGACGCGCTCGCCGAGGGCGTCGCCGAGCCCGCCTGACGCGCGGGCAGCAGGTCAGGACGGCGACGCGGCCGACGAGCGGCGGCGGGCGGTGAGGATCGCTGCGCTGAGACCGGCCAAGGCGAAGGCGGCCACCGAGGCGATGATCCAGGCGCCGCCACGGCTGGACGCGGGGACGACGAGCTCGGCACCGAGGCCGAGCAGCACCCAGGGCAGCGCCCGGAGCCGGCCGGTGCGCCAGGCAGCCCAGCCGATGCCCACGGCCACGGGAAGGAACAGGATCCAGCCGCCGGCCGCCGAGAAGGTCAGCCCGATGAGGATGCCGGTGGCGATGCCGGTCGTGGCCACCTGCCACGTGGGCGCGGTGCCCCAGATCGTGCCGCCGAACTGGTCCATGCCGCCCGCCCTCAGACCGAGCGGTCGACCACGACGTCGCACATCTGCGACAGCGCGTCGGTCACGGGGCCGGGGGGCAGCGGCGCGAGCTCGGCGCGGGCCGACTCCGCCCAGCGCACGACCTCCTCGCGGGCCTCGGCCAGCGCGGGCGAGAGGCGGATGAGGCCGAGCGCCTCGGCGTGCAGGTCGTCGTCGACGAGCGGACCGGAGACGAGCTCGCGCAGACGGGCCCACTCGGGGTCGGTGCTGCGCAGCGCGAGCAGTACCGGGAGAGTGCGGATGCCCTCTCGCAGGTCGGTGCCGGGCGTCTTGCCGGAGTCCTCGGACTCGCTGGCGATGTCGAGGATGTCGTCGGAGAGCTGGAAGGCGATACCGAACTTCTCGCCGTAGGCGGCGATGGCCACCGCGACCGACTCGGGCGCCCCCGACGTCATGGCGCCCATGCGACCGGCGGCTGCGATGAGCGAGCCGGTCTTGCCCGCCAGCACGTCGAGGTGGTGCGCGACGGCGTCCTCGCCCTCGGCCGGTCCGACGGTCTCGCGGATCTGGCCGGTGCACAGGCGCTCGAACGTGCGCGCCTGCAGCCGCACGATGTCGGTGCCGAGATCGGCGGCGATGTCGGCGGCCCGGGCGAAGAGGAAGTCGCCGGTGAGGATGGCGACGGTGTTGTCCCAGCGGGCGTTGGCCGACGGCGCACCGCGGCGCAGCGGCGCCTCGTCCATGACGTCGTCGTGGTACAGCGTGGCGAGGTGGGTGAGCTCGGCGACCACGGCTCCCGGGATGTTGCCGGGCGCGTCGGGGTCGCCGTACTGCGCGGCCACGAGAGCGAGCAGCGGCCGGAACCGCTTGCCCCCGGCGTTGACCAGGTGGCTCGAGGTCTCGGTCACGAACGGGTAGTCGCTCGTGACCGCCTTGCGCAGCGCGAGCTCGACGTCGTCGAGCCCGGTGCGCAGCCGCTCCGCGAGGCCCTCGTCGACGTGCGAGAGCCCGAACGGCAGGGCCTCAGTCACGTGGGTCCTCCTGGGTCTTCGGTGGTGCGCGTCAGCGCAGGAA
>Ga0102832_1001207_pt1 | contig 22299 bp, 22 predicted proteins | sample EBPBio282013_DNA_FD_88942 | JGI IMG/M metagenome (GOLD analysis project Ga0102832, IMG submission 88942) | Wastewater treatment Type I Accumulibacter community from EBPR Bioreactor in Madison, WI, USA - Reactor 2_5/28/2013_ DNA (Illumina Assembly) | ecosystem: Engineered > Bioreactor > EBPR >... | reverse complement strand
CTATGCGGCCGAAAAGCGCCGTCATGCGGAAGCGATGGCGGACGCCATTCGCCGCGGTCTCGATGAAGACGAACGCAAGGCGGAAGAAACCAAGCGGCGCCGTGCGGAAGCCTTACGTGCGCGGGGTGGGCTCAAGCGCTCCAACAACGCCTGGCGGCCGCGCCCGGAGTTCGTCCGCGTACTTCTGACGGAAACCAACATGAGCGCCAAGGAGATCGCCGCCGCCGCCGGTGTGACGATCTATGACGTGTTCCGCGAAAAGCTGTTGATGCGCCCGAAGGCCGGCGCGGCTTAGTCCCGCTTCGCTTAGGCTTCCGCCTTTGCCGAGGCACCGGCGGACGGACCGGCGGGACTAGCGCTTCAGATCTCGAGCAGCCATCGTCATTTCATCGGCCGTGCGCAGCACCGTGGCCGACGACGTATATGCGCGCTGTGTGACGATCATCTTAGAGAACTGATCGGCAAGATCGACGTTGGAGCTTTCCAGAGCGCCGATGACGAGTTGCGTGCGACCCATCTGCGAGCCGATGGCGGAGATCTCCATGTCGCCGGCCGCGTAGGTACGTTCAAACAAGTTTCCGCTTTTGGCTTCCAGATTGTTCTCCGCCGTGAAACGTGCGGTGGCGAGCTGATACAGATTGCGTTTCTGGCCGTTCGAGTAACTGCCGATCAGCATCCCGGTGTTGTCAAAATAAGTCTGGTTCAGGCGGCCCATGATGTAGCCGTCCTGCTCGATATTCTGCACCGTGAGCGTGCCGTTGTCGGCGAGCTGCGACAATTTCGTGAGATCAAGCGTGACTGTCTGGTCACCGGCAGGATCGTGAATGGTCGCTTCGATCTTGCCATCCGGCGGATCGACAATCTTGCCGATGCCGTTGAAGGCGACGGTGGGCGGGAAGAAATCGACGGGAACCTTCGATGTATCGGCACCGATGGCTTCCATATCGAGAGTCCAGGTCGCATCGAGATTCGCGGTGAAGCCGACGCCGAGTGTACGCGAGGCGCCCGTCGCATCCACGAACGGAAGCCCTACGCTCTGGCGGCCGGTATTGGCGGCGGACAAATTCGCCTGGAGCTGGATGTTGGTCGTGGCGCTGGATTCGAAGATACTGTTGTTGTTGAACATGATCGGCTGTAACGTCGTGATGTCGTTCGACGGGCTGACCACACCGTTCTCGTCGGCGGCCCAGCCATAGACGTAGCCACCGGTCGAGGTCTTCAGCAGCACGCCCTGGTCGTTCTGACCGTTGCCGTCCGTGTCGACACCGAGATCGACGGACTCTCCAAAGAACGCGCCGTCACGCGTGAACTGGTACTCCCCGAGACCCGATGTGTTCTGATTGGTGATGAAGAAACCGCGGCCATTGAGCGCCACGTCGAAACTGCGGTTGGTGGTGGCGATGGCACCCTGCCGGTCAACCTGGCGGAAGTCGTAGGTATTGACGCTGAAAAAGCTGCGCGAGAGCGGATCGATGTGATTGAGCAAGGTCGCGAAGTGCGAGCCCTGGGCCTTATAGGCGGTGGTGTTCACGTTGGCGATGTTGGTCGAGATGTTCGACATATGCTGTGACTGGGCGTTCATCGCCTGCACAGCCGTGTTGAAGATCCCTTGCGTCCCTAAGCCCATCTCGCTCTCCGATCATTCCGGGCCCGAAACGCGCACTTTTCCCAAGCGCACACTTCGAGCGTCGGTTCGGATGTAGCAAGGCGCGTGCCAGCGGCGCGCTCTAGGAAATTCAATGCGTTAGGGATGCGGGCCGGCGCGGGGAGCCCCTCTGATCCGGCAGAAGCGGCGCAGAGGCGGCAGAAATTGCCGGGCGAGCTACCAGAGCAGCGTCGTCGGCTTCGGTATGGGTTTGCGCGAGAGCACGGTGACGAAGCCCTTGATGCAGCGCACGAGGGTCCAGAGCATCCACCACAGGAAAATCACGCCGGAGATGATCAAGACCGGCGGCACGCCTTCCGGCATGAGAAACTCACCGTCTTGCGGGCCCTCGGCCATCATGGCTGCAAAATTCACCACGATGTAGCTCATGCCGATCATGCTCGCGACGATGAGGGTCAGAAGGCCGAACCAGAACGTGCGCGCCTGGTAGGAAAAGTGCGAAAGCGCGACGGGCCCGGCGTTGGCCATACCCGTGTGCGCCATGATGACCCCGACAAGGGCCAAGGGCGCGAAGAAAAAGCCCAGGCCATAGAGCACGTAGACAACCGTCGGCACCGTCAACGTTTCGACGGCGACGGTTAGCGGTGCGGTGGTATCGGCCATCGTGCCCCTCCCTTGATGGCAAGAAGTATAGAGCCTTAAATGAGGCCCGCCAGCGGGCTCGACGGATCGGCGTACATCTTGCGCGGCATACGTCCCGCAAGATAGGCGAGCCGGCCGCCTTCGACCGCGAGTTTCATGGCGCGCGCCATCTTGATCGGGTCCTTGGCGGCGGCGATGGCGGTGTTCATTAGGACGCCATCGCAGCCGAGTTCCATAGCAATGGCGGCGTCGGAGGCCGTGCCCACGCCCGCGTCCACAAGCACGGGCACTTTCGCCTGCTCGACGATGATGCGGATGCTGACCGGGTTCTGGATGCCGAGGCCGGATCCAATGGGAGCCGCCAGCGGCATGATGGCGCAGCAACCGATCTCTTCGAGGCGTTTACACATGATGGGATCGTCGGTGCAGTAGACCATCACGTCGAACTTGTCCTTGATTAGCGCTTCGGCGGCTTTCAGCGTCTCGACGATGTTGGGATAAAGCGTCTTTTGATCGCCGAGGACCTCGAGTTTGACGAGATTCCAGCCGCCGGCTTCTCGGGCGAGACGCAGCGTGCGCACGGCATCATCGGCGGTGTAACAACCGGCTGTATTGGGCAGATAGGTGTATTTCTTCGGGTCCACGAAGTCGACTAGCATCGGCTGAGACGGATCGGAGAGATTCACGCGGCGCACGGCGACGGTGACGATCTCGGCGCCCGAGGCGTCGATGGCGCGGGCGGTTTCCTCGAAATCCTTGTACTTGCCGGTGCCGACCAAAAGGCGCGAGGTGAAGCGCTGCCCCGCGACAACGAAAGAGTCGGTGGTGGTGTCGATCTTATTCATGATGTTCCTCTTCAGCCGCCGCCGATGAAATGCACGATTTCCATCCGGTCGCCATCGGCGATCTGGGTGGCGGCAAAGGCGGACTTGGGCACGATCTCGAGATTGCGCTCGACCGCGACCTTTTTGGATTGAATGCCGAGATGCGCGAGCAGCCCTTCGACCGAAAGGCCGTCAGGAATCGCGCGCGCGTCGCCGTTCAGGGTGATGTTCAAGGATACTCCCTCCCTTCGCTGGCATGACCCAGATCAGGTTCAGCGGGTTCCGGGCACGACGCCCAGTCTCAGCCCATTTGGCATGGGCACCCCGGTTCGAGCGGAAGATGGGGGACGAGAGCCCTCGAGTCAAGCGCCCAGGGCGGTCAAAAAATGGGCTAGTCCATTGCAACCATTAAATTTTATCTCTCCGGGCCGGTCGGAAGGTTGCCGCAACCAATAGGGTGGTATATCCCTGTCTCGGCTCCGCGACCGCCCGCCCGGGTTCGGTCACTGGGGCAGGGTAGGAAAGACGAGCTTGAGCCGTACCATCGTTGTGCTGAACGGCCCGAACCTCAATTTGCTGGGGCAACGGGAACCGGAGATTTATGGCCGTGGGTCCCTCGAGGACATCAAGGCGGCCACACGCGCGCGCGCGAAGACCCACGGACTCGAAACCGATTTCCGCCAGAGCAACGACGAAGGCGAACTGGTCACGGCGATCCAGGAGGCGCGCAACAGCGCCGCCGGGATCATCATCAACGCCGCCGCCTATACCCACACTTCGGTCGCGATCCTGGACGCGCTATTGGCCTGCGACCTGCCGGTGATCGAGGTTCATTTATCCAACATCTACAAACGCGAGGAGTTCCGTCATCACTCCTACGTCAGCCGCGCGGCAACCGGCGTGATTTGCGGGTTTGGCGCGCACGGCTACGAGCTGGCCGTGGATGCGATGGCAAACATTCTCGTTTCAAGGAAGACAAAGTGAAGAAGACCGTACAGAAAGCTGCGAAAGGCGCCGTGAAAACCGCCGCCATGAAACAAGCTCCGGCCGCTGCTGCGAAGGCCGCGCCGAAGGCCGTCCCCAAGGCCGGCGAAAACAAGTCCGCCGGCGCACGCAGCATCGAGGGCTCGCTGGTGAAACAGCTGGCATCGATCCTGGACGAAACGGCGCTGACGGAAATCGAATATGAAGCCGGTGGCGTGCGCGTGCGCGTCGCGCGCAATCACGGCGCTGGCGGCTATGCCGCTCCGGCCGCTTTCGCCGCGCCGGCCGCGCCGATCGCCGCCGCCTTGCCCGCACCTGTGGCAACCGTGGCGATGCCCGCCGATCCGGTAAGCCATCCGGGCACCGTGAAGTCGCCGATGGTCGGTGTGTGCTATCTCCTTCCGGAGCCCGGCGCGGCGCCGTTCGCCAAGGAAGGCGACAGCGTGAACGAAGGCCAGACCCTCTGCCTGATCGAAGCTATGAAGACGTTCAATCCCGTCAAGGCGCCCCGCTCGGGCAAAGTCGTGAAGATCATCGCCGAGAACGGCGCGCCGGTTGAATACGGCGAGCCCATTCTTATCATCGAGTAAACACGGCATGTTCGAGAAAATCCTCATCGCGAATCGCGGCGAGATCGCGCTGCGTATTCAGCGCGCCGCCCGAGAGATGGGCATCCAGACGGTCGCGGTTCATTCCACCGCCGATTCCGAAGCGATGCATGTACGCCTAGCCGACGAGTCCGTATGTATCGGCCCGCCCGCCGCGCGCGAAAGCTATTTGAACAAGGCCGCAATCATCTCGGCCGCCACGATCACCGGTGCGGACGCGATCCATCCCGGTTACGGTTTTCTGTCGGAGAACGCCGAGTTCGCCGAGATGGTGGCCGATCACAACCTCACCTTCATCGGCCCCGCTCCGGTGCACATCCGTACCATGGGCGACAAGGTGCTGGCGAAGAAGACTGCAAAGGAAACCGGCATCCCGGTGGTGCCCGGCTCCGACGGCGCGGTGGCGTCCGAAGACGAAGCCGTCAAGATCGCTGACGATATCGGCTATCCGGTGTTGCTGAAGGCTTCCGCCGGCGGCGGCGGGCGCGGCATGAAAGTGGCGCAGAACCGCGATCAGGTGCGCGAAGCCTTCCAAGTCGCCTCGGCCGAAGCTAAAGCCGCGTTCGGCAACGGCGAGCTCTATATGGAAAAGTACCTGGGCAAACCGCGCCACATCGAAATCCAGGTCCTCGGCGACAAGCACGGTAACGTCGTACACCTGGGCGAACGCGATTGTTCGCTGCAACGCCGCCACCAGAAGATTTTCGAGGAAACCCCGTCCCCGGCCCTCAACGCCGGCCAGCGCGACGAGATCGGCAATGTCGTCGTCAAAGCCATGAAGAAGCTGGGCTACGACAACGCGGGCACAGTCGAGTTCCTGTACGAAGACGGAAAATTCTATTTCATCGAGATGAACACCCGCCTGCAGGTGGAGCACCCGGTGACGGAAATGGTGACCGGTCTCGACCTCGTACGCGAGCAGATTCGCGTGGCGGCAGGCCTCGAGCTGGGATTCACACAAAAAGACGTCACGTTCGAAGGCTGTTCGATGGAGTGCCGTATCAACGCCGAGGATCCGGAAACCTTCGCGCCCTCACCGGGAAAGATCACCGGCTACCACTCGCCGGGCGGACGCCGCGTGCGCGTCGACTCAGGCCTGTTCTCCGGCTTCAAAATTCCGCCGCATTACGATAGTCTGATCGCCAAGCTGATCGTGCAGGGCGCGACACGCGAAGAGTGCCTGATGCGCATGCGCCGCGCGCTGCATGAGTATGTGATCGACGGCATCAAAACGACGATCCCGCTGCATATGGCGGTGCTGTCGGAGCCGGCGGTCATCAACGGCGAATACGACATCCGCTGGCTGGAAAGCTTCATCGAGCGGTTAAAGACGGAAAAGTGAGGCGATCTCGTCCTCACTCTCCGGATCCAAGAAGGTCGCAAAGGAGTGTGAGGACGGCGTGACCATCACCCCGGAACTTGTGCTCAAGGCTTACGCCTATGGGGTTTTTCCCATGGCGAAGTCGCGCGAGGACACCGAAGTGTTCTGGGTGCAGCCCAAGCTGCGCGGCGTCATCCCCCTCGACCAATTCCACGTCTCTCGGTCTTTACGCAAAACCCTGCGGCGCGGGATTTTCCGGGTCACCGTGAACACCGACTTTGCCGGTGTGCTGGAAGGCTGCGCTGAAAGCGCGGAGGGACGTACCGACACATGGATCAACAATCACATCATGGACCTGTTCATTCAGCTCCATGAAGCGGGCCTCGCCCACAGCGTGGAGACATGGCTGGACGGCGAAGATGGTGTGCCGCATCTAGCGGGTGGACTGTACGGCCTTGCGATGGGCGCCGCATTCTTCGGGGAAAGCATGTTCAGCCGCGCGACGGATGCCTCGAAGGTCGCACTGGCACACCTTGGGGCCATCCTCAAGAAAGGCGGCTTCACCCTGCTCGACACACAGTTCATCACCGATCATCTGAAAACGTTCGGCGCGGTGGAAATTCCGCAGAAGGATTATCTGGCGCAACTTGGCGCCGCCCTCGCGCGCCGAGGCGAGTTCGAAGGCCCCGTGTCTCAGCCGGACTTGGAGGCCGTACTGCTTTCGCAGCGAAGCACCCAGATATCGTAGACCGGGTGATCGAGCGCCGACAGCGCCGGGCTTGAGCCGAACATCCAGCCGCTGAATACCTTTTTCTTCTCGCCTTTTTCCGGCTGGTCGAAAATCTCGACAAAAGCCGCGTTCTCGGGCGGCTCTTCCGGCGGGTGGGTGAAGCACGAGCGTGCCACGATCTCGAGTGTGCCGAACTGAATCGGCGTGTTGATGGCGCCCGATACCGTGTTTACGCGGCCGGTCACCTTATCGAGACTGCCGAACACCACCGTATCCATTGGGATGTCGGTCGCCTTAGCCGGCGCCGTCAGAAGCGCGGCCAGCGTGAGGCATCCCAGTGTCGTCGCGGAAATGATTTTCATAAGCCCGTCCTGAACAACGTATGAGTGAGCTTTTTGTTCATTGTGGGGCAGGCACGGTCGGCGCGGTCGCACCACCACCACCATTGCCGCTGTTGGTGGCCAGGAAGATGATCTCGCCGACAAGGTCTTCCAGCGATTGAAAATCGCGGGTCTTGGCGATGGCGCCGCCAGCGGCGATATGCTCGGCCGCCTGGCCTGGCACGAGGTTAATGTATTTGCCGCCGAGAAGGCCGTCGGACACGATGGCCGCCGTGGTATCGACAGGCAGTTTCACGTCCGAAGAAATGGACATCATGACCTTGGCTTCGAAGGTCTGGGGGTCGAGGCGCTGGTCGGTGACGGTGCCGACATTGATGCCGCTGATGCGCACGTCACTGCCGCGTTCCAACCCGCCGACCTTCAAGAAGGTCGCGGTGACATCGTAACCGGTGACGGCGCGCAGGTCCGAGGCCGAATACGCGAAGACCAGGAACATCGCGGCGATCACGAGCACGACGGCGCCAAGGACGGTTTCGATGGGGTTACGTCTTGTCATGGTGAATTTGATGCTGGGGATGAAGCTTCAACCGGCGGCGCGTTCGCGGCGGTCTGCGCGGCTTTGGCGCGTTGTACGATAAGCGCGACGAGATCCTCGAGAATCACCGCGTCCTGGCTAAAGGAAATGCGCGCGCCGTTTTTGAGGTTGCGATCCGAGCCGCCCGGACGCAGCTCGACATACTTCTGGCCAAAGAGGCCGTCCGTCTCGATGACGGCGGCGGTGTCGTCGGGCAAATCGAGCGCGTTGTCGAAGCGGAAGCCCAACAGCGCCCGGCCACGGCTATCGACGCTCATCTGCGCGACAGCGCCGATATCGACGCCTGCCACACGTACGGGCGTGCCGATGTGAACCCCGTCGACACGATCAAAGTCCGCTATCAAATGGAAAAGCCCGTCGTCGGTGCGTTGCGCGGCTCGATTGGTAAGCACGACAAGCAGCAGGCCCACCGCGAGCACGACCGCCGCGATAGCGCCGACAAACGTCTCGTGCTGTTCAGCCGTCTGCATCAGAAGCGCCATTTGCGAAATTTGTGCATGGACGATTCTTTTTGTTTGCGCGCGATCTGATCCGATGCGTGCAAAGGCGCGCCCTCCGTGAACTTGCCAGCCTTCGCCGGCATGCGCGTCACGCTTTTCGGGATCGCGCGCGCCGACCGCACTGACTAACCTTCAGGAGTCCAAGCCTGATAATCGCCGCTGGCCTTGGCGCGGGCGCCGCCGCGCAGATCGTGACCGGGCGGGTAGTAGGCTTCGACGGTGCCAGTGAGGTTGGACTGGTGCGGCTTGATCCACGGACGCGCGGGAGTCGCGAGCGGCGCATCGGTCGTGTGATGCAGCCAGGCATGCCATTCGGGCGGCACCCGCGAGGCTTCGACTTCACCGTTGTAAACGACCCAGCGTTCTTCGCGGTTTCCGAAACGCTTGCGCTTGGACCGGTAATAGATGTTGCCATAGGCGTCTTCGCCGACCTTCTCGCCGTAAAGCTTGGTATGCAGCCAAGTGCCGATGCTCATTGCGTCCCTACTCCATAAATCGAGCGCATATCGCAGTCTCACGCGTTATGCGGGCCGCAATATGGCGGTTTTCCCCCGCCGCGACAACCGTCCCGCGGAACTCGCTAAATACTTGATTACTCTAGCGGTTTAAGCAATCCGCGGGAAGCATGCAAGTTAACGGTGCCACACAGCCGGGAACACGGAATTTTTCCCGCGCGTTGCGTCTCCGGGTTGGATTGAATCCAACAAGGAGGTTTTAGATGAGACTCACTTCACTTTTGATTGGAGCCGCGTCGACCGCGGCTTTAGCCGCCTGCGCGGTCAATGAACCAACGCCGCGCTCAACCGCCCGCGTGGAACCGCGTCCGGCGCCGATTACATCGCCGGCGGCGCGCCAGCTGCCACCGCGTGGCACCACGCGGACTGAAACGGCGCGAGTTATCCCGGCCCCGCGCGCGGCAACGACGACGCCCGCGCCGGTCGTGACCGGACCGATGGCCGGTGAGATGAACATCGCCCGGTTGATCGGAACGGATGTGAAGGATCCGGCCGGTCAGACCATCGGCGAGATAGAAAATGTACTGCTCGACGGCACCGGCCGTGTCGGCAGCGTCGTCGTCACGGTGGGGAGCTTCCTGGGCTTCGGCGGGCGCGACGTGGAACTGCGCTGGGCCGATCTGAAGTCGATCGATGCCGGCAATGAAGTGCGGGTCGATATGACGGCGATGCAGCTGCGTCAGCGTCCGGAATGGCGCCCTAACGCCTCCGGTACGACGGCGACCAGCGGCACGGCGCCGGAGAAAAAGTAGCTCGCGCGACCCTCGAGAAAAGGGCCGGCGCAACGATGCGCCGGCCCTTGGTATTTCGATCTGTTTCCCGCGATTATTTACCGCCCCAGGGCATGATGGGCACGGTGGAGATGGCGTTCTTGGGCGAGCCTTCGATCACACGATCCGAGTAGCTAAGATAGACCAGCGTGTTGTTGGCTTTGTCGTAGAAGCGCACGACGTGCAGCTCCTTGAAGAACAGCGAGCGGTTTTCCTCGAAGACGTCGTCCTCGGTCTTCAGCTTTTCAGGCAGCGTAATGGGTCCGACCTGGCGGCAGGCGATGGAGGCGTCCGAGGTATCCTCGGCGAGGCCGAGCTTTCCCTTGATGCCGCCGGTGACGGCGCGACTCAGATGGCAGACCACGCCTTGCACGTCGGGGTCCTTGAAGGCCTCGATGCAGATCTTGTCGTTCGCGGCGCCCAGGTAGCGAAAAGTCGTGGAGACGCAGCCGACTTCATCGGCTTTGGATGTGATGGGGACGAGCGCGAAGAGGGTGAGAAGAAAAAGGGGCGCGAAGCGGATCATGAGGAGCCTCCAAAGCTATTCTTCACATGTGTCGCGCGGCGCGCTCAGGTTCAAGGCTTGTGTGAATTGGGGTCAGAGTAAAGCCCTAGAAATGGAGTCTGACCCCATTCTTGTATTCAGTATCCTCGTTATCCACAGGGTGTTCTTTATTGAAGTGCTTGGGGTTAGCACCTACTCTTGTGGGTGTCGCATCGAGGGGACCCCATATATAGGGTTCCGGGGCAGAGCGACTTTGAGGACCGCAGAAAAAGCTTGGAATACCAAGCGAGTAGGAGGCTTCCCCACGGAGCCTCGGCGGAGTTTTCGTCGCTTCGGCGACATTTATTGTTTCAGAGGGCGGTACCATGCGGATCACACGGCGTTTCACGAACGAAGGTCAGTCCCCGTACCAGGGGATTGGTTTCCGGGCGCAAGCGAGCGAGATCCGCAATCCCGACGGCTCGGTGGTCTTCGCCCAGGACGGCCTCCAAGTCCCCGAATCGTGGAGCCAGGTCGCCGTCGACATCCTTGCCCAGAAATATGTGCGCCGCGCCGGCGTGCCGGCCAGACTGGTGCCGGTCGCCGAAGAAGACGTGCCTGATTTCCTCTGGCGCAAGGTCGCTGCGACGGCAGAGCTGTCCGAACTGCCTGAGAAAGAGCGCTTCACCGGTGAGACCGACGCGCGTCAGGTGTTCGACCGCCTCGCGGGCACATGGGCGTACTGGGGCTGGAAAGCCGGCTACTTCGATAGCGACCGCGACGCGCGCGCCTACTACGACGACATGCGCTACATGCTGGCGACGCAAATGTGCGCGCCGAACTCTCCGCAATGGTTCAACACCGGTCTGCACTGGGCCTATGGGATCGATGGCGGTTCGCAAGGACACTACTACGTCGATCACATGACGGGAAAGCTGATGCCGTCGCAGAGCGCCTACGAGCGCCCGCAACCGCACGCCTGCTTCATCCAAAGCATCCAGGACGATCTCGTCAATGACGGCGGGATCATGGACCTGTGGGTGCGCGAAGCACGCCTTTTCAAATACGGCTCAGGCACGGGCACCAACTTCTCGAACCTGCGCGGCGAAGGCGAACGTCTTTCGGGCGGCGGCAAATCCTCCGGCCTCATGAGCTGGTTGCGGATCGGCGATCGCGCCGCCGGCGCGATCAAGTCAGGTGGCACCACGCGCCGCGCCGCCAAGATGGTGATCCTCAACGCCGATCACCCGGATATCGAAGCCTTCGTGGATTGGAAAGTGCGCGAGGAGCAGAAGGTCGCCGCGCTGGTGGTAGGCTCGAAGCTCACCGCCAAGCACCTCAATCTGATCCTAAAGGCTTGCCGTTCATGGGACGGCATCGACTCGACCAAGCGCCTTGATCCCTCCGCCAACAAGCAGCTGCGCAAGGAAATCAAAGCCGCGAAGGCGGCGATGATCCCGGAGGCGATGATCCAGCGCGTGCTGCAGCTTGCGGCGCAGGGCGCGGCGAGCCTGGAACTACCAGTGTTCGACACCGATTGGGATTCGGAAGCATATGGTACCGTCTCCGGCCAGAACTCCAACAACAGCGTGCGTGTGACCGACGCCTTCCTGAAGGCGGTCGAGAACGATGCCGACTGGGAGCTGACCAGCCGCCTCACGGGCAAGGCCGTGAAGACGATCAAGGCGCGCGCCTTGTGGGAACGAATCGGCGAAGCCGCGTGGCAGTGCGCCGACCCGGGCCTGCAATACGACACAACGATCAACGACTGGCATACCTGCCCCGAGTCCGGGCGCATCAATGCGTCGAACCCGTGCTCCGAGTACATGTTCCTCGACAACACAGCGTGCAATCTCGCTTCGCTCAATCTCATGAGCTTCCGCAAGGCCGACGGCCTTTTCGATACGGAAGGCTTTGAGCACGCGGTGCGTCTATGGACCATCGCGCTGGAAATCTCCGTCGTGATGGCGCAGTTCCCGTCCAAGGAAATCGCGCAACTCTCGTACGACTTCCGCACCCTCGGCCTCGGGTACGCCAACCTCGGCGGCCTCCTGATGGCTAACGGCCTGTCCTACGACAGCGAAGAAGGCCGCGCGTTGTGCGGCGCCATCACCGCGCTGATGACCGGCGCGTCCTATGCCACGTCGGCCGAGATCGCCGAAGAGCATGGCCCCTTCCCGGCCTACCAAAAGAACGCTGCGGCGATGCTGCGCGTGATCCGCAATCACCGCCGCGCCGCCTACGGCGCGCATGATGGATATGAGGGCCTCGCGATCAAGCCGGTGGCGCTGAACGCCGCCGACTGTCCGGACAGCGCCCTCGTGACCGCCGCCAAGCACGCCTGGGACCGCGCGCTGGAACTCGGCGCCGCGCATGGCTTCCGCAACGCGCAAGTCACCGTGATCGCGCCGACGGGCACCATCGGCCTCGTCATGGACTGCGATACCACGGGCATCGAGCCGGACTTCGCCATGGTGAAGTTCAAGAAGCTCGCGGGCGGCGGTTACTTCAAGATCATCAATCGCATCGTTCCCTTGGCTCTGCGCACGCTGGGTTACAACGAGCAACAGATCAGCGAAATTACGACCTACGCACTGGGCCGCGCGACGCTGAAGGGCGCGCCAGCAATCAATCCGACGTCGCTCGCGGACCGCGGCTTCGACGAGAAGACCCTCGCCGCAGTCGAAACCGCGCTCAAGGACGCGTTCGACATCAAGTTCGTGTTCAACAAATACGCCCTTGGCGAGGAGTTCTGCGTCTCGAAGCTGGGCTTCGACGCCGAGCAGCTCGACGACCCTTCGTTCAACATGCTCGAAGCCTTGGGCTTCACCAAGTCGGCCATTGAACAGGCCAACACCTACGTCTGCGGCGCGATGACCTTAGAAGGCGCGCCGCACCTGAAGGTGGAACACCTCGCGGTGTTCGATTGCGCGACCCCCTGTGGACGCAACGGCACGCGCTCGCTGTCGGCCGCCAGCCATATCGGCATGATGGCCGCCGCCCAGCCGTTCATCTCGGGCGCGATCTCGAAGACCATCAACATGCCGAGCAGCGCTTCGATCGCGGACTGCAAAGACGCTTATATGAAGTCGTGGAAGCTTGGCCTCAAAGCCAACGCGCTATACCGAGACGGCTCGAAGCTATCCCAACCGCTGGCGGCCCAGGTGTTGAGCGACAGCGGCATGGAAGACGACGACGAGGATGCCGTCGCCGCCGTCGCCGCCGCGCCGTCTGCCTCGCGCGCGGAAATCGTCGCCGAGCGTATCATCGAGCGCGTGATCGAGCGCGAGCGTCAACGCCTTCCGGACCGCCGCAAAGGATACACCCAAAAGGCCATCGTTGGCGGCCACAAGGTCTATATCCGAACCGGCGAATATGACGACGGAAAGCTGGGTGAAGTGTTCATCGACATGCATAAGGAAGGCGCGGCCTTCCGTAGCTTGATGAACAATTTCGCCATCGCGATCTCCATCGGCCTCCAATACGGTGTGCCCCTCGAGGAATATGTCGACGCCTTCACCTTCACCCGCTTCGAGCCGGCCGGCGCAGTGCAGGGCAATTCGTCGATCAAGATGGCCACCTCGCTGCTCGACTATGTGTTCCGCGAACTCGCAGTGAGCTATTTAGGCCGCAACGACCTCGCGCATGCCACCGACGCGGACGTGCAGCCGGACGCCATGGGTGAAGGTAGGAACGCGGATAAGCTTCTGCAGATCGCCGAGAAGTCGGTATCGAAAGCCTTCATTCGCTCGTCGAACCTCTACTTCCTGAAACCGCAGGGACAGGGCGCGGAAGCCGCCAGTTCCGCCACCGGCCCAATCGCGGGCGCACTGTCGAGCTTAAGCGCGCCGGTTGCCGCTCCGAGTGTCGCGATGTCGGGCAGCGCGGCCGCGCTGGCGCAAGGCGCTTTCGCGCAAGAAGAGGTGAAAGTCACGCGAGTCACCGAAGTCACGGAATCCCGCCGCAGCGCCATGCATGTGGCGCGCATGAAGGGCTACGAGGGCGACGCCTGCGGCGACTGCGGCAACTTCACGCTGCTGCGCAATGGAACGTGTCTCAAGTGCGATACATGTGGAACAACCAGCGGGTGCTCATAATGAAACCCCGCCCGCACGTCTCGTTCTTTGGTATCGCTTCGCCCGCCATTGGCGTCACCATGATCGGCTGTTCATAAGACATCCCAATGCCGGTTCCTCCAGCCCTTGCAGCGCGGCCGTCGTCGGACCCGGTAAAAATATCCGGCTTCCCGCCGGATGAAGCACAGAGCACCATCGGCGGCTGCTTCGGCGTATTTCTACGCCGGGCCGTGCCCGGCCACACGGCATATGGGGTCGCACGCGGCGCTTGCGTGCCTGCGGTGGCCGCGCTGAGAGGTGAACTTTATCCCAAGGGCGACACCACGGTGGATCACTTCGTGGTGGGCGGCATCGGCAAGCGTACGGCGCTGGCGCCGATTTCACGCGTCGACGTCATATATCTACTGCCGCCAAAGCTTGCAGCCACCAAGGCCAGCGACGCGCTGAAGGTCGTCTGGGCCGTCCTCAAGAGCCGCTTTCCAGGGACGCGGCTGGCCGAACACACCGTGGTCGTCCCGCAGGACAATATTGAAATCCACGTTGTGCCGGCGCGCGAGCACGGCCAGGCTTTCCTGATCCCCGGGGCAACCGCGCACGCAGGCGGCTGGATCCTCTCTAATCCCGTCGCCGAAGCTGCCACACTGCGACTTTCCGACAGCCTATATGGCGGTCGTCCGCGCCTGCTTCTGACGGCCCTCAAGGCTTGGCGCGCGAACGTCGAGGCTTCCATCAGCGCCTTTGCACTCGAACAACTGGTACAGGAGTTCTATGCCGGAGCGCCGCGGCCTTATGACTTGGAGCGCGCGCTGATCGATTTCTGGGCCTGGAGCCGAAAGCGCACGCCATGCACGGTGAAACCTCCCGGTGGCGCCACGCCGCTGGAGATCGGCGAAAGCTGGCACGGCAAAGCAAAAGCCGCCTATTGGCGCGTGACCCTGGCCGATCACCATTTGAAGACAGGCAAGCTTATCGACGCCGCCGTGGAATGGCGTCAGGTGCTGGGTCCTGCGTTCCCCGTACCGGGCGAGACGCCGCTACGGACCCTGCCGCTGTTCAAGAAGAAAACGGCGTAGCCGCAGCCTTCAAGAACAATTGAGAGTAATCCGTCCTGATAACCGCCGATGCCGAGTGTAGCGTGGCTGGCGCTGCATAAGGAATGCGACGCCTCACCCGCCGGACGTGTCCCAGCCCTCGCTCCTCGCGGAGCTAAGGCTGGCTTACGCCACCGACCTAGGTCTTGGGGGCTTCGTACAGGAAGCGAGTGCGGACGGTACCTTCGATGACCGCAAGTTCCTTGCGGATCCCCATACCGACCTCGACCCGGCCCAGGACGTCGGTGACCACATAGCCGATCTCGCCATCCGTGCGCAGATACTGGCCGGCGATATTGATCTTCCGGCGCGAAAACACGTCAGAGATTTTGGCCATGACGCCCGGCACATCGCGGTGGATGTGCATGAAGCGAGTCGTATCCGACTGCTGGGGAAGCGCGACTTCGACGAAATTCACCGCGCCGATGGTGGACCCATTGTCCGAATATTTCACCAACTTCTCGGCGACTTCGGCGCCGATGTTGGCTTGTGCTTCTTCAGTCGACCCGCCGATATGCGGCGTGAGGATGACATTGCGCATACCCTGCAGCGGGCTCTTGAATTTCTCATCCGCGCCGCCCGGCTCTTTCGGGAACACATCAAGGGCGGCGCCCGCGATATGGCCGGATTTGAGCGCATCCACGAGCGCCGGAATCTCAACCACGTTGCCGCGCGCGGCGTTGATGAGGAAGGCGCCTTTCTTCATCTTCGCAAGCTTAGCGGCGGTGATCATATTCTTGGTCTCGGGCGTTTCGGGCACATGCAACGAGATGACGTCCGCGGTTGCGAGCAGGTTGTCGAAGGAACGGCAGGCCTGCGCGTTGCCGATCGCGAGCTTCTCGATGATGTCGTAGAAACGCACCTGCATGCCCATGGCTTCGGCGATGACCGAGAGTTGTGAGCCGATATGGCCGTAACCGACGATGCCAAGCACCTTTCCCCGGATTTCGCGCGCGCCCTTCACCGACTTATCCCACTCGCCTTCATGCGCACCCCAGGAACGCTGCGGCACGCCGCGGAAAAGCATGATGATCTCGGCCAGCACCAATTCGGCGACCGAGCGCGTGTTGGAATACGGCGCATTGAAAACAGGAATACCCATTTTCTTCGCGCACTTGGTGTCGATCTGATTCGTGCCGATGCAGAAGGCGCCGATGGTGAGGAGTTTTTCAGCAGATGCGAGCACGTCCTTGGTCAGCTTCGTGCGCGAGCGGATACCGAGGATGTGAACATCCTTGAGCGCCTTTTTCAGGGCATCGCCGTCTAGCGCTTCATTGACGGTGCGGATCGAACTGTAACCGTTGCGCTTGAACAGCTCGACGGCGCTTTTGTGAACGTTCTCGAGCAGAAGGACGTTGATCTTGCTTTTGGGAAGGGAAAGACGTTCCGCCACTTGAATCTCCGACTGGGAATCTCCGTCTGGGTCTGGCCTCGCCGGCCGGGACCGTCGTAATGTGGGGCGGGGATTAGCACAAACACCCCCAGGGTCGCGATTGCAAAGTTCGCAGGGCAGGCCGTCCGGGACTGACCACGCTTTCGAATCGGGACCTTGCTGGGACAAGACCGCCGAGGGACCCACGCATGGCCGGAAAGATCGAAACACGCCTAAAACAGCTGGGTTTGACCCTCCCCGTGGCGGCAACGCCCGTGGCGAACTACATCCCGTTCGTGAAAACCGGAAACTTGGTCTTCGTCGCGGGTCAAATCCCCCTTCTGAACGGCGCCGTCCATTACCAAGGAATCGTGGGGCTGGATGTGACCCTTGAGGAAGCCGTGAACGCGGCACGCCTATGCGGGCTCAATCTACTGGCCCAGGCCAAGACCGCCTGTGATGGCGACCTGGATCTCATCGCGCGGGTGGTAAAACTCACAGGATTTGTGGCGGCCAACGCCCACTTCACCGATCACCCCAAAGTGATCAACGGCGCATCTGACCTCATGGTGGAGGTCTTCGGCGATGCGGGCCGGCATGCCCGCGTCGCGGTCGGAGCCCCGTCCCTGCCGCGCGGCGCGCCGGTGGAAGTGGATGCTATTTTCGAGGTTGCGTAAGGCCGTTGCCGGACAGTTTCTCCCTCAAAGTCGTTCCCAGCATTCATCGCATCGATGCCGCCGCATGGGACGCCTGCGCAGGCGCGGGTTCTCCCACATATAACCCGTTCGTTAGCCATGCCTTCCTCAGCGCGTTGGAGGACTCTGGCTCCGTTAACGCGGAGAACGGATGGGCCCCGCAGCACCTCGTGCTGGAAGACGATGGCCGCGTGGTGGGCTGCGCACCGCTGTATTTAAAAAATCATTCCTACGGCGAATATATCTTCGACTGGGGCTGGGCGCAGGCGTTCGAACGGGCTGGCGGACGCTACTATCCAAAGCTTCAATGCGCCGTGCCGTTCACACCGGCAACTGGACCGCGGCTCCTTGTCGCGGCGAACACACCACAACGTGAAGGACTCCAACGCGTGCTAGCCGAGGGCATGATCGACCTCGCGCGTCAGCTCAAAGTTTCCTCGGTGCATGTGACTTTCGCGACCGAAGCGGAACACAAACTCATGGACGAAGAGGGTTTGATGCCGCGCCTCTCGGAGCAATTTCATTGGAAGAACGAAGGTTACGCCAGCTTCGACGATTTTCTCGCAGCGCTGTCCTCACGCAAGCGCAAGACGATCCGGCGCGAACGTGAAATGGCCAACCAACGTGTGAAGATCTCCACGCTGACCGGCGACGACATCACCGCGCGGCATTGGGACGCCTTCTTCCGTTTCTATATGAATACGTCGGACCGCAAGTGGGGTCAGGCCTATCTCAACCGCGAATTCTTCACTTTGCTCGGCGAGCGTTTGAAGGACGCGGTGGTGCTTGTGATGGGCGAAGAGAACGGAGAGCTTGTCTGCGGGGCGTTGAACCTGCGCGGCGGCGATACGCTGTTCGGCCGTAACTGGGGTGCGGCCGTCGACTATCCCATGCTGCACTTCGAGGTGTGCTACTACCGCGCGATGGATTTCGCCATCGCCGAGAAACTGGCGTGGGTCGAAGCGGGCGCCCAGGGCGAGCACAAGATCCAGCGCGGGTACCTGCCGCGCAGCACTTACTCAAACCACTGGATCGCGGACCGTGGGTTCCGCAACGCGGTCGCGGATTTCCTCGCACGCGAGCGCACGGCGGTGACAGCGCAGATGGAAGAGCTGACGGAGTTGGGACCGTTTAAAAGGGACGGCGTGTCTACTTCTTGATCTCGATGGAATTGCCGTTCTCGTCCACGGCGACAAAGGTGTAGCGGCCTTCGGTCACCTTCAGCTGCGTAACCGGGACGCCGGGGGAACGCCGGCGCACCCAGCATTCGATATCGACGGCGACCGAGGTGCGGCCAATACGCCCGATCCGCGTGTAAATTGTCACCTCATCGCCTTTATTGATGGGCTTGTGGAATTTCATGGCGTCCACAGCCACGGTCACCATGCGTAGCCCTCCGGCGACCTGGCCGGCGGCAATCGCGCCGCCGATATCCATCTGGCCGAGCACCCAGCCCCCGAAAATCTGGCCGTAAACGTTGGTGTCGGCCGGCATAGCGTAGACGCGCAGCGCCAGTTCGCCATTTGGGGTTTCAAGGGGCGGTTTTTCAGTCTCTTGTGCGGACATGGTCTTCAACTTATTTGGAAAAACGCAAGATATTGTGCAGGGACGCGAAGACTCATACTTTACCGGCGCGCGCCGCCCCTGTCCCCCTTAAGATTTAGAGCTATGGCCGACCTTTTCTCCTCGAAGCCTCGCCCCGCCAAAGAAAAAGAGAAAGAAAAAGAGCCGCGCGCTTCCGGCGGCGGCTACACCGCGAAGGACATCGAAGTCCTGGAAGGCCTGGAACCTGTCCGGCGCCGGCCCGGCATGTACATCGGCGGCACCGACGAAAAGGCGATGCACCACCTGATCGCCGAAGTGCTCGACAATGCCATGGACGAAGCCGTGGCGGGTTTCGCGAGCACGATCGAAGTCCATCTCGGCGAGAACAACGAAGTCACGATCCGCGACAACGGCCGCGGTATCCCGATCGATCCGCATCCGAAGTTCCCAAAGAAGTCGGCGCTCGAGGTCATCATGACCACGCTGCACTCGGGCGGTAAGTTTTCGGACAAGGTTTACCAGACGTCCGGCGGTCTCCACGGCGTCGGTGCCAGCGTCGTCAATGCGCTGTCGACCAACCTTACGATCGAAGTCGCGCGCGACAAGACGCTGTACACGCAAACCTTCAGCCGCGGTCATGTCACCTCGAAGCTGATCAAGGGCGGTTCGGTGAACCGCCGCGGCACGACGGTGCGGTTCACGCCGGACCTGACGATTTTCGATAAAGGCTCGGAATTCCGGCCCGCCAACGTCTACCGGATGGTGCGTTCAAAAGCGTATCTATTCGAAGGCGTGCGCGTACGCTGGTCGGTCGAGAAGAGCCTCCTCAAAGGCGACGACAAGACACCGGCCGAAGAAGAGCTGCATTTCGAGAATGGGCTTGCCGATTATCTTCGGCATGTACTGAACGGCCGCAAGCGCCTGGTTGAACCGTTTTTCTCGGGCAAGGCGGAGCTGGAAGCCAGCACCAACGATTCCGGCGGGCGCGTGGAATGGGCCGTATGCTGGCCCGACGACGAGGACGGCTTCCTTAATTCCTACTGCAATACCATCCCGACCCCGGAAGGCGGTACACACGAGCAAGGCATGAAGAGCGCGATGCTGCGCGCGCTGAAGGGCTATGCCGAAATGACCAACACCAAGGGCACGGGCATCGTCACGGGCGAAGACTTGTGGGGCGGCGCCTGCATGATGCTGTCGGTGTTCATCAAAGAACCACAGTTCCAAGGCCAGACCAAAGAGAAGCTCGTGTCCGTATCGGCCTCACGGCTTGTCGACACGGTGATCAAGGATCACTTCGATCACTGGCTGTCCGGGGATCCCAATTCAGCGAACGCCCTTCTGGAAACCGCCATCGCGCGCGCGAACGACCGTGTGCGCAAGAAGCAGGACCAGGATCTGTCTCGCAAGTCGGCGACCAAGAAGCTCCGCCTGCCCGGCAAGCTGACGGACTGCACGCGCTCCAACCCCATCGGCACCGAACTCTTCATCGTCGAAGGCGACAGCGCCGGCGGCTCGGCCAAACAGGCGCGCAGCCGTGAAACACAGGCCGTACTGCCCTTACGCGGCAAGATCCTGAACGTAGCATCGGCCAGCGACGACAAACTGCGCGCCAATCAGGAACTTCAGGACCTGATCGAGGCGCTGGGCTGCGGTATTCGCGATCGTTATGACGAAAGCAAGCTGCGCTACGAAAAGATCATCATCATGACGGATGCCGACGTCGACGGGGCGCATATCGCGAGCCTGCTCATGACCTTCTTCTACCGTGAAATGCCGCAGATGATCGAAAACGGGCATCTTTATCTTGCCATGCCGCCGCTGTACCGGCTGACGCAAAAGGCCAACATCGCTTACGCGATGAATGACGCGCACAAGGAACAACTCATCAAGAGCCACTTCGATTCGCGCGGCAAAGTGGAAGTCAGCCGCTTCAAAGGTCTGGGTGAAATGCCCCCGATCTATTTGAAGGAAACGACAATGGATCCGGCGCGCCGCACACTGCTGAAGGTCATGTTGGCGGACGACAGTGAAAAGAGCTCGCAGCGCGCGACCGCAAAACTGGTCGAACAACTGATGGGCCGTAAGCCGGAAGAACGCTTCAAGTTCATCCAGGAAAACGCCCAGTTCGCAACGGCGGCGCTGGATATCTAGCAGCTAGGCTGCTTGCCCCATCGGCTCGGCCATTTCGGCGAACACACGGACGCTGCGTTCGCAGACAGCTTTGATCGCGGTTTTGATTGGTTGAGTCAGCGCGCCCGCGGCGCGCGGGCCGCCAGCATCCTTCCTGAGATGGGCGATAAATTGCTTCCAGGCCGAAATATGGGCTTCGTCGCTGATCCATGACAGGAAAAGGCCTGCATCGACCGTATCACGCAGCGTCCTGATCGCGAATGCGGCCACGTCAGAATCCTCGATCTCCGACAAGAGCATGGATACACGTTGATGCATTTCGGCGCTCAAGGCCTGCAGCGCGCCGACAATCGCGAGCGGGCATTCAGCGACACGCCGCAACGCTTCCGCGTCCGTAAAGACCGGCCAGCACCCCTCCTTCATCACGGGTGCGATTTTGACGATCGCGTCTTTAGTGAGCTGTCTGTTTCCGAGCGCGAGTGCGAGAAATGCTGGGCCGGCGCCCAACATATGCGTCAATGTTTGTGCGAGCGGCACCGTGAGATCGGGCCCTCCTCCTTGAGCCAACGCGCCTTCAACGGGCATCCCATTCAAGCTCAGGACATAGGCTTCGGCCATCTCCATGACGATCTTGAAGTCCGATTTGTTGAGTTCACCGAGGGCGCGAATGGTTGTCGGCGACTCGAGCGCACCGACAATGGCGCCTAATGCGGCGACAGTGCGGGTGGGCAGCGTCGCGAGCGCTTCGATCAGCGCAAATTGGCCGCGCCGGTTCAGATGAGGCTTCAGGGCTTCGTACAAGCCCTTCTGAGGATAATCGGTTAGAAGACTTTCGGTTTTGGGTGGCGGGAATAGCGCCCCAAGGAGCGGAACCCTGGACAGCGGGTTGCGTCGCTTCTCGCGCTCCTTCGCGACCCAATCCTTTTGCAGGCGTTCGCACGTCAAGCGCGCGGTGCCGAACAAGTGCGCCATCACAATGTCGTCGAAAGGCTTTTGCGACATTGCAAGGATATCGGTGGTTTTCTCGGCGACGTCGCCGGCCTCAGTACGCAGCAACCCGATGAACGGATCGGTCTTTCGTGACCGCCAGACAATGTCGAGAAACAGCGGCACCAGCACGGGATAAGCGCGCATGACGTCTTCGGGCTTGGACCAGCCCTGAATGCGTTTCGCGAGCCCTTCCGCCCCTTCGATGTCGCCAATGTGCGCCCGCAAGGTCTCGAACCAGGCTTGGACCTGGCTGCGAAGGGCTGTACGGCGGCGTTCGGGGCCTGGCGTTGTTTGCGGCTTACTCATGACCTGTCGTCGGCGGTGTTAATGCACCTTACCGTAGGGACAGCCGCAGGCCTTTCCCATCAATCATAGGGGTAAGCGCCCTGCTCAAAGGTATGTATTGCCGGCGTTGCGCCTCGTCTAGAGACCGGGAGGCGGCTCGAGAAACACCGCGGGACGAAACTTCATGTATTC
>Ga0102832_1001204_pt1 | contig 22360 bp, 22 predicted proteins | sample EBPBio282013_DNA_FD_88942 | JGI IMG/M metagenome (GOLD analysis project Ga0102832, IMG submission 88942) | Wastewater treatment Type I Accumulibacter community from EBPR Bioreactor in Madison, WI, USA - Reactor 2_5/28/2013_ DNA (Illumina Assembly) | ecosystem: Engineered > Bioreactor > EBPR >... | reverse complement strand
GCTTTATCAGTATTGCAGTAGTACTTGTATTCTTTGCACAGCTGATATTTGTCGTAAACTTCTTTGTGAGCATCTTCCGTGGTCGCAAAATGACAACACAAAATCCATGGGGTTCTCCAAGCCTTGAGTGGACTACACCAATCAACCCCGGTCATGGTAACTGGGAAGGTGATATTCCTGAAGTAACCATTCCTGAACTGCCAGCCGACTAGCTCTTTGCTGGCTCTCCTTGAACAAGCAGCCCACCTACTCCTGATGCGTGGGCTGTTTGTTTTTGTGGGTGTGTCACCACTTCTGCGCCCACTCCGGCGCGGGCTGCGGGTCGGGCTTGTTGGCGTTGAAGTCGGCGAGTTCGGTGAGTTGGAGTTCGCCGTTGGTGAGGGCTGCGGCGTAGAGTTTGCCTTCTTTGGCGAGGACGAGGCGACCCTGCTGGTCGAAGTCTGCCCAGTTAACACCGTCCAACAAGGGCTGGGTACTATTACCCTTTATAGAATAGCGATATTCAAGTTGATTATAAGCACCACCCTGTTTTTTATCCGGGATATAGCCGTAATACTTAGTAAAGAGTTTGAAGTCACCCAACGCCTTGCTCCAAATATAAGGCGATGCATTATAAGAATCACCCGGCGTATAAACACCTTTTTCAAAAAGTTCCCAGCCATTGTTGGTTAGAAAAACGTCTTTATTATCGGCAAATATGTGGTACGGGTTTATGTCAAGGTGTTCGATAACAATATTGAGCTGAGGCACTGTTCTTGTAGGGTGCAAACCTGCATCGGTATAAAGGCGAAGGGTTGTGTTATCTAGAAATTGACCGCCCGGCACATCTATACCCTGCCAAAGTGTTAAAGCGGTAAAGTAGGGTGTTTTGCTAACTGCTTTATAAAATAGCAGCTTATCTGTCTGGCGATTCTGCATTTCCAGCGCTTTATTCAAGCGCCAGTTATAAAAAGAATAGAAGAACAAGTTGCCATCCGGCGACAAATCACCTTGATATTCTTCAACCGTTCCTCGTAACCATTGTCCGGCCTCAAAGGTATCGGTATCGGTGTGCCACTTAATCATCTGCACCCAATCCTTTGGCCCACGCCGCAGGATGACACCGATGGGTGCTTGACGCGCGAGCAGCACGAACAGGCGGGCGGGATGATGGGTAGGGTTTTCTGTGCTCATGTGATCGCGCCTTTGGTCATGTCGAGGATGGCGAGGATGTTGCCGAAGGGGTCATCGACTTTGAGCATCACACAGTCAATTTTGCGGAGCATGGAAATACCTCTCTCGCATCATCGGTATGGCAAACTACAGTGCTTCTTCAGCCGGTTCGTCCATTGGAGTTGTCCAACTGCCTGTCACAAGTGCTTCAATATCCAAGCCATCATCAAGATCAGGCCAATAGATACTAAAGGCATGAAGTTCAAAGTGGGCTTGCTGTTCAGAAGTGGCGCTTGCCAGCCACGGAAACCAGCGCAGCGGTGCGCCAACGACACGTTTGTCTCGCAGCGTAACCCAGATCATGTCGTCACGGAAACTTAGATCAATCGGGTGATTATTTTGATGGGTCATACGAATGTGAGATGTCGTCATTTTGGTCACTCCACACAATAACTCATCCTAGTGTACCACCATTTAAATCCGTCTTTTGGCGCTACAGCGGTAGGCACGAATGCGCTACTATGGGTTGGTAGACAGCGCAATGATCCGGGGAATACGACTGAACCGCTATGCACAATACGTTCGCCGAGGCACAGGCACAATTTATCACGGGGGATTATGACGCGGCGCTGGCGAGCTTCCAACACTTGAGCAGCCGCGAACCGTTGGAGACGATGCCGCTGGCGGGGATGGCGCTCTGCTACTACGCGCTGGGTAAAACGCCGCACGCCCGCCGCATGTGGAAGATCATCGTCAGCCGCGACGAACGCTACCTGCTGCCGCGCTTCCTTCGCAAGGAACTCGGTTGGCCGGACGCGATGCTGGAGACGGCGCGGAAGGTCAACGAATTGGTGGTGTAGGACAATGGCGATACAAAGATTGAAGTTTTGTCAGACACCCCACCCTAACCCTCCCCATAGCAATGGGGAGGGAATAATCCGGCGTTTGGACACCTGACTTACACAGCAGACGCAGAGAACGCCAAGAACAATGCGGAGAAAGAATCATGCCGTCCGCAGGATCTTCTCCATCGTTTTGCCTTTGGCTAACTCGTCAATGAGTTTGTCGAGGTAGCGAATTTCGCGCATCGTGGTTTCTTCGATGTCCTCGACGCGGACACCACATACTACACCTTTAATGAGGCTCCGCGCGGGGTTGAGTTCAGGCGCTTCGGCGATAAAGGTTTCAATATCCGTTTGTTTTTCGAGCTGCGCTTCAAACTGTTCCTGACTATAGCCCATGAGCCAGCGAATAATCTCATCAACTTCCGCCTTGGTGCGACCCTTGCGTTCGGCCTTATTGACATACTCAGGATACACTCGGACGAAGGGCATTGTATAAATGCGGTGTTTAATCATGCTGCTTACTCCTTGCACTTTGGTTCTTATTTTAGCATGAAATGGGAACGGGTAGATCAAAAATTCCAAGATCGTAAAACATACAGGGCTTTCTGCTTGCCACCTTTTAAGAAGCCATTTGAGCCGTTCTGAAAATACCGGACGGCCTGTCTGCTGTTCCTACACTAACGCAAGGCTTCGCTCTTAATTGACTGTAGAGACGCGACACATCGCGTCCGATGAACTCCAAACCTACTTTTCAAACGGCTTCTCACCTTCTCCCAGCGCCCAATCGACCGCCGAGAGGGCGTGTAAAAGCGTTGTGTCGTAGAGGCGGATGGACGTGTGTTCCGGCTTTACGAGCAGCGTGATTTCAGTGCAGCCGAGGATGACACCCTGCGCCCCGCGTGCCGTCAGGTCGTTCATAATCCGCAGGTATTCGGCGCGGGAGGTGTCGCGCACATCACCGAGGCACAGCTCGTCGTAGATGACATCGTGGATGATTTCCCGGTCGGCATCGTCCGGCATAATCACCTTGAGGCCGAAGTTGTCGATCAGCCGCCCTTTGTAGAAGTCCTGCTCCATTGTGAAGCGTGTTCCCAGCAGGCCGATGGTTTGCAGCCCGTCATCACAGATTTTCCGCGCGGTGGTATCGGCGATGTGCAGGATGGGGATGTTGATGGCGGCCTGCACCTGCGGCGCGAGCTTGTGCATGGTGTTGGTGCAGATGACGATGCCGTGCGCCCCGCCGCGTTCGAGCGCCTGCGCCGCCGCGACCATGCGCCGTGCCGCGCCGTCCCAATCGCCCGCCATTTGCAGCGCCTCGATTTCAGCGAAGTCAAATGACCACAGCAGGCATTCCGCCGAGTGCAGCCCGCCGAGCCGCCGCTTCGTTTCCTCGTTGATGATGCGGTAGTATTCGAGGGACGATTCCCAGCTCATGCCGCCGAGTAAGCCAATTGTTTTCATGGGGGTGTTCGTTCCTTTACAACGTGAAATGGATTCAACCGCCAGATGCTCAAGCATCCGGCTCCATTTTTAAAAAGGGGGCTAAAGCCCACTGAATAAGCCAGTAATTAGCGTCATTGATGGTCTAATTGATTTATTCTTCATCAATCTGCTCTAATTTTGCCAACAGCTTTCGATTTAGGTGATGCTCTTTTTGGCCTATCACTTAATTTTTGACGAATGGAACATGCCGTTCGCCAAATGTCACTAATCCATAACCTTCCTGCCATTTAAATGATGTTGCAAGCTGTTCAAATGTAGTACTGATAACATGTGCAGAAAGCCCTTTGACGTGACGAACCCATTCAGCCGCTGCGACACTTGGGATGATACAAACAGCGACATGAACATGATCTTCAGTGCCATTTATGGCTAGTATAGGACAGCGCATTTCAAGCGATTTTTGTTGAATAGCTGAAAATAAAACCTTTTCGATCTGTGGCGTGATAATCGCTTGACGATATTTAGTTGCCCAAATGGCATGATAAAAACATTTGATATACGGCATGTCATCCTCGTTTTTAGCCTGTTAAATCACATTCTCAGTCCGCTTTAGCGGCCTTTGCTTTCAATTCTAGCCAGAGGCTTGAGTCTCTGTTGTCTAGCTGGCGACCGTTCTACCGCTTCGCCTGAAAGAAGAAATAGTCGAGGATGTCGCGGGTGATCGGGGCAGCCACGCCGGAGCCTTCGCCGCCGTTCTCCACCATCACCACAATCGCGATTTGAGGGTTCTCGCGGGGGGCATAGGCCGCGAACCACGCATGTGTCGGGCGCGGTACGTCCTGCGCCGTACCGGTCTTGCCGCACACACCGAGAGCTTGAAGCGCGTCGTCGTTGCGGAACTGGTATTCCGCCGTACCGTAGGAAACCGTCGTCACATCACACATACCGGCGCGGATGACTTCCAGCACTTCCGGCTTGATGTCCGCGTCACCGACCGCGTTCGGGGTCATCATGTAGCTGGGCGCTTCGCCGAGGATACCGGCTTTCGCCACCAACTGCGGCTTGAGCAGTGTGCCGCCGTTGGCAATCGCCGCCACCATCCGCGCCACTTGCAGCGGAGTCACCTGCACTTCGCCCTGCCCGATGGAGATGTTGATCGCGTCCGACTGCGTCCACGCGAGGCCGGTGTTTTGCAGCTTCCATTCGGGGTCGGGGATGAAACCGGGGTTCTCGGCAAGGTCGGTCATGCCCGTTGGGCCGCCGAAGAAGCGGTGCTGGTATTCGGGTAGGATTTCCGGGTTGACCATATTCAACTGGTAGCCGACCTCATAGAAGTACGGGTTGCAGCTCTGGGTGATGGCGCTTCGCAGGTTGACGCGCCCATGCCCCTGCGGATACCAGTCGTAGCGGGTGAAGTTGCCCTCGCGGGTGAAGATACCGCTGCACACGTAGGCTTGGTCAAGTGCGTATACACCGCTGTCGGCCACTGCCATCGACGACACCAGCTTCATGACCGAGCCGAGCGGGTACGCGCCCTGCGTCGGGCGGTTCAGCACCGGACGGCGCGGGTCGTTACCGAGTTCCGCCATCATCGCCTGTGCCTGTGCGCTGCCGAGCAGGGAGAACGGGGCGAAGGCGTTGATGTCATAGGTCGGGTAGCTGACCATCGCCAACACCGCGCCGGTATGCACATCAATAATGACCGCCGACGCGCCTTTGCTCTGGTCGGCCAGCTTCATGCGGTCGAAATAGCTGGCGAGGATCGCCTGAATCTGCAACTGCATTTCGGTATTGATGGTCAGCCATACACTCTGCGGTGGGGTCGAGGCGACCCGTGTGATCTCGCGCAGCACTTCGCCAGCAGGGCTGACGATCAGCAGCCGCGCCCCCGGCTGCCCGCGCAGGGTTTCGTCCCACGACAGTTCGATGCCACTCTTGCCGAGGATCGAGTCCGAGTTGAAGCCCTGCGCCTCGATGGCAGGCAGTTCTTCGGGGTCAGGGTAGCCCACCGAGCCGAGGATGCTGGCGGCGGCAGTTCCGTTGCTGTACTGGCGCACGGGGCGGCTTTCGAACTGTGCCGCGCAGGTCGCCTCCATTTGGGTGTGCTGCTGGTCGTAAACGGCTGGCTCGATGATGCCCAAGTCCATCAACCATGCCGACTGCGAACGGTCGTAAATCCGCTGGATACTTTCGGGGGCTTTGTTCATGGCGGGGGCGAGGATATTCAGACACGCGCCCCAATCGGTGATTTCCTGCTTCACTGCCATCACACTGACCACGCGCCCACTCTGGTCAGCCAGTACCTTACCGTTGCTGTCATAGATGTTGGCGCGGCTCGGCACGCTCAGTTCGAGGCGCAGCTTGCCGCCAGTCGCCATCAAGCCGAAGATGTCGCCGGGTGTCCATGCCACGCGCCACGCACCGGCTACCTTATCAAACACCAACTGCATATTCCGGTTGGTGTCCTCAAAGCTGCCGACCATCCGCGTGTTAAAGGTGATGTTGTAGCTGAAGTTCACAATGTCCGGTCGCTGGGTGTCGCGGAACAGGGACGAGCCGGGGGTGAAGGTCAGGCTTTCGAGCGTCATGGCGCTGGCGGCATCGTTATAGGTCGCGATGAAGGTATCTTTGGCGATGCTCTCTTGCGCCGAGAAGGTGATGGTGTTGTAGAGCGAGTCGAAGTCGCCCAAGCGCCAATCTTCAAGGAAGTTGATCGCCACGTTCGCCGCGTCGTCCAGTGAGGGCGGTTGCTCCAGTGAGGCCACGGTCGGCAGCGGCTGTACCTGTGCTTGGGGCGCGGGGCTGCATCCGATGGCAAACAGCAGCACGACGAGTAAAAGGCGGGCATTCAGAAAGCGTTTCACGGCAGAATCCTACAACTACGCTAGCCAACATTGTAATCAAAAGTCAGGAAATCAGCCAGCAGACCCCGGTGCCGATGCTATCATGTTCTCCATGAAGAATTGTTACATTTTTCACAAAATCTTTACTGTGTTACGGATTATTACATGCTTAAATAGAATCATACTTTAAAGGTCGTTATCGGTAGCAGGGTCTACCAAAAGGTTTGATATGGCACACAGTATTCAGTGGGTCGTCCCTTCGCGGGTACTCGAAATTAAACTGTGGGATGATGTGGACATGAGCGAGATGACCGCCCTCGTCCATGAAACACATACCTTCGTTAATATGGGACAAGCCCCGGTTCATATTCTCATCAACAGCACGATGTTTATGAATAGACCGGTGAACTTTCAAGAAATCAACCAGATCGCGAAAACCATGTCCAACCCCGGCACGGGCTGGTGGGTGATCGTTAACGCTGGCAAAATGATGTGGTTTACCGCTTCCGTGCTTTCGAAACTGCTTGGCATCAAACTGAAGTCGGCGAATGGTACCGAAGAAGCGCTGGCGATCTTGAAGCGTGTTGATTTTACGCTGGACACGCTGCCTTCTCCGCAAGCTATTCAATCCGCAGCCGGGACATCCTTGCCACTTAATGACACTGCCCTGTGATGATGCTCGTTTGAATTTTTTCCCTCAAACGTCACCCCCTAATGAAAACGGGAGGGTCTGTGACTCTCCCGTACGAGAAAATACTATTCCCCAACCTGAAACGACTAATTATTAACGGCTTCGCCATTTCTTGGCAGGAGATGGTAATCCTGCAAGCCGACCCACACCGCCGAGTCCCGCGCGAGGGAGAGCGAACGGACTTTTTCGGGACTGAGCAGGACTTGAAGCGGCTCGAAGTTCGCATCATCCAAGCGGACGACGACCCGTTCCAACGGCCCGGCGAAACCGACCTGCTGCACCACGCCATGCCCGACGAGCTGGCTTTGCAGCGCGTCCTGCTGAAGCGCCAGTTCGACTTCCTCCGGTCGTACCAAAATCTCGACCGGCTGATTGGAGAGGTGTTCGGTATCCGGCGGCGCAGTCAGCGAAGTATCACCTACATAGACGTGCGTGCCATTGCGCTGCCCCGGTAACAGGTTGGCCGCACCGAGGAAGGTGGCGGCGAAGCGCGTTTGCGGGCGGCGGTACAGGGCGTTCGGTGTGCCGACTTCCAGCAGCTTGCCGCCTTCGATGATGCCGATGCGGTCAGCCAGTTCAAACGCCTCATCCTGATCGTGGGTGACGAGGATGGTGGTCACGTTCAACTGCCGCTGAATTTCGAGTAGGTTCTGGCGCAGTTGGGCGCGGATTTTCACGTCCAGCGCACCAAACGGTTCATCGAGCAGGAGGACGCTCGGCTCGTAGGCCAGCGCCCGCGCGAGGGCGACACGCTGCTGCTGCCCACCAGACAACTGCCACGGCATCCGGCTGCCCAGCCCTTCGAGGCCGATCAGCTTGAGCAGTTCGGTCACGCGCTTATCGCGCACGGTCTTCGACTGCTTGCGGATTTCCAGCCCGAAGCCGATGTTCTGGGCGGTCGTCATCTGCCGAAACAGCGAGTAGTTCTGAAAGACGAAGCCGGTGTTACGTTCCTGCGGGGGTAGGGCCGTCACGTTGCGCCCATCCAGCGCGATTTGCCCACCGTCGGCTGGCAGCAAACCCGCGATCAGACGGAGGAGCGTACTTTTACCGCTGCCGCTTGCGCCGAGCAGGACAAAAAGTTCGCCTGTTTGAATTTCCAGCGAAATGTCATCGACAATCGTTTGACTGCCGTAAACCTTACGTACTTTATCCAGAATGATTGACATAGGCTGCCTGCTCCCTTACAACACTGCGCCGCAGGAGACGCATAACGATTAGCACAATGATAGCCGTTACGCCGAGTAAAAGGGACATGCTGTATGCGCCGATGTCGTTGCGGTCATTCAGCGCCCGAAAAACAAACATGGTCGCGGTTTCGGTTTTGCCTTCGATGCCCCCACCGACGACCGATACCGCGCCGAATTCGCCCAACGCCCGTGCCAGCGTCAGCACCACGCCGTACATGATCCCCGGCCAGATGTTGGGCAGGACGATCCGGCGGAAGGTCGTCCACTGGCTCGCGCCCATCGTGTAGGCGGCTTGTTCCGGCTCGGTATCGAGCGTGGCTAGAACGGGGCCAACCTCGCGGGTGACGAAGGGCAGTGACACGAAGGTTTTGGCAAGCATAACCCCCGGCAGGGCGAAAACGATAGGAATAGTGGTGGGTGTTAGCCAACCGCTGCGCCCAAACAGCACGATCAAGGTGTAGCCGGCGATGACAGGCGAGAACACAAACGGAATATCGACCAAGATGTTGAGGATGCGCCGACCGCGAAACCGCTGGCGCGTCAGCACCCAAGCGATAATGATACCGAATACCGTGTTCAGCAGGACTGCGCCCAGTGTCATCAGGAACGTGACCTGCAAGGCGTGGATGACATTCGGTTCGCTCAGGCTGGTGATGACGGGTTCGAAGCCGTTTTCCAACGCCCGCTGGATGATGCTCACAATCGGCGCGAGCAGCAGGACGGCCACGTACACCAGCGCAATGCCGAGGATCAGGAAGTGGAGCGGTTTATGCGGTCGGATCTCACGCATGATGTCGCGACTCCACCAGATCAACCGACAGCGTAATAATGAAGGCGATGAGCAGCAGCACGACCGAAACGGCGCTGGCGGCCTGCATCTCCCCCGCCTCAACCTGACTGTAGAGGTAGACGGTCGCCACCTGTGGACGCTGCGCGACGATAATGATCGCGCCGAACTCGCCGAGCGCACGGGCGAAACTGAGCAGGCCACCGGTGACGACGGCAGGACGGATGGCGGGCAAAATCACCCGCCGGAAGGTGTACCAATCCGACGCGCCGATGGTTTGCGCGGCTTCCTGCTGGTTGGGTTCGAGCGTGAGCAGCACGGGCTGCACCGCCCGAATGACAAACGGATAGCCAACGAATAACAGGGCGATGATGATCCCCGGTGGGGCGAATAAGAGTTTAAAGCCGAGCTGGTTCTGGAAAAAGCCACCAATCGCCGTCTGCGGCCCGTAAAGTAGTACCAACATCACGCCTGTGACCAGCGTGGGGATGGCGAAGGGCAGGTCAACGAGGGTGTTCAGGATGTCTTTGCCGGGGAAGCGGTACACGACGAGGACATAAGCCGTCAGCGTACCCATGACCACGTTAATCACGGTCATCACGGCGGAAGTCCACAGCGTTAGCCAGATGGCGTTCATGGCTGCCGGTCGTGTCAGGTCAGCGAGGAAGGCATCCAAACCCGAACGCAGCCCTTCGACATTGACGACGATGACCGGAACGGCGACGAAGGTCAACAGGTAAATGACCGCCGAGAAGCGCAGCAGCAGTTTGCCCCACGCGGGGCGGGCGCGTTGAGCCGTGAAGCTGACCGGCGGATTACTGTTTAAAGGATAAGTGGTCATCTTGGCCTTCGTGTAGCTCAAGGTCAAATTGCAGCTGTAGCGATGGGTGGCCTATTTCATAACGGCATTTGTCATGATTAAGCCCCGATGGTTGGTGAAAATGTGGGAGGATCACAGACCCTCCCACACGAGCAGCTTCAGTTAGCCGCGAATGCTGGTGATAATCGCGGAGATCGTACCTTCGTCACCGAAGAACGTCTTACGGGCGGCTGCCCAGCCTTCAAATTCCTCGATGGTGAATTGGTCGGCGACCGGCGGGTACAGCAGTGGCACGGGGCTGCTGCTGGTTTCCGGCGCTGTCGCGTCTGCAACGTTGACATTGTAGGTGGCGGCGACTTCTTCATTCACCGGACGGAAGCCGTGTTCGGCGAAAATGGTCTGGGCTTCGGGCGACCACAGGTAGTCGATGAACGCCTGCGCCACTTCGCGCGTGCCGTGCTTATCGACATACACGTCAACCAGCGCGACGGGGTTTTCAATCAACAGGGTTGACGACGGGTAAACGATGTCGTATTCGCCGTTCTTCTGGAGTCCCGCGTACACTTCGTTTTCGTAGGTGATGGCAACATCGCCCACACCGCGTTCGAAGGTCAGGAAGCTCTCGCGACCGTCCTTGTCGAAGGCGGCAACGTTGGTGATAAGCTCGGTGAGGAAGGCTTCCGCACCCGCGTCGGTGGCTTCAAAGCCTTCGACATTACCACGGCGAGCCGCGCCGTACGCACCGAGGATGTTCCACTGTGCGCCGCCGCTGGTCGCCGGGTCAGGGGTGATGATTTCCACACCGTCGCCCGCCAAGCCTGCCCAATCGGTGATACCCTTCGGGTTGCCGGGGCGAACCGCCAGCACGACCAGCGAGTTGGTCACGATACCCTTAGCGGCGTTGTCCTTCCAGTCGTGGGTGATGAGGCCAGCGTCCACCAAGCGGGTGACATCCGGCTCGATGGACAAGCCCACGATGTCGGCCTCGAAGCCGCCCGCGACCGCGCGTGACTGCGAACCGGAGGCGGCGTAGGATTCGAGGATGTTCACCTGCTGACCGGTTTCTTCCAGCCACTTGGCCTGGAAGGCCGGAATGATGTCGCCATAGGCTTCACGCGGGACGGCATAACCGACGAGTGTCAGGGTGATGGGCGCGGGGGCTTCCTGCGCGGAAACCGGCGCGATGACGGTGATGATAAACAGCGCCAAGAGAATGGCTGTATTACGGATCGTACGTTTCATGGTCGATAATCTCCTTAAACCCAGTACACAACAATGCGATTGAAAATGAACAGGTGGAATGCACTAATAACAGCGACAACAACAGGCCGTGTTACGACAACCGACAAGCTCACGCGCCCGCAGGGGCGGCACAATCGAACGCTGGACAGAGTAGAGATGCATTCGCCTATATCCTTTCAGATTATCTCATACCGCGCATCAGTACGCGGCTGACTTCGGGACGGGTAAATTCTTCCGGCAGCAGTTCGCCGCGCGAGAGTTTTTCGCGCACCTGCGTTCCGCTGAGGACGACGTGTTGGCTCTTATCGTGCGGGCAGGTTTTCAGGCTGACGACCTGACCACAAGCCTTGCAGTAGAAGGTGTGCTCGAAGAACAGCGGCGTGATGCCCAGTTCTTCCGGCGTGAATTCGTCAAAGATGAGGTGCGCGTCATACGTGCCGTAGTAGCTGCCCACACCGGCGTGGTCACGTCCGACGATGAAGTGGGTGCAGCCGTAGTTTTTACGCGCCATCGCGTGGAAGATGGCTTCGCGCGGGCCAGCGTAACGCATGGCCGCCGGAAACACGCCCAGCAGGACGCGCGCGGCGTAGAGCATGGCCAGCCCGCTCGCCGCGCCGGTCAGGCCGATCGACAGGCTCCACAGCATCGCCGCGACGGTGAGCACGATCCGCGCGCCGTAGCGGTCGACCGCGACGCCGCCCAGCAGCGTGGTGACCGCGTAGCCGATGCCGAACGCACCCAGCACCGCGCCGCTCTCGGCCAGCGACAGGTCGAGCGCCTTCTGCATCTGCGGCAGGGCGTAGGCGATGGCGGCGCGATCGACGTAGTTCACGACCGTGATCGCGAACAGCAGGAACACGACGAACCAGCGGAATCTTGTCATGGCGCGAAAGGTCCCTCGCTGCGCTCGGGATGACAAGAAAAAGCCTGTCATCCCGAGCGCCGCGAGGGACCCTTCAAGCCGCGACGTCCATGGTCGTCACGCGGCGCAGGTCGCGGACCTTCGTGGTGTCGAACGGCCGGGCGCGGTGCATGGTGCAGCGGTTGTCCCAGATCACGAGGTCGCCGACCCGCCGGCGATGGCGGTGCACGAACGGGCGCTGGGTCGCGTGCTCCATGAGGTCCATCAGGATCAGCCGGCCGTCGGGCACCGGCAGGCCGACGATGTGCGAGGCGTGGCTGGCGACGTACAGCGCCTTGCGGCCGGTCGTGGGGTGGGTGCGCACCACCGGGTGATGGACCGGCGGCAGGGTCGCGCGTTCCTCGTCGGTGTAGCGGGTGACCGCGAGCTGGCCGCGCGACTGCCAGATCGAGTGCTCGGCGATCATCGGCTCGACCTGCGCCTTCGTGGCGTCGGGCAGCGCGTCGTAGGCCGCGCGCATGTCGGCGAACTCCGTGTCGCCGCCGTCGTCCGGGATGACGTGGGCGTAGAGCAGCGACAGCGCGCCGGCGGGCTCGCGGAACGAGGCGTCGGTGTGCCACAGCCGGTTGGCCAGCCAGTCGAGCCGGCGCTTGGCGTCGGGCGCCAGCACGTTGGACTCGCCGTCGAGGTTGGAGATGTCGGCGATCTCGGGGATGGCGAGGCGGTGCTTGATGCCCTGGTGGCGGGCACGCTGGGCCGAGGAATGGATCGGCCCGAAATGGCGCGCGAAGGCGAGGTGTTGCTCGTCGGTCAGCGCCTGGTCGTGGAAGACCACGACGGCGTAGCGGTCGATCGCCGCCTGGATCGCGTCGCGGTCGGCGGCGGCCAGTGGCCGGGCGAGGTCGATCCCGGAAATCTCGGCCACGAAGTCGTGAGCGACCGGCGTTACGCGGATGCCCATGGCCCTCCCCTGCGGCTATAACGGCACGGACCCGATCATCATCCTCCAGGACCCGTCATGTCGCAAACCGTCAAACTCGCCCTGCTCGACGATTACCAGAAGGTGGCGCATCGCATGGCGGACTGGGACCGCCTGAAGAAGCGCGGCGTCGAGATCACGACGTTCCACGAGCCGTTCACCTCGGTCGAGGACGCCGCCCGGAAGCTGGCGCCGTTCGACATCCTCGGCCTGCTGCGCGAGCGCACCGCGTTCCCGCGCGCCCTGATCGAGAAGCTGCCGAACCTCAAGTTCATGGTGCTGACCGGCGCGCGCGCGTCGAGCCTCGACGACAAGGCGGCGACCGAGCGCGGCATCCCGATCAGCAACACCCCGGGCGGCGGCTCGACCGCCTCGACCGCCGAGCTGTGCTGGGCGCTGCTGATGTCGTGCGCGCGCGACCTCGCCAAGGCCGAGCGGCTGATGCGCAGCGGCGGCTGGCACGACGGCATCCGCCAGATGGTGGTGCTGGAGGGCAAGCGGCTGGGCATCATCGGGCTCGGCCGGCTGGGCAGCCGCGTCGCGGGCTACGGCCGCGCCTTCGGCATGGACGTCGTGGCGTGGAGCGAGAACCTGACCGAGGAGAAGGCGGCCAAGGGTGGCGCGAAGCTGGTCAGCAAGGACGAGCTGCTGGCGACCTCCGATTTCGTGTCGATCCACCTCGTGCTGTCGCCGCGCAGCCGCGGCCTGATCGGCGCCGCCGACCTCGCCAAGATGAAGAAGACCGCGACCATCGTGAACACCGCGCGCGGGCCGATCATCGACGAGGCGGCGCTGATCGCGGCATTGCAGAACGGCACGATCGCCCATGCCGGCCTCGACGTGTACGACAAGGAGCCGCTGCCCAAGGGGCATCCGCTCACGACTCTCGACAACGTCACGCTGGTGCCGCACCTCGGCTACGTCGTCGAGGAAAGCTACCGCCAGTTCTACGGCGGCACCGTCGAGGACATCGAGGCGTGGCTCGACGGCAAGCCGATCAATGTCATCAATCCCGACGCGTTGAAGAAATAGCGATCGCCAGCGTCCGGCACGCCGCGTCGATCTCCGCTTCCGGCGTGCCGGCGTAGCCCAGGATCAGGCCGTGCCGCCGCGCGCGGCCGGCATAGCAGGTCGAGAGCGGCGACACTGCGAGGCCGGCCCGGGCGGCGGCCGCGACCACCGCGCGGTCGTCGAAGCCCTTGGCGACCGGCCGCGCCACGAGGTGCATGCCGCCGGGATCGGCGTCGCAGGACAGCCAGCGCGACAGGTGACGCGCCATGCCGGCGAGCATCGCTTCCTGCCGTCGCGCGTAGAGCAGCCGGGTTCGGCGCAGGTGCGTCGTGAAGTGGCCGTCGGCGATGAAGCGCGCCAGCGCGCCCTGGCCCAGCAGCGAGGCGCGGTCGTGCGACGCCGCCATGCGCGCCTCGGCGGCCGGCACCAGCGAATCGGGCAGCACGATGTAGCTCAGCCGTAGCGCCGGGAAGAGCAGCTTGGAGAAGCTCGCGAGGTAGGCGACGCGGCGGCTGCGGTCGAGCGCGCGCAGCGGCGCCAGCGGCCGGCCGGTGTAGCGGTACTCGCCGTCGTAGTCGTCCTCGGCGATCCAGCCGCCGCTGCGCTCGGCCCAGCTCAGCAGCTCGAGGCGGCGCGGCAGGCCGAGCATGGTGCCGATCGGGAAGTGGTGCGCCGGCGCGACGACGGCCAGCCGGGCGCGCGGCGCCAGCGCCAGCGCGCGCTCGACCGGGAAGCCCGCCGCGTCGATCGGCACCGGCACGGCGCGCACGCCCGCGGCGGCCAGCGCCTCGCGCGTGCCGACGAAGCCCGGCTCCTCGATCCACGCCGCCTCGCCGGGATCGAGCGTCGCCCAGGCCAGCAGCGACAGGCTCTGGCGCATGCCGCTGGTGATCACGATGGCGCCGGGATCGCAGGCGAAGCCGCGCGCCGCGCCGAGATGGTCGGCGATGGCGGCGCGCAGGCCCTCGTGGCCGAACGGATGCGGCGCGCCGGCGACGGTCCACGACGGCCGGCGCCATTCGCGCTCGACCAGCCGCGCCCACAGCGCGAAGGGAAACGACTCGCGGTCGGGCTAGCCGGTCGGGAAGGCGAGCGGCGGGGCGTCGCCCGCGAGCGGCGGCGGCACCTCGCGCAGCGCCTGCCGCGCGCGCCGCGATCCGGCGGCCGCGGCCGGCGGCTCGGCCCGCGCGGGGCGGGCGACCGGGGGCGCGGTCAGCATCTCGTCGGGCAGGTCGGTGGCGACCGACAGGCCGGACGCCGCCTGCGCCACGACGTAGCCCTCGGCCACCAGCTGGTCCATCGCCAGCAGCACGGTGCCGCGCGCCACTGCCAGCTCGCTCGCCATCAGGCGCGACGACGGCAGGCGCTGGCCGGGCGCCAGCCGGCGCTCGAGGATGGCGCGGCGCACCTGCGCGCCGATCTGTCGGTGCAGCGGCTCGGGCGCGGCGGGATCGAGGACGAGGCCGAGCGGGGCGGCCTGGCGGACGGGGCGCGGCATACTGGTACAGCCCGGAATGTCTGAACTGGCTCTTTCACCTGTACCTTATCGTGCGCAGGATCGCGGCCGCAATCGTCCCGGAGACCCGTCATGACCAGCCCCACCGCCCGTCGCGGCCTGCCCACCGAGAATTCCCCCGAATCGTTCGGCGTCACGCCGGTCAACCGGGTGAAGCGCGTGCACGACCGCGGCCGCTACGACCGCAAGACGGTCTACGAGATCCTCGACGCGGCGCTGGTCTGCCACATCGCCTACGTGATCGACGGCCGGCCCTACTGCACGCCGACCGCCTTCTGGCGCGAGGGCGACCATCTCTACTGGCACGGCTCGTCGGCCAGCCGGATGATCCGCACCCAGGCCGAGGGCGTGCCGGTCTGCCTCACCGTCACCCACCTCGACGCGCTGGTGATGGCGCGCTCGGGCTTCCACCACTCGGTGAACTACCGCTCGGTGATGGCGTTCGGCACCGCCCACGTGATCGACGATGCCGAGACCAAGCTGAAGCTGATGGACCGCTTCATCGACCGCATCTATCCCGGCCGCTCGACGCTGATTCGCCAGCCCAATGCCCAGGAGTTCAAGGCGACGACCATGATGGGCATGGAGATCGAGCATGCTTCCGGCAAGGTCCGCAGCACCCATGTCGGCGACGAGGAGGAGGACTACGCCAACGTGCCGGCGTGGTCGGCGCTCTACCCGGTGACGCAGGTGATCGGCGCGGCGTCGGACTGCCCGCGCCAGCTGCCCGGCCTCGCGCGGCCCGAGGGCATGGCCGACTTCGAACCCGGCACGCGCCTCGACGAGCTGATGACGAAGAGCTACCGCCGCACGTTCGGCTGAACCCCTCACCTGGCCTCTCCCCCTGCGGGGGAGAGGAACATGAAAGTGAAGAAGCCTCCCTTCATTCTCCTCTCCCCCGCAGGGGGAGAGGCTGGGTGAGGGGGCTTACGCCCGAGACTTCACGCGCGCCGCGATCAGCCAGACCACGCCGGCGAGGATGATCGAGGCCGACAGCCACTCCGGGCCAGTCAGGCGCGGCGCGCTCACCCAGCCGAGCGCCGCCGCGCCGGCTTCCAGCGCGATGGCGAAGAACGGCATGGCGCCCAGCGCCACCAGGTAGGTCTGCACGCCGGTGTGGTGGATGGTCCAGAAGCCGAGCCACGTGCCGGGCGCGCGGAACAGCAGCCCGGCCAGCGCCGCCCACAGCCACAGCTCGGGCCGCCCGAAGGCGTCGCCGCCGCCGGCCCATGGCGAGGCCATGGCGCCGGCCAGCCCCAGCGCGCTCCACACCACGATCAGCGCCAGCGACGCGGCGACCAGGATCTCGCCGGTGAAGCGGCTGCGCGCGGCGAGGTCGGTCGAGCGGTTGCGCGGGTGGGCGGCGATCATCCACGAGCCCGCCACCGCCATGGTTTCGGAGGCGAACAGCCACAACAGGCCGCGCCACGCGCCGGGCGCCAGCAGCGCGGCCAGCGCCGCGACGCCGCCGGCCAGCAGGAGCAGGCCCGGCACGTCGCGCCGCGCCGGGGCCTGGCGCGACAGCACCCAGCCCGACAGCGCGCCGATCACCACGGCTACCGTCGAGATCAGCGTGCTCTGGGTGATCGCCAGCCAGACGATCGCCGCCGAGGTTGCGCCGTTGATGCCGACGCGCAGGAAGGCATAGGCGACGGTCCACGGCGCCAGCAGGGCGCGCCAGCTGCCCGGCGCGCGGCGGCCGAGCGCCAGCAGCACCAGCCCGGCCGCCAGCAGCTGGACCAGCGTGTAGGCCCAGGCGTCGAGCGCCAGGCCGCTCACGACGTGGCGGGTCAGCAGCAGGTAGAGCGACCAGAGAAAGGAGTTGGCGAGGCCGAGCGCGAGGAAGGACCGCCGCATGGTCGGGACCGGCCGCGGGCGATCAGGTGCGGAAGCGTAGCAGCAGGTGATTGACGCCGTTCAGCTTGACGTAGAGGTCCTCGAACTGGGCGTAGAAGTCTTCCCATTGCGGCAGGCCGCCCTGGGCGCCGAGCGAGGTGTAGATCTCGGCGACGGTGCGGCGGCCGTCGATCTGGCCGACGATGCGCGGCGCCAGCGCCGGCAGCTGGGCGCGCCACGGGAAGCCGTCGAGGTTGGCGATCAGCGGCGTGCCAGGCTGCAGGCCGGCCGCCAGCTTCTGCGGGTCCATCTCGCGCAGCACCGGGATCGCCGAGGTGTCCTCCGGCCGCGCCACCGTGTCGAAGCCGGCGCGCGTCGCGTAGAAGACGTGGGTGCGCAGGTTGCCGGCCAGCCGCTCGGCGAAGGCCGCGCGCTCGACCAGCGGCAGCGAGCTGGCCTGCCGCGCGATGATCGGGTCGCTCATGTAGGTCGCGGGCTCGTAGCGCACCGGCTCGAGGAAGGCGACGACGCGCAGCCCCGCCTCCTGCGCCATGCTGCCGATCTGCGGCACCGTGAAGGCGCGGTCGCAGCTGTGCAGCAGCAGGTCGTAGAGGCCGGCGTCGCCGCCGGTGACGTGGTCGTTGAGGTAGGGATTGCGGCGGAACAGGTTGGTGGTCGGCAGGAAGCGGATCAGGCGCTTGGCCATCGCGATCCGGTCCTCCAGCGCCATCGACAGCGGCGCCAGCGTGCGCAGCAGCTCCTGCAGCGGGTAGACGCCGCTGCGGCCGTACTCACCGTACAGCATCACGCCCATGCCGCCTTCCGGCTGCAGCACGGTCGCCAGCGCGCGCATGCCGGCCGCCGGGTCGGGCAGGTGGTGCAGCACGCCGGTGCAGTCGATGTAGTCGAAGGCGCCGATCGGCATGGTCGGCAGGTCGAGCAGCGAGCCGGTCAGGAAGGTGATGTTGCGCAGGCCGCGCGCCTTGGCGCGGGCCTCGCAGACGGCGCGCGAAGCGGTCGAGATGTCGAGGTAGACGATCTCGCCGGGGCAGCGCCGGTCGGCCAGCTGCTGCGCCATCATGATGCAGGAGTCGCCGGTGCCGCCGCCCGCCACCAGGGCGCGGAACGGCCGGTTGAAGTTCAGCCGGCCGGCGAACAGGTAGTGGTTGACCTCGAGGATGTGGCTCGGGGTGCCGGTGATCAGCCGGATCGCCTCGTCGCGCGGGTCGCGCGGCGGATAGGGCAGCGCCTCGTACTGGGCGCGGACATCATCCATCGGCGAGTTAACGGTCATTCTGGCCTTGTTTCACGGCGGGCTGGGCGCTACCCGGGGGGCGAGCAGCGCCTGCGAGGAATTAGTGCAGCAAAACGACTCGCCATGAAAGGCTATTTCGGCATCGGTGTGGAAGGCGTCAGCAAGGCCCTGAACGTCGGCACCCTGTTCCGCACCGCCCATGCCTTCGGGGCGTCCTTCGTCTTCACCCTGCGCGCGCAGTACAACCGCCGCGAGGGGGCGAACAGCGACACCTCGGACACGCCGCGCTCGGTCCCGACCTACCACTTCGCCGATCTCGAGAGTTTCCGCCTGCCGCAGGGCTGCCGGCTGGTCGGCATCGAGATCTCGGACGAGGCGATCGAGCTGCCGAGCTTCCGCCACCCCCGGCAGGCCGCCTACATCCTGGGCGCCGAGCGCGAGGGCCTGTCGGCCGAGGTCCAGGGCCTGTGCGACTACGTGGTCAAGATCCCGACCCGGTTCTCGGTCAACCTGGGCGTCGCCGGGGCCCTGGTGATGTACGACCGCCTGCTGAGCCTCGGCCGCCACGCCGACCGGCCGGTCGGCGAGGGCGGCCCCACCGAGCCGCTGGCCCCGCCGGTGTTCGGTGAGCCGATCTACAAGCGCCGCCAGCGGATCAAGGCTCGGCTGGAGAACAAATAGGAAATTGCCGCCGGGGGTGGCGGCGGCGGGCCTCATCCCCTATGTGAGGCCCAGCCATGCTGCCCACCGAGCCCCTCCAGGTTACCGAGCCGTTCCGCGGCCGCAACGACACGCGCCGCAACCTGGTCGGCCTGTCGCGCGACGAGCTGAAGGCGGCGATGGCAGAGGCCGGGCTGGAGCCGTTCCGCGCCCGCCAGGTCTGGCAGTGGATCTACTGGCACGGCGTGCGCGACTTCGACCGCATGACCAACATCGCCAAGAAGACCCGCGAGCGGCTGGCCGAGCTGTTCGTGGTCGAGCGGCCCGAGATCGTGACCGAGCAGCGCTCGACCGACGGCACCCGCAAGTGGCTGCTGCGCTTCGCCGACGGCAACGAGGCCGAGACCGTCAACATCCCGGAGGAGGATCGCGGCTCGGTCTGCGTGTCGAGCCAGGTCGGCTGCACGCTGACCTGCACCTTCTGCCACACCGGCACGCAGCCGCTGGTGCGCAACCTCGCGCCGGCCGAGATCGTCGGCCAGTTCATGGTGGCGCGCGACAGCTACGGCGAGTGGCCGACGCCGATCGAGACGACGCGCATGCTGTCCAACATCGTGATGATGGGCATGGGCGAGCCGCTCTACAATTTCGACAACGTCGCCACCGCGTTGAAGATCGTGATGGACGAGCAGGGCATCGCGCTCAGCCGCCGACGCATCACGCTGTCGACCTCGGGTGTCGTGCCGATGATCCCGAAGGTCGGCGAGGTGCTCGACGTCAACCTCGCGGTGTCGCTGCACGCGGTCAACGACGCGGTGCGCGACACGCTGGTGCCGATCAACCGCAAGTGGCCGATCGCCGAGCTGCTGAAGGCCTGCGCCGCCTATCCCGGCGCGCGCAACAGCCGGCGCATCACCTTCGAGTACGCGATGCTGAAGGGCGTCAACGACAGCGACGCCGACGCGCGCGAGCTGGTGCGCATCCTGAAGCCGATCCATGCCAAGGTGAACCTGATCCCGTTCAACCCGTGGCCGGGCGCGGCCTACGAGTGCAGCTCGAACAACCGCATGCACCGTTTCGCCGAGATCGTGAACGACGGCGGCCTCAGCGCCCCGATCCGCACGCCGCGCGGCCGCGACATCCTCGCCGCCTGTGGCCAGCTCAAGAGCGCCAGCCAGCGCGGGCGGCGCGAGAAAGTGGCTCTCTAAAGGTCCCTCGCTTCGCTCGGGATGACAGTCCTTCTTGTCATCCCGAGCGAAGCGAGGGACCCTTCACTTCCGCCAGGCCACGACCTTCGACAGGAAGGCGCGCTCGACCGACACGACCGTCAATCCGAGAGCGGCGTCCTCCAGCCGGCCGCCGACGTAGTCGGCGTAGTACGGCTCGTGGAAGTGGTGCGGGAACAGGTCGAGCAGGCCATCCCAGTCCGGCTTGTCGCCCTTCTGGATCGAATCGACGATCACCAGCAGCCCGCCCGGCGCCAGCACGCGCGCCATCTCCGACAGCGCGACGCGGCGCACCTCCGGCGGCAGCTCGTGCAGCAGGTACGACGACACGACGAGATCGACGCTGGCGTCGGCCATCGGCAGGCGCTCGGCCGCGCCCTCGACCAGCTTGACGCGCGCCGTGCGGCCGATCGTGCGGCGCGCCTCGGCGAGGTAGGGCGGGCTGAGGTCGAGGCCGGTGAAGCGCACGCCCGGCCACGCCTCGTGCAGGAAGGCGAGCAGGCGGCCGGTGCCGCAGCCGACGTCGAGGCCGGTGACGGCGCGCTGGTTGCGGCCGGCCATCCAGTCGGCGACCGGGCGCAGCGCGCGGCGGCGCATGGCGTCGGCGGCGCCGGTGAACAGCACCTCGACCTGGGTGTCGTACAGCGTCGCCGAGCGGTCGGAGAGCCAGCCGTCGCTCTGGAAGTGGAAGTTCTGCCGGTAGTAGTCGGGCAGCCCGTCGGCCTGCGTGCCGGGCGGCAGCTCGTCCGACTGGCCGTGGCGCCGGGCATCGACCTGCGGCAGGTCGCGGAAATAGAGCAGGCTGCGGCGCAGCAGGTCGCCGGGATCGACCGACAGCGCCCGGGGCGCCGGGAACAGGCCGGATGCGACGTCCTGCCACTCGCGCTGGAACAGCGCCCGGATGTCGCGGGTGAGCGCGTCGCGGTCCGGCACCGGGCCGACCGGGAAGCCCGGCTTCGGCATCGGCTTCAGCAGCTTGCGGCCGGCGGCGTAGTGGCCGGCATACCACGCGACCCGCGCGGTCTGGCGGGCGGCATAGGTGAGACGATCTAGGGCAGAGGCCATGGCATGCTCGACTGGACGGCCATTATGGCTATAGTCCGCCCGCCTTTACAGAACCGAGACGAAAGCGGCTTGCCATGAGCATTTCTCATACCGGTCCCCACAAGAAGGGCGACATCAAGAAGGTCGTCCTGGCCTATTCCGGCGGCCTCGACACCTCGGTGATCCTGAAGTGGCTGCAGACGACCTACGAGTGCGAGGTCGTGACCTTCACCGCCGATCTCGGCCAGGGCGAGGAGCTCGAGCCGGCGCGCAAGAAGGCCGAGCTACTCGGCATCAAGCCGGAGAACATCTTCATCGACGACCTGCGCGAGGAGTTCGTCCGCGATTTCGTGTTCCCGATGTTCCGCGCCAACGCGCTGTACGAGGGCCAGTACCTGCTCGGCACCTCGATCGCGCGGCCGCTGATCGGCAAGCGCCAGATCGAGATCGCGCGCCAGGTCGGCGCCGACGCGGTGGCGCACGGCGCGACCGGCAAGGGCAACGACCAGGTGCGCTTCGAGCTGACCTATTACGCGCTCAAGCCCGACATCAAGGTGATCGCGCCGTGGCGCGAGTGGCACCTGACCTCGCGCACCCGGCTGATCGAGTTCGCCGAGGAGAACCAGATCCCGATCGCCAAGGACAAGCGCGGCGAGGCGCCGTTCTCGGTCGACGCGAACCTCCTGCACTCGTCGAGCGAGGGCAAGATCCTGGAGGATCCCTGGGAGGAGGCCGACGAGGTCGTCTACCAGCGCACGATCTCGCCCGAGGCCGCGCCCGACAAGGCGACCTACATCACCATCGACTTCGAGAAGGGCGACGCGGTCGCCATCGACGGCGTGAAGATGTCGCCGGCGACGCTGCTCACCAAGCTGAACGAGCTGGGCAAGGCCAACGGCATCGGCCGCCTCGACCTGGTCGAGAACCGCTTCGTCGGCATGAAGAGCCGCGGCATCTA
>Ga0102832_1001203_pt1 | contig 22366 bp, 18 predicted proteins | sample EBPBio282013_DNA_FD_88942 | JGI IMG/M metagenome (GOLD analysis project Ga0102832, IMG submission 88942) | Wastewater treatment Type I Accumulibacter community from EBPR Bioreactor in Madison, WI, USA - Reactor 2_5/28/2013_ DNA (Illumina Assembly) | ecosystem: Engineered > Bioreactor > EBPR >... | reverse complement strand
GGGTCGACGACATGGTCGACGAGCATCCGCAGCGCATCGGCTACGTCGATACGCTGACCCACCTCGGCCGCAGCGACGCGGTCCTGGTGCTCGGCTCGACCGAGGCGCACTACACGCCCTCCAAGGTGTTCCAGGCGATGCTGTCGCGGCGGCCGGTGCTGGCGCTGCTGCACGAGGCGAGCTCGGCCGTGGACATGGTGCGACGGACCCATGCCGGCACGGTGCTGCCGCTGACCGAGGACAGGCTGCCGTCGCCGGCTGACGTCGCGCAGGGCGTCGCCGACATCATGGCCGGCGTCGACTATGACCCGCAGGGCGTCGAGGCCTCGACCTTCGAGGCGTGGTCGGCGCGCGCCTCGACCCGCGCGCTGGCCGAAGCGCTCGACCTCGCGCTCGACCGGGCAGGCGACCGGGCGCGCGAGAAGGGCGGGGCGCGATGACGGTCCGCATCGGCTACCTCGTCAGCCACCCGATCCAGTACTACGCGCCGTTGTTTCGCGAACTGGCGCGGCACTGCGACCTCACGGTGTTCTACGCCCATCGCCAGACCGCGGCGGGGCAGGCCGATGCCGGCTTCGGCGTTGCCTTCGAGTGGGACGTCGACCTGCTGTCGGGCTACGAGAGCCGCTTCCTCGACAATGTCGCGCGCCAGCCCTCGACCGACCGCTACTTCGGCTGCGACACGCCGGGCATCGCCGCGGAGATCGAGCGCGGCCGCTTCGATGCTTTCGTGGTGCCGGGCTGGGCGCTCAGGAGCTACTGGCAGGCGGTCCAGGCCTGTCGCCGCCTGGGCATCCCGGTGCTGGTGCGCGGCGATTCGCAGCTCGGCCGCCAGCGCCGGCGCGCCGTGCGGATGGCCAAGGCGGTGCTCTTCCCCTGGCTGCTGCGCCGCTTCGACGGCTTCCTTTATGTCGGGCAACGCAACCGCGCCTACCTCGAGCACTACGGCGTGCCGGCGGAGCGGCTGTTCTTCTCGCCCCACTGCGTCGACAACGACGCCTTCGCGCGGGCCAGCGCGCAGGCCCGGGCGGCGATGCCGCCGCGGCCGCCCGGCGCGCCGCGGCGCCTGCTGTTCGTCGGCAAGCTGATCGAGCGCAAGCACCCGGCCGACCTGGTGCGCGCGGCGGCGCGGATCGACGATGTCCCGGTGGAGGTCGCCTTCGCCGGCTCGGGAGAGCTCGAACCGTCCCTGCGGCAAATTGCAGGCGAGGCGGGCGTCGCTGCGACTTTCCTCGGCTTCCGGAACCAGAGCGAGTTGCCGGCGGTCTACGCCTCGGCCGACCTGCTGGTCCTGCCGTCCGACGGGCTGGAGACCTGGGGCCTCGTGGTCAACGAGGCGATGGCCTGCGGCGTCCCGGCGGTGGTCTCCGACGCGGTGGGCTGCGGTCCCGACCTGGTCGAAGCGGGCCGGACGGGGGCGGTCTTCCCGCTCGGCGACGTCGGGCGGCTTGTGACGGCCATCACGTCGGTGCTGGCGCTCGACCCGGCGGCGGTCCGGCGTGATGTTGCAGACAGGATGAATGTCTACTCGCCCCGGTCCGCCGCGGTCGCAATCGTCGAGGCGGCGACTACTCTTGCGCGCGGCACTCGGGTACAATGAGTGCATACATGCCAGTGCCGGACGCGCGAGCCGCCCTCCAGATTCATCGCCGATGACCACCCGTTACATGCCCCTAGAGGTCCCGGCGGCGCCTCCTCGTGTCCTCGATATCGGTACGCTGAAGCGGGGATTCTTCTTCTTCGCCGTCGCGCTGATGGTCGTGGCGCCGTTCTCGCAGGACCCGCTCGCCATGTCGGTGGGCGCGGCGGTGCCGTGGCTGATGCTGCAGCTGATCAACCGGCCGGGCATGCCGGCCGGCGTGATCTACATCCTGCTCTACCAGTGGCTGCAGGTGTTCGCCCGCGTGCTCCAGTCGATGGTCGACGGCGAGCCGATGTCGGCCGGCCTGTTCGGGGCGAATGTCGGACGCGCCTACTGGTACATGATGGCCAGCCTGGTGGTCATCGCGATCGCCCTGCGCGTCACGCTGGGCAACCTCAAGGGATCGCGGGACCGCGCCCACTTCGAGTGGCGGCCGGTCGACATCTTCACGATGTACATCGCCATGCTGTTCGTGGCGGTCGCCTGCCGTTACCTCGCCAAGGCGGTGCCGGCCCTCGACCAGCCGCTCGACGCGCTGGGCAAGATGAAGATCGTGCTGCTCTTCATGCTGTTCACCACGGTCATGACGACCGGCCGCAACACCAACCTGATGTGGGTCGCGGTCGGCGTCGAGATCGTCATGGGCTTCAGCGGCATCCTGTCGGACTTCCGCGGCGTGTTCATCTACCTCGCGATCGCTGCCGTCGCCTCGCGCATCCCGGTCAGGGGCGGCTCGGTGGCCGTCGGCGCGCTGTGCGCCATGGTCCTGATCTTCCTCGCCCTGTTCTGGTCGGCGGTGAAGATGGAGTACCGCGAGTACGTCACGGGTGGCGCCGAATCGCAGGCCATCAAGGTCGATATCGACGACCGCCTCGGCTACCTCGGCAGCCGCATCGCCGCGCCCGACGCGATCGACTGGAACCTCGCCGCCTACCAGCTGCTGATCCGCCTGGCCTACACCGACATCTTCGGCTCGGTGATCGGCGTCCAGGAATCGTCGCCCGAGCAGGGCGTGATGCGGCAGTGGCAGGACGCCATCGAGCACGTCACCAAGCCGCGCTTCCTGTTCCCCGACAAGGCGCCGCTGTCGGATACCGAGGTCTACGTCCGGCTGGCCCGCGGCAACGCCTCGGAGGAAATCCGCCTCGGCACCTCGATCAGCGTCGGCTACATGGCGGAGAACTTCGTCGACCTCGGCTTCCCGGGAATGCTGGTCGGCATCTTCCTGATCGGCGTGATGTTCGGCCTGATGATCCGCTACTTCATGACGCTCAAGGTTCCGTGGATCCTGCGCGAGGGCGTCGTGCTGGCCTTCGCCCTCAACGTCGCGTTCAACGGGGTCGAGATGTCGCTGCCGAAGCTGTTCGGCGCCGCGGTCATGTTCTTCCTCGTCTACGTCCTGTTGGCGCGGTTCGGCTTCCCGATGGGCCTCAAGTGGCTCAAGGGCCGGTCGCAGGCCGGCGCAGCCCAGCCCTCCTGACGGATGTCGCACCGTCGTCCGCTCAACATCTTCTACGAAGAGCCCGACCCCGACCGCTGGTTCCCGCTGGATCGCTACCCGCGGCGGATCGTGCGGCGGCTGGTGCGCGGCCCGGCCCAGCCGGGCGGCGCCGAGCGCGTCTTCCTGAACCTGTGCGCCGGGCTCGACCAGCTCGGCGTGCCGTACCGGGCCAACGACTACCGCCACATCAGGCGCAACCCGGACGAGCTGGCGTGCGTGGTCGGCAAGCCGTTCGTGCTCGACAAGATCCCGCAACAGACGCCGATCCTGTTCGGCACCTCGATCTACAGCCACCCGCTCGACAACCCGGAACTGCCCAGGCAGCGGCCGATCCGCCGGGTCCTCGTGCCCTGTCCGTGGGTCCGCGACATGTTCGCCGAGGTCTGGCCCGGCCGCGTCCAGGTATGGCCGGTCGGCATCGACACCGACCGCTGGGCCCCCGACGACACGGGTGAGCGCGACATCGACGTGCTGATCTACGACAAGATCTTCTGGCAGCGCGAGCGCCGGGTGAAGGAACTGCTCGAACCGCTGCAGGCCGAGTTCGAGCGGCGCGGGCTGCGGGTGAAGACGCTGCGCTACGGCAGCTACCGCGAGGACGAGCTGCACGAGCTGCGGCGGCGCTGTCGCAGCATGGTCTATCTCAGCCGCCACGAGACGCAGGGCATCGCCGCGCAGCAGATGCTGGCCTCGGGCGTGCCGCTGTTCGTGTGGGACGAGGGGGGCCTGTGGCAGGACCCCAAGTACGCGCCGCACCTCGTCAAGTTCGGGCCGGTCAGCTCGATGCCGTTCTGGGACGATCGCTGCGGCACCAAGTTCGTCGGCGCGGACGACATGATCGACGCGTTCGACCGTTTCTGGCGGGGCGTCGAGGCCGGCACGTTCTCGCCGCGCGCCTACATGCTCGAGGACTTCACGCTGGCCAAGCGCGCCGCGGCCTACGTCGAGATCGCCGACCGGTCGGCCTGACAGGAGGCGGGGCTCAGCCCTGGATGCGGGTCCAGGTGCGGCGCAGGATCTGGGCGACCGCCTTCGGCAGGCCGAGATCGACCGCGAAGCGGCGCAGCGCGCCCCGCAGGTTGTGCATGAACGCCCGGAAGTTGGCGGTGCGGTAGACGACGATCCGCATGTTCATGTCGAGGTCGTCGGTATACCAGTTCTTGTACTCTTCCATGCCGCGCAGGAAGTCGATTTCCTCGTGGTTGCCGCGGTAGTGCTCGACGATCGCGTACAGCAGCACCGCGCCGACCCGTTCCTGCCGGAACGAACGGTCCATCGCCGGCATGTAGTAGTAGACCTTGCGCCGGTCGACGAAGCCGAAGTGCATCGCGACCGTGCGGCCCTCGAACTCGACGCTCGACAGCTCGACCTTGTCGCGCATGCCGGGCGCGTGGATCAGCGCCTCGAAGAAGCGACGGCCATGCGGCGTGTTGAGCGGGCTCTCGCGCCAGGCGTGGCGGTGCAGCGAGCTGAACTTCGGCCACCAGGCGTCGATGTCGCGGTTGCCGATGGAAACGACGTAGCCTTCCGCCTGCAGCGTCTCGAGGCGGTTGGCGATCTGCCGCACCTGGCGCTTCTTCTCGGTCATGCGGCCCGACCGCAGGTTGCGCACCGCGACCGGCGTCAGCATCTGCGACCGCACCGACCATTCCATGTGGGCCTGCGCGACGTTGAGGACGTGGAAGGTCGTGGGATCGCGCGAGTTCAGCTGCGACAGGTCGAGGATGTCCCACGTGCTCTCGATCTGCCGGAGGTGCGACAGGACCGCTCCGACCACGCGGCCGCGGTGGAAGTCGGGGTGGACCAGGATGTTCTGGTAGTCGGCGATGTCGGTGACGATGGTCTCGAGCACGCGGACGCGGATGCCGAGCCGTCGCGTCTCGCGCACGCGCAGCGGCGCGATGCCGGCCAGCCGGCCGCTCGAATGGCGGACCAGGACGATCTGCAGGCGGTCGCCGGGGTGGTAGTGCTGGAAGTAATGGTAGGTCCATTCCCAGGAGTAGAAGATCTCCGGGAACTCCATCTCGTCGACCAGCCCGTTCCACGCCGGCCGCAGCGCCTCCAACCCCTCCAGCGAGGACACGATGTCGGCCGTGAAGTGGCTCATGGCGTGCCCTCCCACTCGCGCGACCACAGGGTCGGGGCGTGCTCCCGGCCGATCGTGCCGAGTTGCACGGGCAGCAACCGGTCGACGATGGCGGGCGGCAGCACGGCGCGGGCGCGCAGGACGAAGGCGAGGTACGAGCCCGCCAGCGCGAAGGCGGGCTCGCGCAGGATGCGTGGGTCGAGTTGCGCGAAGCGGTCCGGGTAGCCCTTGGTCGCCGCGAGCGACGGACCGTTCTGGCTCTCGAAGGTCGCCAGCATGCGCCGCTTGCAGTCGAGGTCGGCGGCGTCCAGCCGGACCTTGAGGATCGGCCGGCCGTCGACCCCGTCGGGCGGGCCGTAGTAGGAGACCAGCCCGAACAGCCAGCGCGTGCACAGCGCGAGGATGCGGTGCGGCGTATTGAGCAGGGACGTGTAGGGGCCGTACTCCGGCGCCTCGAGCACCGTGAAGCGGTCGGCGGGCGTGCGGACCTGCGCCACCAGCGCGGCCGTCATGTCGTGGTGGACATGGCCGCCCTCGAACATCGGCACGACGATCACCGCCGGCGCGAACTCGTCGATCAGCCGGCGCAGGGCGCGCGCCGCGGCGCGCAGGCGGGCGGGATCGGGATGGCGGAACGGCGGCAGCAGGTCGACATGCAGCACGTCTTCCTCGGGCACGCCGGCCAGTGCCCACGCGGCGCGCGCTTCGGCGGCGCGGCGCTCGGCCATGCCGGGCGCCTCGTCGGCGGCGAGGTAGACGATGCGGGTGGCGCCGCCCAGCCGGCGGTTGCGCGCGCCGACGCCGCCGGCGCCGATCGTGCAGTCGTCCTCGTGCGGCGCCAGGATCAGGAGCCGCACCGGCTCGTTCCAGTCCTGCCAGCGTTCCAGCCGGGCGATGCGGGCCAGCGCGAACAGGCCGATCGCCGCCAGCAGGGAATAGAAGACGGCGACGGCCCCGGCCGCCAGCGCGAGGCCGCCCGGCGCCGCGGCCCAGGCCAGCAGCCAGAACAGGCCGGCCGCAGCGGTCAGCAGCGCGACCGGCACGCCGGGCCGGAAATGGACCCGCAGCTTCACAGGAACCCGCGGATGGTTGCGGCGTCGGCGAGGTCCTGCTCGGACTGTGGCGCCTGGAAGATCGAGACCTGCGCGCGGTCGAGCTGGCTCGGTTGCAGCGCCTGCTTGAGCAGCCAGTGCAGGCCGGTCGGCCCGGCGACCTTGAGGGCCGCCGAGGCCAGCACGCGCTTCACCGGGTTGGTCGGCGGGTTGGAGACGAAGTAGTTCTCGCCGCCCCACAGCGCGAAGGCGTCGCGCAGCGACGGCACGATGCCGCGCGCCTCGGGCAGGCCGGACAGCGCGATCAGCAGGGCCATGAAGCCGTTGCGCATCGGTTCGCCGAACCGCTCGTGGTCGGGGCGCGACAGCAGCAGCTGCGACCATTTCAGGCGGTACTGCGCCGAGGACAGCGGCCGGCGCAGCGCCGTCGCCGACGACACCCGCTCGGCCTGGTGCACGCGGTAGTAGGCCATGCCGACCGGGCGCCCGACGATCTGCGCGCCGGCGAGGATGGTGCGGCCGAAGAAGTCGACGTCGCCGTTGGCGTTCAGGCGCTCGTCCCAGCGCACCTCGCGCAAGAGGTCGCGCGGCCACAGCACCGAGCTCGTCCACATCGTGCCTTCGCCCATCGGCTCGAGGATCTCGGCCAGCGTGTCGAGCGCGGCGCGATCGGGCGGCGCGCAGACGACCGGGCCGAGGCGCAGTTCGCCGTCGACGACGCAGAAGCGTCGCCACTGCCCTGACACGACCGCGCCCGGCGGCGCGGCCCGCGACGCCGTCACGAGGTCCTCGATGTGCCGTGGATGCAGCAGGTCGTCGTCGTCGAGGAACAGGATCCAGTCGCCGCTCGCCGCGTCGACGCCGGCATTGCGGGCCCCGCTGGGGCCGCGCGGCTTGCGGTTGCGCACCACGCGCGCCTCGGGGAACTCGGCGTCGAGCATGGCCAGCGTGGGGTCGGTCGAGGCCTCGTCGACGACCACGATCTCGATCGCCTGCCAGGTCTGTTCGCGAACGCTTCGCAGGGCGTCACGCAGCCAGTCCCGCCGGTTGCGGGTCGGGACGACGATGGAAACCCTGTCTTTGTCGCTCACGAAATCTCGCTTTTTCGGCCGGGAGATCACGACCGGAGCCAAATTACGCTTACCTATGCTATTGATCCCGGTGAAATCGCAAGCCCTGCGCATCGCGTCGGCGCCCGAACTGCTGAGAAGAGACCCTTGCGCCTGCTGCACGTCGTCCCGACCTACCTGCCCGCCGTGCGATACGGCGGCCCGATCCGGTCCGTTCACGCCCTTTGCCGCAGCCTGGCGGCGGCCGGCCACGACGTCCACGTCTTCACGACCAACGTCGACGGTCCCGGCGACAGCGACGTGCCGCTGCTGCAGCCGGTCGATCTCGAAGGCGTGAAGGTGACCTATTTCCCGAGCCGCCGGCTGCGCCGCCTGTACTGGTCGCCGCCGATGGGGCGGGCCCTCGCGGCGAGCGTCGGGACGTTCGACCTCGTACACCTGCACGCCATCTTCCTGTGGCCGATCCTGGCGGCGGCCCGCGCCGCGCGCGGGGCCGGCGTGCCCTACGTGCTGTCGCCGCGTGGCATGCTCGTGCCCGAACTGATCCGCCGCAAGAGTCGCCTGGTGAAGCAGGCCTGGATCTCGCTGATCGAGCGCCGCAACCTCGAGGCGGCTTCGGCCATCCTCACGACGTCGTCGGCGGAGGCCGGCCACCTGGCGGGCTTCGGCTGGTCGCTGCCGCCGGTGGTGACCATCCCGCACGGCGTCGACGATCCGCTGCCAATGGGGACGGCGCCGGTCGCCGCGGATGTTTCGCAGGCGCTGAAGGGAGGCCCGATGGTCTTCTTCCTCGGGCGCCTCAGCTGGGAGAAGGGGCTCGACCGGTTGATCGACGCGCTGCCCTTCGCGCCGTCGGTGCGCGCCGTGCTGGCCGGCGAGTCGGCCGACGGCTACGCCGAGTCGCTCGCCGCGCAGGCGCGGCAGCTGGGCATCGAGAGCCGCCTGACGATCATCGCGCGGCACGTCGACGGCGCCGACAAGGAAGCCCTGTTCGGCGCCGCCTCTGCCTTCGCGATGACCTCGCTGTCGGAGAACTTCGGCATCGCCTCGCTCGAGGCGATGCGGCGCGGCGTGCCGGTTATCGCGACGCCCGATGTCGGCATGTCGGAGATCGTGCGCGAGAGCGGCGCGGGCCGGGTCGTCGAGGCGACGCCGGAAGCGATCGGCCGCGGCCTCGAAGAGGTGATGGCCGACGAGACGGCGCGGCGGGCGATGGGCGAGGCCGGTCGCGCGCACGTCGTGGCCCACTACGGCTGGCCCAGCATCGCCGACCGCGTCGCCGGGCTGTACCGGTCGATCGTCGAGCAGCGGGCGGCGGGAGCCGGGCGATGAGCGCGCTGCTCGAGGAAAGCCCGTTCGACCCGGTGCGCGAGCGGCGCATCGTCATCGTCGCCGACTGGTTGCCGCCGGACTTCGGCGCGGTCGGGCAGTACATGCAGCTTCGGGCCCGCGCGCTCGCCGCGAAGGGACACGAGGTGACCCTGGTCGGCCTGTCGTCGGTCGCCGACTCGACGCGCCACGAGGCGCTGGGGACGGGGAGCCTGACCGAGATCCGGCTGGCGGCGCGGCCGGTGCCGCGCGGCTCGTTCCTGTCGCGCTCGCTGTGGACCCTGGCCACCGACCTGCGGCTGGTCCGCGCCGGCTTCCGCGCGATGCGCGCGGCCGACGGCATCCTGTTCACCGGCTCGCCGCCGTTCATGATCCACCTGCTCGCGCCGCTGCGCTTCCTGTGGCGCGGCCGGCTGGTCTACCGCATCACCGACTTCCACCCGGAGTGCGCGATCGCCGCCCTGACGCGGCCGTCGCCGATGCTGTCGGCCCTGCTCGCGCTGACCAACTTCTGGCGTCGGCGGGTCGACGGCTTCGAGGTCCTCGGCTTCGACCAGAAGCGGCGGTTGGCGGAAACCGGGGTGTCGCCCGAGCGGATCGCCCTGGTCCGCGACGGCTCCCCGGTCGCGTTCGCCGAGGACGACCGGCCCGAGCCGATCCCGGCGGAACTCGCCGCCGCCTGCGTCCTGCTCTATTCCGGCAACTACGGCGTGGCGCACGAGATCGACACGGTGGCCGACGGCTACGTCCGCCACCACCGCGCGGGGACCGGCCGGGTGAAGCTGTGGCTGAGCGCCACCGGGGGTGGCGCCGAGGAGCTGGCGCGACGCCTGGCGGAGCAGGGGGTGCCGTTCCACCGGTCCGCTCCCGTACCGATCGAGCGGCTGGCCGGGCTGCTGAAGGCCCCGTCGGCGCACCTCGTCTCCCTGAAGGACGCCTTCGTGGGCTACGTGATGCCGTCGAAGATCTATGCCTGCGTGGCGTCGGGGCGGCCGATCCTGTTCGTCGGCAGCGCCGACTCCGACGTCGACCTGCTGGCCCGGGAGGGCGACGCCGCCTACTGGCGGGTGCCGTGCGGCGACAGCGAGGGCTTCGCCGTCGCGCTGGAGGCGCTGGCCGATCGCACGGCCTCCAGTTAAGTATTTACTTTAGCTAGTTCATTTACAGGCTTGAGTTATCACGATAAAATTACAACTCTGATACAAAATATTCCTTACCTGCGTTGACGGTGCAGTTAGGGAACGTCACTCTGGCCAATCTCGGAGCGGGACCGTACCGGACGGCCGCCCACCGGAAGAGTACCCCCTCCAAGGCGAGGGGCTTTCAAGGCACGCGAGGATGACGGCTGGCGAACGCGCTCCCTGTCTCGGCCCCGACGATGGCAAGCACCCTTGGCTTGCGGTCCGCAATTCGGTATTGATGCGGTGTGCTTGGGTGGGACCGTTCTCGAACAGTCGAGTCGGGCCGAGCGGGTGTCGAAAATCAAACAAGGGTCGCGTCGGTCGAGTCACCGAGGCGGCAGGGTCGGGCATATGACTAAAATTGCAGTTCGGGCGCAGTGTGTTGCCGTGCTTTCGGCGCTGCTGTTGGCGACGAGCGTGCAGGCCCAGGTCCAGACCGAAGCCCAGCGCGACGACCGCACCGATGCCCTGCAGGCCCTCCAGGACAGCGACGCGCCGGAAAGCGGCGCCCCGTTGCAGGGTGCCGGCCCGCTGCAGAATGCCGGCCCGCTGGCCGCCGCCGCGCCGCTGCAGGCGGCGCCGTCGGCCGGCCCGGGGCGGCTGGCGATCGAGGCGCCCGCGCCCGGTCTCGCCGTGCCGACCGTTCCGGTCGCCCTGACCGCCGCGCAGGTCGCCGCCGTCGAGGCGGCCGACCCGTCCGCCCTCGAGCAGGCGCTGGCCCAGCTGGTCGGCGCCATGACGCCCGCGGGCGAGGCGACGACCCCGTTACAGGGCGCCTCGGCGCCGGCGACGTCGAACCCGACGATCGTCTCCTTCCCGACTCCGACGTCGTCTCCGATGCCGGTACCGACCCCGTCGCCCCCGGTCGTCTATGACTCGACGAACAAAGCCAGCAACTCCTAGAGCGCGGGATCCGTGGCAGGGCTTCTACCAGCCGACGCTTGGACCGCTGCCCGGATGGGCGGCTAGTCCCATGGCGATTCGCGCGCGGCGTTCCCAATTCGCGTGGTTCCCAGTGGCCGGCTGGGTCCTGCTGTCGTGCGTCGCCGCGCCGGCCCAGGCCCAGGTCGACACGCCGTCGCCGGCCAAGCAGACGATCAACCAGCAGCAGGAGCAGCCGCAGATCGACCTGCCGCCGCCCGACGCCTCGACCGGCGGCGGCACGGTGAACGAGTCGAACGAGCTCGGCATCAGCGTCGGCGCGTTCACGCTGTATCCCGCGCTCGACGTCTATGCCGGCTACGACAGCAACGTGTTCGCCACCGTGGCGCCGACCACGGCCTCGCCGGTGACGGTGTGGCGCCCGACGCTCGAGGCGCGGTCGGAGTGGGCCAACCACGCGCTGCGCGTGGCGGCCGGCGCCGGCTTCGGCTTCTACCCGGTCGCGCCGACCCAGAATTTCCAGAACTACAGCCTGGTCGCCGACGGCAGGCTCGACATCCGGCAGGACTTCTACCTGACCGGCCTGGTCGGCATCCGGCGCGCGACCGAAGCCCTGGGCACGCCGAACGTGTCGTTCGCGCAGGCGCCGACCGTCGTCGACTCGGTGCCGCTCGAACTCGGCCTCTACCAGAAGTTCAACCGCTTCTTCTACCAGCTCAAGGGCGCGGCGGTTAAGTACTGGTACTACGACTACAGCACCATCACCGCGCTCGGCCTGCCCGCCGCCAGCCGTAACCGCACCGAGTACGTCGAGGCCCTGACGCTGGGCTACGAGATCCTCGAAGGCATCAACATCTTCATCTCGCCCGGCCTCAACCAGCGCATCTACGCCGACTCCGTGAACATCGCCAACCAGCAGCGCGATTCGACCGGCTACAACATGAACCTCGGCGGCTCGGTGACGATCGGCAAGCGGACCTCGCTCGACGCCTCGATCGGCTACACCAGCCAGGCCTACCTGTCGGACGGCTCGACGACCACGGCCGGCACCTTCAGCCTCGGCGGCACCTGGAACGGCTACGAGCCGCTGATCCTGCGCCCGGCGATCAGCCGGTCGATCAACGAATCGGCGCTGACCAACTACCAGAACTACGTGTCGACCGTGCTCGGCGTCGACTGGATCTACGACGTCCACTACCCGTGGAAGATGATCGGCGGCCTGTCGTACAATACGGCCGACTACACGCCGGTCCCGGGAACGGGCACGCCGCCGCGAACCGACTACTTCTTCAAGGCCTCGATCGGCGCCCTCTACGAGGTCCGGCCGCAATACTCGATCGGCCCGGTGTACGAGTACACCCAGGGCTGGTCGACCGACGTGGCGACGGGTGGGCCCCAGTTCAACCGCAGCCTCTTTTCCATCCGCCTGGTCATTCGACGGTGATGCCGTGAAGTTCTTGTCCGATTTCCTGTCTCGGCTCCTGTCGGTCAAGTTCGGCCGACAAATCGCCGCCGCCTTCCTGCTCACGCTCGGCCTCGCCGCGTGCGATCCCGATGCGCCGATGAGCGTCAACACGCTGCAGCAGCCGTCGCAGAACACGCAGACGATCCGCATGGCCGAGTATCGCCTCGCGCCGGGCGACCGCATCCGCGTCATCGTGCTGTCGGATCCCGAACTGTCGGCCGAGTACGAGGTCGATTCGGCCGGCATGATCTCGGTCCGCATGGCCGGTCGCCAGCAGGTCGTCGGCATGACCACGACCGAGGTCGAGGAACTGCTGCGCAACCGCTACCGAGCGGACAACCTGTTGCGGGTCGCGCGGCTCAGTGTCGACCTGGTCGCCCGCCGCCCGTTCTACGTGCTCGGCGAGGTCGGCAAGCCCGGCTCGTTCCCGTACGTCTCTGGCATCAACGTTGCTCAAGCCGTGGCGATCGCCGGCGGCTTCACGCGACGGGCGTCGAAGGTACGAATGACCATCCAGCGCTTCAACCAGACGCGCGGGATGGAGGAGACGGTCACGGAGGACACGCCGCTCGGACCGGGCGACATCCTCCGCGTGCCGGAGCGATGGTTCTGACGGAGTGCCGGCCTCGCGGGGCCGGCGCCATTGAAGGGGAGAGCGGTCGTTGGCCGCTCGGTGAAATTGGTTGGTGCAGCGTTCGCGGGGATGTGCGGACGCGGCGCCGTAGCGGGAGTCCCGTCGCGGGGGCTCCAGTCGCGGAGTGATGTGGGATGGGATCGTTTCCTAAGGCCGACCAGATCGATGATGGGGGCATGAACCGGATCGTCCCGGCTTCCGAGCCGGGCGGACTGGCCCCCCTGCGCCCGACCGAGGCTCCGAACGAGCTCTGGGAGTGGCTGCGCCTTCTCAACCGTCGCAAGGCCCTGATCGTCGGCTGCGGCCTGGTCGCGGTCGCGCTGATGGCGCTGATCATCGCGCAGGCGACGCCGATGTACAAAGCCTCGGCCCGCCTGCTGCTCGATACCCGAACCTTCAAGGTGGTCAGCACCGAGGCGGCGCTGTCGGGCGTCGACACGATGAACCTCGGCGCCATCCAGAGCGAGCTCGAGGTCATCCAGTCGGAGTTCCTGATCGGCCGCGTCGTCGACAAGCTGGGCCTCGCCAACAACCCCGACTTCAACGGTACCAAGCCGCCGGGCTTTATCGACAGCGCCTTCGCGCCGCTGCGCGAGCTGTGGGCGACCGGCATCTCGACGCTGCTCGCGCCGGCGCCGAAGCCGCAACCGGCCGCCCAGCCGGCGGCCCGCACCGGCCGCGCCAACGAGGAAAGCGACCCGCGCCGCCGCGCCGCGATCGGCGCCGTCGCCAGCCACCTCAGCGTGACGCTGCTCGGCCGTACCTTCGTCATCCTGGTCACGGTCGAGAGCCCCGACGGCACCATGTCGGCGCGCATCGCCAACGCGCTGGCCGAGGCCTACCTGGCCGACCAGATCGACACCAAGAACGAGGCCAACCGCCGCGCCACCGAGTGGCTCGAGCAGCGCCTCGCCGAGCTGCGCCGCAACCTGCAGGTCGCGGAAGAGGCGGTCTCGTCCTACCGCCGCGACAAGGGCCTGGCCGGCAGCCCGGAAGGCGCGATGTCGTCGCAGACGCTGAACGACCTCAACGCCAAGTACGTCGCCGCCCGCTCCAAGCGGATCGAGCGCGAAGCCCGCCTGGTGGCGCTGAGCCGCGCCAGCCTGAACCCGGGCGAGATCGCCAACATCGCCGAGGTCGCGGGCAACACCACCCTGGCCGCGCTGCGCGTGCAGGACGTCGAGATCAACCGCAAGATGGCCGAGCTGGGCGCCATGCTGGGTGACAACCACCCGCGCATGATCCAGGCGCGCAGCGAGCTCGCCTCGATCCGGGCCCGCTTCCTGAGCGAGACCCAGCGCATCACGCTGGCCGTCCGCGCCGAGCTCGACGCCGCCAAGGCCGAGGAAGACGAGCTCAAGGAGCTGGTCGACAAGGCCGCCGTCGTGTCGGGCACCGCCAGCCAGTACGAGGCCGAGCTCAAGCAGCTCGAGCGCGAGGCGCAGTCCAACCGCACGCTGTACGAGAGCTTCCTGAACCGCTTCAAGGAACTGCGCGAGCAGCAGGACATCCAGCGCGCCGACGCCCGCATCCTGGCCTATGCCCAGCCGTCGGGCGCGCCGTCGTCGCCGAACTACAAGACCGGCCTGCTCGCCGCGTTCGTGATCGGCTGCCTGCTCGGCATGGCCGGCGCGGTCGCCGCCGAGAAGCTGGACCGGGTGTTCCGCTCGGCCGCCCAGGTCGAGGAGGCGACCGGTGTCGGCGTCCTCGGCATGGTGCCGGAGGTCAAGGGCGCGGCGTCCGTCCGCTCCAACGTCGTCGCCCACGTGCTGGAGAACACGACGTCTCCGGCGGCGGAGGCGATCCGCGCGGTGTTCACCGCGATCAGCCTCGGCAGCCTCGACCGGCCGCCGCGGGTCATCGCCATCACGTCGTCGACGCCGAGCGAGGGCAAGACCACCTTCGTCGCGGCGCTGGGCGGCCTCCTGACCAAGATGAACGCCTCGCGTCGCGTGCTGATCGTCGACCTCGACCTGCGCCAGGCGCGCATGTCGGCGGCGCTCGGCCTCAAGGACCGGGGCGGCACGATCGACGACTACCTGATGGGCCTGAAGACCCTCGAGGAGTGCACGCGCCGCCACGACAACTCGGGCGTCGACTACATCCTCGCGCGGCCCAACACGCCGAACGCGCCGGAAATCCTCGAGAGCCACGCCATGAAGGCCGCGCTCGCGACCTTCGCCGAGCGCTATGACCTCGTCATCCTCGACGGCCCGCCGGTCATGGCGGTGTCGGATGCCCGCATCATCTCGCGCCTCGCCGACTACACGGTGTTCATCGTGCAGTGGGCGAAGACCCCGCGCGAGGTCGTGAAGACCGCCATCGCGGCGCTGGTCGCGGTGACCAACCACGTCGGCGTGGTGATCAACCGGGTCAATCTGGCCAAGCACGCGCGCTACGGCTACGGCGACCACGGCGACTACTACTCGCGCTACCGGGGCTACTACGGCGCCGGTGCCGACGCGCCGGGCCCGCAGGCCCGGCCGAACCTGAAGCTCGCCAAGAGGTAGGGCCCCACGCGCCCGTTCTGGTCTCGCTGGTTCGATCGCAGGAAGCCGCCGCACGAGGCGGCTTCCGTGCCTTCCGGCGCCGCCGTCTACGCGATCGGCGACATCCACGGGCGCGTCGACCTTCTGGAGAACCTGCTGGCCCGGATCGCCGCCGACGCGGCCCGCCACCCGGCCGACACCTCCCGCACGCTGGTCTTTCTCGGCGACTACATCGATCGCGGCATCGCCAGCCGGAGCGTGATCGACCGCCTGCTCGTCGATCCCCTGCCGGGCTTCCAGACCGTGCGCCTGCTCGGCAACCACGAGGAGGCGCTGCTCGACTTCGTCGAGGACCGTCCCGGCGCGATGGACTGGCTGCACTACGGCGGGCTCGACACCCTGCTGTCCTACGGGGTCCCGTTGCGCGGCTTGCCGAGCACCCCCGAACGGGTGGCCGAGCTGCGGGCCGGGCTGGTCGCCGCCCTGCCGCCCGAGCACCTCGCCTTCTACCGGTCGTGCGCCCTCCACCATGTCGAGGGCGACTACGTCTTCGTCCATGCCGGCGTGCGGCCGGGCGTGCCGCTCGACCAGCAGGATCCCCGCGACCTCCTGTGGATCCGCGACGACTTCCTGCGCTCGCCCGAGCCCCTGCCGGGCAAGGTCGTGGTCCATGGCCACACGATCTGCGACTTCCCGCAGGACCGTGGGCATCGCATCAACGTCGACACCGGGGCCTTCGTCTCTGGCCGCCTGACCTGCCTCGTGCTGCGCGGCCGGCAGCGCGCCTTCCTCGGCACCCTCGACACCTGACGCCGCTCCTCACGCAAACGTAAGGAGTCCGCGACCGTGGGGCGTGTCACGGTCTCGGCCTGCGGGAACAGGGAGGCCGGTCATGTCGAAGGGAACCAGGTTCGTCGGCGGCGCCGCGGCGCTCGCCGTCGCGATCATCGCGTCGATCATCGCATTGGGCGTCACCATCGCGTCGGCGCAGAGCCCGCCGACCCGGCTGCGCGGCACGATCTCGGCGCTCGACGGCAGCACGGCGACGATCGCCACGCGCGAGGGCACCTCGGTTCCGGTGAAGCTGGCCGACAACTGGTCGGTCATGCTGGTGAGCCCGATGAACCTCGCCGACATCAAGGAGAACAGCTTCGTCGGTATCGCCTCGATGAAGGGGCCCGACGGTTCGCTGAACGCGCTGGAGGTGCTGATCTTCCCGGAGGCGGCGCGCGGCAGCAACGAGGGTCACTACCCGTGGGACCTGCAGCCCGAGAGCATGATGACCAATGCCACGGTGGCCACCGTGGCGACGGCGCCCGACGGCCAGACGCTGACGCTGAAGTACAAGGACGGCCAGCAGACGATCCGGGTGAAGCCGGGCACGCCCGTGGTGACCTTCGCGCCGGGCGACCGGGCCGACGCCAAGGCCGGCGCCAAGGTGTTCCTCGGCGCCACGAAGGGAGCGGACGGTGGCCTGACCGCCGGCCGCCTGCTGGTCGGCAAGGACGGGCTGACGCCGCCGATGTGACGGCGGCCCGCGGCCGGGCCGCTAGAAGTAGATCAGGATCCCGAACATCGCGATGAAGATCGCCACGATGGTGATCAGCCCGGGGTCCTGGACGACCAGGTCGGTCGGCGCGGCGCCCTTGTTCTTGACCAGCACGAGCTGGAGGTAGCGCAGCAGGCCCATGCCGACCGGCAGCGAGGTCAGGAGCACCGACGGGCCGAACCGCTGCACCGCCGAGTCCGAGACGCAGTACAGCAGGTAGACCACCAGGGTGCCGCCGGTCAGCGCCGCCAGGACGAGGTCGAGGTACGCCACGTTGTACTGCGACAGCGAGCGGCGGCTGTGGGCGACGTCGTTCTTCTCGGCGATGTCGCCGCGCCGCTTCCCGACCGTCAGCAGCAGCGCCACCATCGCGGTGGCGATCAGGATCCACGGCGACAGCTGGATCTTGGTCGCGTAGCCGCCGGCGATGACGCGCAGCACGAAGCCCGAGGCGACGAGGAACAGTTCCAGCAGCGAGACCTGCTTCAGGCCGAGCGAGTAGGCGACGTTGACCAGCACGTACACGCCGAGCGTGGCGTAGAAGCCGGTCGGCAGGCCGGCCAGCGCGCCGATCACGGCGGCGAGGCCGACCAGCACGGCGAACAGCACCGCCGCGCCGCCGAGCGACACCGCGCCGGAAGCGAGCGGGCGGCGGCGCTTCTCGACGTGGGCCCGGTCGGCCTCGATGTCGCGCCAGTCGTTGAAGATGTAGATGGCGCTCGAGACCAGGCAGAAGATCGCGAAGGCGGCGGCGGCGTGCGACAGGGCCTGCCGGTTCAAGAGTTCGACGCCGAAGAACAGCGGCGCCAGCACGAAGCCGTTCTTGACCCACTGGCGCAGCCGCAGCAGGCGCGCCATCGCGGCGAGGCCCGCCTTGGGCGCGGGCTGTGGCGCGGGAGCGGGCTCTACAGACGCCACAGGGTCACTCCGGCGGGGGTCGAGGCGCGGTCGAGCAGGCCGGGCACGTCCGCCACGAAGCCGACGCCGGACTTCAGCAGCGGCGTCACGAGGCCCCAGCCACCGTCGCGGTACGGCTTGTGGGCCACCGCCACCACCACCGCGTCGGCCGGCTGCAGCTTGTCCATCGGCGTCAGCGACAGCCCGTACTCCTCGTGCAGCAGGTCGCCGTCGGCCTCGGGATCCTGCAGCTGGACGGCGATCCCGAAATCCTCGAGCTCGCGGACGATGTCGATCACCCGCGTGTTGCGGATGTCGGGCACGTTCTCCTTGAAGGTCACCCCGAGCACCGTCACGACGGGCCGGCCGGCGCCGGCGCGACGCATGATCGAGCGGGCGACGCGGTTGGCGACGTAGAAGCCCATGCTGTCGTTGACCCGCCGGCCCGACTGGATGACGTGCGGGTGGTAGCCGACTTCCTCGGCCTTGTGCGCGATGTAGAAGGGATCGACGCCGATGCAGTGGCCGCCCACCAGGCCGGGCTTGAAGGGCAGGAAGTTCCACTTGGTGCCGGCCGCGTCGAGCACGTCGCGCGTGTCGATGTGCAGCCGGTCGGAGATCAGCGCGACCTCGTTGATCAGCGCGATGTTGACGTCGCGCTGGGTGTTCTCCAGCACCTTGGCGAACTCGGCGACCTTGATCGACGGCGCGCGGTGGGTGCCGGCCGAGACGGCGCTGCGGTAGACGCGGTCGACGATGTCGAGCGTCTCCGGCGTGTCGCCCGAGACGATCTTCAGGATGTTGTCGAACCGGCGTTCCTTGTCGCCCGGGTTGATGCGTTCCGGCGAGTAGCCGACGTTGAAGTCGACCTTCCAGGCGAGGCCGGACGCCTTCTCGAGCACCGGGATGCAGACGTCCTCGGTGACGCCCGGGAAGACCGTCGATTCGTAGACCACGATGTCGCCCTTCTTGAGCGACTTGCCGATCGTCTGCGAGGCACGGCGCAGCGGCTCGAGGTCGGGCTGCTTGCTGGCGTCGATCGGGGTCGGCACCGTGACGATGTGGAAGTCGGCCTTGCGCAGGTCCTCGGGATCGCTGGTGAAGTGCAGCGTCGGCGACTTCAGGTCGGCCGCCGCGACCTCGTCGGTGCGGTCGTGGCCGGACGCCAGTTCGGCGATGCGCCGCTTGTCGATGTCGAAGGCGATGACGGACTGGCCCAGCCTGGCGAAGGTCGCGGCCACCGGCAGTCCGACGTAACCGAGCCCGATGACCGATATCTTTCTCGTCACTTGTCGTTGGTCCATTTGCGTACAGCCGCGCCCGCTATCTGCCGGAAAAGTGCGAAAAATCTACGCCAAATCGGGATCGCTGAACAGCAATGCCTGAACGGCCAGACCGACGGGTTCGGGGCCGACTCACCAGCGCAGGCGCAGGCCGACGCCCAGCGTGTGGCGGTCGAAGCCGGCGCCGACCTCGCCGTCGTAGCGCAGGTAGACCGACGTGCTCTCGGCGATGTCGGTGTCGAGGCCGAGGCCGAGCACCACCGAGCTGCGCTGCGGCTGGGCGCCGTAGACGGTGAAGGCGGCGGCCGGCGCGCCGGCGAAGGCGGCGGTCATCGGCCGCGTCGTGTCGGCGTACTCGTAGCCCCAGCCCAGCCGGAACTGCACGGCCAGCTTCTCGCGCCAGCCGAGGTCGAGGGCGGCGTCGGCCTGCGCGCCCAGCACGGTGCGGATCGACGTCGTGGTCTGCGGCAGGACGCTGAGGTTGAGCGAGTCCGCACCCCACTCGGTGAAGCCGTTGCCGTTGGCGCTGGCCGCCTGGAAGCGCAGGAACGGGGTCAGGCCGGCCGACATCCGGTCGTCCAGCAGGAAGCGGTAGCCGGCCTCGGCCTGGGCGAACAGCTGGTTCGAGCCGGAGCGCGAACGTGCGGTGCGGCCGCCCAGCCCGGGGATCAGGATGCTGCGCGTCATCTGGTTGTCGCCGTAACCGTAGCCGGCCAGCGAATCGAGGTAGAAGGCGCCGGCGGTGAAGCTCGAGTAGAGGCTGGCCTGGAAGCTGGTGGTGGTCGCCGAGCCGATGAAGCCGTCGACGTACTGGTTGCCGGTGGCGGTGCCGATCGACACGCCGGCCAGCCACTCCGGCGAGAACCGGCGGTCGAGGCCGGCCGCGAAGCCGCCCAGCGAGTAGGTGAGGGTGCCGGCGTTGGCGTTGCCGAGGATGCTGCCGGTGCCGCCGATGGCGGTGGCCCAGGCGCTGTAGAGCGGTTGCGCCGGCGCGTCGCAGGTCGCGAGGCAGGCCTCGGCCAGCGCCACGCGCGCGCCGTCACCGCCGGTCGGCTGCCGGTTGAACGACATCTGCCGGCCGAGCGCGTTCATGAACAGCAGCGAGCTGCCGAGGTTGGCGCTGCCGACGTTGGCGTAGGGCTGGCCGCTGATCGCGTTGAGCGCCGCCGGTCCCTGCTGCGCGTTGAGCACCTCCAGCGCCGCCAGCACGGTCGCGAAGTCGCCGGTCGCGCCGGCCACGCCCTGGTCGAGGGCCTGGCCGACCGCCCGCTGGTTGCCGGTCTGGGCGCCGTTGCTGAAGGCCGACGAGCCGAGGGCGAGCGTCAGGTAGACGTTGTTGGGGTCGTAGCTGAGGCTGGTGGTCAGGAAGGCGAAGCTGTTCGCCACGCTGGCGAAGGTGCCGGAGACGCCGCCGGTGGCGCTCAGGATGGTGTAGGTGTTCCGGGCGTAGAGGCCGGGCGCCGGCAGGACCTGCACCGTGCCGCCGTTCAGCGTCGCCGCGCCGTTGACGACGATCTTGTCGCCCTGGCCCGCCGGGTTGACCTCGACCTGGAAGGTCGAGCCGGCGGTCTGCTGGTAGTTGCCGTTGATCGTCAGGGTGCCGATCGAGTTGCCCGGCTTCAGCGTGCCCTGCATCAGCACGTCGCCCAGCACCATGCCGCTGCCGCTCAGGATGCCGGTGGTGTCGACGGTGGTGCCGCTGTTGACGTTGCCGTTGACGATCAGGTGGCCCGAGCCGGTGACCACGGCGTGGCTGCTGGTCAGCGTGCCGCTGACGACCAGCGTGCCGGCCGTGACGTTGGTGTTGCCGCTGTAGCTGTTGGTGCCGGTCAGGATCGTGGTGCCGCTGCCGACCTGCGACAGGCTGCCGGTGCCGGAGATCGCGCTGGCCACGGTCATCGTGTCGGCGCGGTTGAACACCAGCTGCCCGTTGTTGATCACCGCGCCGCTGCCCAGCGTGCCGCTGGTGCCGCCGTTGCCGACCTGCAGCGTGCCGCCCGCGATCGTGGTCGTGCCGGCGTAGCTGTTGTTGCCGGTCAGCACCGTCGTGCCGCTGCCGGACTGGGTCACCGAGCCGGTGCCGGAGATGTCGGAGGAGACCACCAGGCTACCGCTGCGGTTGAACACCAGCGCGCCGTTGTTGAACACCGCGCCGCTGCCCAGCGTGCCGGTGGCGCCGCCAGTGCCGACCTGCAGCGTGCCGTTCGAGATCGTGGTCGTGCCCGTGTAGGTGTTGCTGCCGGTCAGCACGGTCGTGCCGCTGCCGGCCTGCTGGAGCGAGCCCGTGCCCGCCATCGACAGGCCGAGCGTCACGGTGTCGGACCGGTTGATCGCCAGCGTGCCCGAGTTCGCGATGGCGCCGGCGATCGAGCCGGTCGTGCCGCCGTTGCCGAGCTGCAGCGTGCCGCCGGAGATGGTGGTGCCGCCGGTGAAGGTGTTGGTGTTGGTGAGCGTCAGCGTGCCGGCGCCGGTCTTCTCGAGGCTGCCGGTGCCCGAGATCACGCCGGAGAAGGTCGTGCTGGCGTCGTTGCCGCCGGCCGTGAGCGCGGCGCTGCCCAGGGTGACGGTGCCGGCGCCGCCGAGCGCGCCGACCGACTGGTTGAGGTTGTTGAGATCGAGCGTCGCCCCGGCCGCGACGGTGGTCGTGCTGGCGGCGGACAGCGTGTTGGCGGCGCCGGCTCGCAGGGTGCCGGCGGCGATCGAGGTGTCGCCGGAGTAGGTGTTGGCGCCCGACAGCGCGAGGACGCCCGCGCCGACAGCAACTCGGCGCGGGCGTCTGTTCGTGTTCCCCCTCATGCGTGGTGAGACTACTTCTGGACCTCCGGGGTTCCGAAGAAGTCAGAGCGCCTCGTCACGCCTGACTGTCTCCGCAACTGCTCCGGTCATGCGGCCGCCCTCCCCAAATCGGCCTACATTTGAGGTCGCGGCAGGATGCGCGAAGCCGCACCACCAACGGACGACCCTTCAACGAGAGCGACCTTCGATGGCTCCTGACGACTCCTCAGCAGAACCATCCGTCGCGGACGAGCTCGCACTCGTCAGAGCCACGCGCTCTGGTCAGTGGTGGGCCCTCGAAACGCTCGTCGGGGGGCAGCCCATCTACACGCAGGTCCGCGACCTAACCGAGGCCGAGGCCGCGGTGCGCGACGCCTGCCGCACCTTGGACGTTCGCGTTGGTTCGTTAGCCGTAGAGGTGGAGGGTCAGCGCTAACTCCAGCCTGGCCTCGATTCGTGCTGTCTCTCGGGGGTGCGGCCGGGCTCGGCATGCGTAACTCTAGAGAGCATGGACATCCGGGACTTTCTTCG
>Ga0102832_1001201_pt1 | contig 22404 bp, 23 predicted proteins | sample EBPBio282013_DNA_FD_88942 | JGI IMG/M metagenome (GOLD analysis project Ga0102832, IMG submission 88942) | Wastewater treatment Type I Accumulibacter community from EBPR Bioreactor in Madison, WI, USA - Reactor 2_5/28/2013_ DNA (Illumina Assembly) | ecosystem: Engineered > Bioreactor > EBPR >... | reverse complement strand
AGAGCAAGGAATCTTACCTCGGATTCGTCGCCATTGCCGCAGTCAAACTCTGGCTACCCTTTGTCCACGAAGCCTAGTCGACCTTGGCGCGGGCTTTGGACATTACTTCTAGCGGGTCAAAGCCGATAGCTTCGGCTAAAGCCAAAAACTCGATGACATCGATTCTACGCTTGAATAGCACCGAGTTTTATGGACGCCGTCGGGCTACGAATTGTGCTGCCGTTCGAACTCGACGGGTGACAGCATCCCGTTCCTGAAGTGCTTGCGCCTCGGGTTGTAGAACATCTCGATGTAGTCGAACACGTCCTGCCTTGCCTCTTCGCGCGTCCGGTAGATCTTGCGGCGGATTCGCTCGCGCTTGAGCAGATTGAAGAAGCTCTCTGCCACGGCGTTGTCGTGGCAGTTCCCGCGCCGGCTCATCGAATGCTCAAGATTGTGGTGCTTCAGAAAGGCTGCCCAATCCATGCTGGTGAACTGGGAGCCTTGATCCGAGTGGACCAGGACCGTGGTCTTCGGCTTCCGTCGCCATACTGCCATGAGTAACGCCTGCAGCACGACATCGGTGACCTGCCGGCTCTGCAGGGACCAGCCAATGACGCGGCGGGAGAACAGGTCGATCACCCCGGCCAGGTAGGCGAAGCCTTCCTGGGTCCTGATGTAGGTGATGTCCGTCACCCACGCCTTGTCCTGCGCATCGACATCGAACCGTCGGGCCAGGGTGTTGTCGACCACAACCGCCGGCTTGCCGCCATGAGAACCGGGACGGCGCCGATAGCCAATCTGGGCCTTGATCCCGGCTAGCCTTGCGAGGCGAGCGATGCGGTTGGCGCAACTGGTCTCGCCCTGATCCAGCAAATCGTCATGCAGCTTGCGATAGCCGTAGAAGCTCGCCTGCCGATCGCGCGGGATCTCCAACTCGATCCGGCCGGTCTCGGTCGTCACCGTCTTGCGGCCGTAGCCGTTGCGGCTGTTGCCGACCTCGTCGCCCGCCAGATGATGATCCATCTCGGCGTTCAGGGCCCGCTCGGCCAGCGCCTTCTTCAGATCGTCGAGCAGGCCATTGGCATCGAAGGCCGTCTTGGGATCGGCGCCCGCCAGCAACTGGTCCAGCAGCGCGTCAGGAATGCGGGGAGCTTTGCGTCGTGCCATCGAGAACCTCCTTCGGGTTCATTATGGCCGCCCGCACACGGAAATCCTGACAGTCCCTAAAGCCGCGGTGCCGCAGCGCGGCCTGCATCCGGCGGTAGCCATAGGCTTCGAAACAGTCGGAGATCACCGCCATCATTTCGACGAGCGCCGTGTTGTCGATGCTGGTGGCCGGCTTGTCGTAATAGGTCGAGCGCGCGATCCCCATCAGCCGACATCCTTCTGCGACGGAGATGCCGCGGGGCCGGTGACGATGGATGTACTCGCGCTTCTCGGCCGCGGTCCATGCTTCAGAGCCCCCTTTAGGAACTCGATTTCCAGGGCCTGCCTGCCGACCAACCGCTCCAACGCCGCGAAGCGCGCCTCGTAGGCCTCGATCGTATCGGCGGCGGCCGCATCGTCGTCGAAGGCGCCGCCCTCGAACTTCTGGATCCAGATGCGGATCAGGTTGCGCGACAGATCATGTCGGCGCGCGAGACTATGGAGTGTCTCGCCCGCCAAGTAATCCTGCGCCACCTGGCGCTTGAACTCGATGCTGTGGGATCGATGTCGAACCATGGGCTTTCATCCTTCGAAAGCCCGGCTTCCCGGTCAATTGCTCACCGTCGCGCTGTCCGCCTCAAGGGGCGCACTCCAATCGGGGGGCAACTTTGCGGGCCGTTTGACATGCAGATCGCAACGGCTCGTCGCCATTCCGCGCGGGCCGCCTCATCGCGCCATTCCAACAGGAATTCGGCCGCGCGCTCGATATTGGTCACAGCATAACGACCGCCCGCTTCAGGAGCGTCTACGTAGACCGGCGTAGCGAACCAATGGAGTGGCATGCGGCGCCAACGTCTCTATTGGCGGGCGGTTACCAAGTCGGCGAAACGGAGACGGACGCTCGCGAACAGTCCAGATCCAATCGAACAGCGAAACCCACCTAACGCGGCGCGGGGCGAACTGCGTAGGCGGCGTCTCGAATAGAAAGTCTTATTCCGCATGCCGCCTCATCAACCACATCTCGCGTCAATATCATTCTTCAGAGAATTAATCCGTCCGATCTGAAGATCAACCGAGCGATCAATTAGACGATCAAGTGCTTTCTTTAGGTTGTCAATATCCTGATCATATTGTACTTCAGTCAAGTAATAATCGTAACCCGCAATTCCTAAACTTACAACTCCAGTTCCTATGCCATAGGCAAGTACTGCCTGGCCGATTATGGGGGTTCCAAGAGCAGCGACAATCCCGAGTGGTAACCCAATCAAATCTGACGGCGGAATGTCCTGTTTAAAGCCAGCCTTTATAATCAAGCCCTTGGTTTCCAGGGAGCGGCTAGTGACGAATTCGGCCGCATTTTTCTCTAGGCCAGTCAGACCCGATATTTTCGACATTGTTTTTCCAAGGTGATCCCCACCTATAGAAAATATTAGACTAATAGAGTTAACTATGATCGTTTTTTGCATTTCCGGTTTGGCGTCAGCCCAATCCTTTTCGAGCTGAGCAATGTGCTTTTGGAACTCAGCGCGTATTTCTTTCTGACGAGTCGCCTTGTCTTTGTCGTACGCCTTTAAGAGAACCAGAAGCTCTTCGTGCAGCCGGCCGTCCCGAAATTTAAACGCCTCGGCGCAGGTTACAATTTTTCCGTTTAAGACAGCGAATTGCTTGCTCTGTGCGTTCGCTGGCATCGAAGCGATTGCTAGCGACCCAAGAAGGCACAGACTCGCAACAGTCTGGTTTAAGCGTCCTATCATGGCTTCGCTCCCGCTGCGACAGTTTCTGTCGGCTTTTTTCCCTCCCAATTGCGACCCGATACATCCAGGATCGCATCGGCCAGCCGAGCCATCTCAGCGGATTTAACTTCGATCGCAAACGGCTTATCGCTAATTGGGCCATAGCAAAGTGCGGCGTCGGAATACGTTACGGTTCTAGAATTTACTTCAGCTGTCCATGCGGCTTGCTGCATGGAATTTATTTTTAAGAGGTCTATGCCGTCAGTTAATTTAAGATCGCCGTGATAGAGTATTTCGCCTCCGCAGTAGCCGCCGCGAGCAGCGGCGCTTGTTAGGAACCAAGGTACACTATTTTCTTTCGGTGCTATCGTACCTATTACCGATCTAATACTTTTTAAAATGTGTACAGTCGGATGAGTATTGTTGCCATTTGACTCTTTAAATGATTTATCGGAATAATTGTATGTTAGCTGACATGAGGTTGCAGATAGCATTGGGCGGCCACCCATTGTCGTCGGCATCGAAAATGTTATTGTAGAATAGAAAGTACAGTTACTGTCAATCAAATACGTGGACGATACATCTATTGAAACAACCCGTTGAAAAAAATATGATGGGACATGCTTCCCCTTGAGATCTGTATATTTATTGTCCGGTATGGTAGTTAGGTCCTCTGCCACAGCCACGCATTGAGGGCCGATGATCATCGTCGCCAAAACAAGAACGGGCCGTACTAAATATTTCATCTCCGCTTCCCCTTTTTGCCCGTGTTAGGTTTTCTATATTTTCCATTCGGTTTTCCTGCGTCAGTTGCAGCTGCTAAAGCCGGCGCATCGGAAATCGCGGCCAGCGTCGCGTAAATGAAAAGGCGACGCGCACCGGCCTGTTCTTTCGTCGCGCCGCGCGCAGTCAGGTCCCGCATGGTCTGCTGAAGGCCTACGATCTTATGATCGAGCTTCAAGAGGGATGCCAGAACAGGCGGGTGTTTCAGGACACCACTCGACAGCTCCAGGATGCCGGGCACCGGAGCAATGAAGACCTCATCACCATCAATGACGTCGACTGACCAACTATTCGATTTAGGGTCGGCGACCACTGCGCCGATGGGGTTCTCACATGCCTTTGAGACGACCTCTCTGAACTTGACGTCCCAATTGGCAACTTTCGTGACAGTCTCGGGATCCTCAGGCTTTTCCGGAGGACGGGTATCCCCATCGCGGCGGACGGCCTCCCCACGCGCGGCGTGCCGATAACTTGCCTGAACTTTCTCTGCCTTCATTTCCCGCGGCCAAACGAAATACCAAGATTGGCCCGGCTCCATCCGGCAGGTCGGTCGCGTTCCGATCATCTCACGGATAGCAAAAGGCCGTACCACGTAGCGTAACAGGGGCTCGGCAGACGCGGGCTTGAGACCGAGCTCATCCTGGCCGCGATCAGCGAGCAGATACGGCTCTCCACGCAACTTCGGCAAAAGCCGCGTCATGGCGCAACGTTCATTCGCAGGATCGAGCCGGCCAAAGAGGCCGTCGCCGCATTTATGCGACGGGTCAGATTTGTAGAATGTAGGCGCTCGCTTCGCGACTTCGATCGCGTTTGCCTGGCGAGGCGTCTCAGTCAGGCAGCGCATACCCGGGCGAATAAGGTGCTTATCAAGATCGCGGCAGGTTTCAGCCTGTTTATCGCTGAAGCGGTCGAACTCCCTCAGCATCGCATAGGCGACGAAATTCCGTGCCAGCAGCCTGTTGCTCTGGAAGACCTTAAAGATGACGGCCCGACGGTTCGCGAGGAATTCGTTGTCCTTCTCGTATGGCGCGCTGAGCAGGCTGGAACCGCGTGGCCTAATGATGGCTCGATGAAGCTCCGGCAGGATGAGATCACCGGAGATCATGGCCTGCTGCGCGATCGCGATCTGTGTGCCAATCCGTGCATGGCACAATAGAGACCAAACGCCCGCCTTGCGTGGCTCCTGCTCGCTCAGATCCAGATCGTAGTCGTCATTTCTTAGGTAGGGCCGCAGATTCAGAAGCGAATGGTACTGGACGATCAGTCGGACATGGTCCGCGATCCAATCGGCAGCGATAGGATTTGCCATGATGCTGAGCGGATCGAGATTGTCTCCACTCTGGGGCCATCGCGCGGCAAGCCGGACATTGGCGGCGAGATCAGCCGGCAGGTTCCCGCATAGATCGGTAAATGGCTCAAGCGGCCAAATGTCCGCCTTCGTTGCCTCGGTGTAACGGGAGACGCGCGCGGTCAATGCGCGAACGTCGGTTGAAGGATCACTCAGCCCCCACAAGAACTGTCTGAAACGGCGTGCCACATCATTTGCGCTGATTGCAGCCTGGTATTCCTTTTCTTCGGGGAGCCTGAGCTTCATGTCCGCCTTGACGACTTCGGCGGGAACAGCAGGGGCCGTCTCCGCCTGCTCATCCTTGCTCGCCACATCCCTGTCCGGCGTCATTAGCAGGCCGAGCTCTCGCGCCAGGCTCAGTGTGTTCTCGTAGGCGAAGACAGACCAGTCCTTATACCGATCGCATGGGTTGTCGGCGCCATTCACCTGCGCCCGGCATGCGTCGATCGCACTCGGCAAAATCGAGGCGAGCAACCGGGCGGCGTACGTCTTGCCGTCCCGGACATTCTGGATGAACGCCTGCATCCCCCCGACGCAAGCGACAACGTTGTCTACATTGGCTCGCAGCACGCCCCACGCCGCTGGATGCGCAATGTCGTAGGCACTCACGCCGTCGAGCGCTGCGCTGATTGCCGTGCAGTTGCGGGTCCATGCGGCACCGTAGAAATTGATGCGCTCGAGCGTCTGCTCCTGCAGGTTCCGCACTTCGAAGAGCGTCTGCATCACGTCGCTTTGGTTGCGACTGATCTGTGTCGCGAGCCGGTCGAGGCGCCGCAGCGTTTCGACCTGCAGTTCAAGTACGCGGTCTAGCTTCTTATCGATAACGGCAAGTTTGGCCTGGATCGCCCGGAGCTCGGCCATGATCGCCGGATCAGGTCCGCTGCTCCCTCCCCCTCCGAAGAGGCCGCCGCCTCCGCCGCCAAACAGACCGCCACTTCCTCCCGAGAGAAGTCCCAACCCCGCAACGGCCATGCCGGCGGGGTTGCTCATGGCAAAAATCGTGGTGGCGGCCGAGTAGAGTTGAAAGGCCGATGAGACCATTTCAACGTTCTGCTTCAAATTGTTGTCGCCTGTAAGCGCAGCAACCGCGGACACGGCGCCAAGCACGCTGCCAGCATCTCGGGTATTATAGGCGGCGGTCAGGGCCTTCCAAGTGTCGTTAGCCTTAGTGGCAACATCAACAGCACCGGAAAGCTGCTTTTCTACTTCCGGCGGCAAATTCCTTATAACGTCGGTGTTCTTCAGCTGCCGCAACGCATCAAGGCGATCATCGAATGTAGCGTCGACAGCGAAGATGCGCGCCTGAATCGATTGGACCTCAGTCACACCGAGTACGAGTTGGCCGCGCAGCGCACCAACTTGCCGGTTCAAATCCATCAAGCCCCTCTCGACAAACTGGGCTTTCGCCAACTCTGGCAGTTTCGACAATGTTTCCTGAAGCTCTCGCAATTGCCCGCGGCTTTTTTCAATGTTTTCGTCGATTTTTTCCAAAGCATCTTTCTGAGCTTCGACGATCCTTGCAGCGCCATCCGCGCTCGCGCCGACGATCGACAGCTGCGTAACTGCCGAAAGCCCGGCCATAATCTTTTCGCTAGCAACGGGGCTCTTAGGAAAGGCCTTGGCGAACGCGTCCGCCGGCTGGGCGAACGACTTGCTGACCTCGGCCAGGACCGCCTCCTGAGGCAATCTGAGGTCATCGCCGTTGGGTGTCTTTCCGCGGAGAACGGACTCGACAAGGCCCCGCTCAATGCTGCCTTCTGGCAATAGCGGCGGTATGAGCTTAGAGAGACGCTCCAGCGTCAGATCCTCTTTCTTGCAGCCCACTTTCGGCGCTATCAAGGCTTCGCTACAGGCGATTGCCTCCAGTAGAGCGCTTGCGTTCTTGTCCAGACCGTTTTCTTTGATTGCTGAGCTTACTGCTGCACGGAATAATTCCGTCGCCGCTACGGAGTTAGGTTTTTCGAAGAAGGCGAGTGACGCTCTGCGCAGATCGCCTGGCGGCATGCCGTCGGTGAGCTTGGCCTTGATCGCCTTATCGACTTCAATGCGTTTTGCTTCAAGGCCCTTTGCAATCGCATTGAGCGCGGCATCACTGCGATTGGACAGCCAACCATTCAAGCGCGCGAGGATGGCATTACCCTCGCCCTTACCGTCTTCTTGCAGAACAAGGCATTCTGGTCCCTTGCAGTCGCCGATCAAGACATGCATTGCTTCGATAGCAGAGGCGAGTTTCTTCTCATCGAACTTGTTATTTAATGCGCTCGTAATAACCTTTTGCGTCTGCGGAAAATTCGCTTTTCCTGATCTAATGTCATCGATTATAATGCTTATTTCGACTTCAGTGCCTAGTATATCAATTTTTGCGCCTACAAAATTATCAAAAGAATTAGCTGCCTTATACGAAGTTCGCGCCAAGATGGCGATGGCATCCTTGTTATTTTTTAACGCGGCGGCCTCGATCTTGTTTTTGATGGTCTCCGGAGAGGCAGAAGCAAAATTCCAGGAAACAGATTGATCGCTCTGGGCTATTTTCATGACCGTTTCGGCCAAGTCCTTGGATGCGCCTGCTATGTTGAGTGACGCTTTAAGTCCCTCCGACAGACGCTCCGTCCTGATTTGACTGATGCTTTGGGCTCCGCTCGTAATCGTCGCGGCGATTGGCGGTAGATTCAGCCCGCCGCTGCCGGCCAATGACTGGGCAACAGTTGCAAGGCGACCGCTGTCAGTTCGATCCTTGATCTGGACGCTGTAAGGGCTTCGGGCTGCTCCAAAGGTCCGATCCTGAAGTTGCTCAAGCACAACTGAAGATGGCGATCGGCCAAATTTGGGGTTCTCGATTGCCTTCTCAATTGCCGATCTAGCCAGATTGACCTGATCTCCGCACTCTCTGACGAATTGACCGAGAAGCAGGCGAATGAACGTCGGATCCGACGCCTGAATTAATGACGGAAGATCCTTTATTTCGCATCGCTTCGGCTGAGGTTGCTTGAGCGGGGATGGCTTTTGCTGAGAGACCGCCACAGTCGGAAGCCCGACAAAAGAAACCAATAGCCCAGCGAGCAGGAAAGACCGCATCCCAAGCCCCCCAAAGTCCACCGATCTATGCTCCACTGGCCGTCAGTTCTACTTAAACCGGCAAGAGCAAGTCACGAGCATACGTGAGCGCCGTAGCTCAAGAGCCCTAGGCACCATAACCCCGCGTCATTATGCATTGGAAGCTCGCCCAATCAAGCGCGCCGGCTCGTCGAACGTCTCCCGCTCGTCCCGATAGGTCGCGTGATGCGCGGCAATCAGCTTGGCCAGAAGCTCGGCAAACTGCCTGAGTTTGACGATGGCGGTAGACGGATCGTCGCGAAAATACTGCTCGGCGAAGCCTCCCAGCACCGCAAGACATGCATCGTGTTCGCCCAAGAAGCCAAAGTTCGGCGACGCGGCCATGCCCATCCTCCCGGCATTAGGTAGCAAAGACCACCGGTTCGCTCAAAATCGAGAGCGATGAGAATGGTTTGTATCATTCAAATCGACGGACTCCGATCGCGGAACCCGAGGCGGGCTTCGGGGGGAATAGGGCTTTGGATTGCGCCGCTGCCCCTGAATATTGCCCCTCCGTAGAGGCGCAGCTCTACGAATCAACCTGAAAATAGCGCAGTTTTGCGGTTCTCCTGATAAGCGGAGCCTTTCTCAAGCGTGGGATTGCTCCGTGGCAATATTTGAATTTTACGCCGCTCCCACAGTGGCATAGATCGTTACGTCGAATTTCGCCAGGTTCATATTGATATGAAACCATCTTGTGCGACATGACAAAGATAAAATCAGGATCTTCAACCCCCGCCATACCTGGGTTTAGCGAATAGTCAGGTTCGCATCTCATTGAAGTCTGAACGATCTTCGACAGTTCAGGGTGATACTTGACGATAGCTCGATTATCCGGGTGGTACCTAACCAAGAAATAAGCATGCCCAAATTGGAAGAATACCTGATATGATTTGGCCCATTGTTCAGCAATGAGATTATGATCGACGCCATCGATCATGGCCGGGACTGTAAGAGAAAACTGAATTTTCCATTCCGCAGCTCTACTACTGAAGATGACGACGCCTTTTGGGAGATGAAGTGTGTCCCCGCAAATTTCTCGCCCATGACGGACATGGACTCCGCCATTTTTGTTGTTTAGATACGCTGTTAAAGAATATGCCGTTTTCAGTGCCCATTTGGCCACTATTCGGTCATTCGATATTGCATCGCTACGCCCAGCAATAAATTCCCTTAGGGCTGGCTTCGACTCGCTTTCTAAGTTGCTCATCCATCCGTTATTACAGTTAGAGCAAACATTGCCCAGAAGAAAGCTATCAAGATCAAATTTGCGAATTGGCGGCAATTTCGAAAGATGCAACGACCCATTCATCGTATTTATTTCAGTGAACTCGATCTCAGCCTTGCTTAGATTGAATTCCTCCAGCGCCCAACGAGGGAATACGTGTTCACGCGCACGGGTTCTGGCCGTCGACTGGTGTCGAACTTCAATTCCGCAGAAGGCGCATTTTTTTGCCAATTGAATTTCCTCTTTGGCCTTAATTGTGAGCGGTCAGCTCACCGGCTCAAAGAGATGTCGTCGCTTGGAATTCAGAGTTGTGGCCCGTCAACGATGTCGGTGTTCAGGGGCTGTCACCGGCTTTAACCACCACGACAGATGGCGATCGACTCCGGTGCAGTGCCCTGGCATGAGCTCGGGCCATGCATCGGCTCATACGACAGCACTGACCTGAACCGCGACGCCCGACCGGGCAGTCGAGCGTTCCCGCTGTCCCCGATCACCGCAATCCCACTTCCTCGACCGGATCCCGAGCATGACCATGCAGATCATCACCATTGGCTTCAGCTTCCCTGCCTCCACCGGGGGCTGGGAAATACCGTTCTTCCTCGCCTCGAGGGGAGCGCTGAGCCATGGAGAGGCCCGGCCAGCACTTCCTGCTTTCACCCAAGGTCCGCGACCTGACGATCACCGAGCTCTCCCGCATCCAGGAGAGGACGGCCTACAGGTGGTTCCGTCAGGCCCGCTGGCCTGAGACGGACGGCGAGGCCTGCTGCCCGCATTGCGGCAACCTGCGCTGCTACGAGATGACCAGGAGCCGCTTCAAGTGCTCCGCCAAGGAATGCGGCTCGGTCTTCACGGTGACCTCCGGGACGGCGTTCGCCTGGCGCAAGCTGCCGTTCAAGAAGATGCTCTTCGCGATCTGGTTCGTCGCCAACTCCGTCAAGGGCAAGGCCGCCCTCCAGCTCTCCCGCGAGCTCGGCGTGCAGTACAAGACCGCCTGGGTGCTCCTGATGAAGCTGCGGGAGACCGTGGCCTCACGCCGCGACGAGATGGTGCTCGACGGGGAGGTCGAGGTCGACGGCAAGTATGCCGGCGGCCACGTTCGCCCCAAGAACAAGGCCGAGGATCGCGTCGATCGTCGCCTGAAGGAGAACCGCAGCCCCGATCGACTCTGTATCCTGGCGCTCCGGCAGCGCGGCAGGTCCGGCCGGACCTTCACCCGGGTCATCCGCGAGGAGGATGGCGATGCCGCCTGGGCCGCGGTTCGGGACCACGTCTCCCGGAACGCGAAGGTCTTCGCCGACGAGCACGGCAGCTACAACGACGTCGTTGGGTTGAACCGCATGGGTCGCGTGAACCACTCCGAGGCCTATTCCTCGGCGGACGGCACCAACACCAACGTCGTCGAGAGCTTCTTCAGCCGGATCCAGCGGGCCTACGTGGGCATCCACCACCGCTTCTCGACGCGGTATCTCGATTGGTACGCGGCCGACATCGCCTGGCGCGAGGATACGAGGCGTGTGAGCAATGGCGGACTGACGCGTTCCCTGCTGGGTCAGGCGCTGAGACGGCCGACGTCGCGATACCTGTGCGGCTATTGGCAGGGCAACAAGCCGCCCGAGCTGGTCTGGGAAGGAAGCGCTGAGGCCTAGGTTGCTGAGTTCGACGAAATCCCCCTCAACGGGTCGCATTGTGCTAAGCTGGCAACCATCTAATGATTGAGGCGGTATCGATGCCCAGGAGTCGCAGGTGAGCAGGTACAGCAGTCCGCGAGCAGAATTCCATTTCGATCAGCCACCGGCTCCACGCCCAGAGATTGGTCGACGTGATCTTGATGCACGCCACGAGGACATGCGCCAGATTGCGGCCATTTCCGCGTTCGAAGGGCTTCGTCCGACACCCGACTACGAGAAGCTGCGAAGCAGCTATGTGTCAGGCGAGCTCAGCGCCAGCGAATTCAAGACGAAGGTGCTTGCGCGCTGGAAGAGGAATGTCTGACCCATATCTGATCCCGGGTACGCTCGTTCTCAAGAATAAGCTCGGCATCGTAGAAATCGATGAGCTGATCAAAGCCGAGTACGAGATTACAGAGGCATCGGCAGCGGAATTCTTCGATGCCCTTCGGGCTTCTGGCCGACACCTGCAATTGTCCATGCGCGGTTGGCAGACGGTTCACAAGGTGATCTTCCGCGACATTTATGACTGGGCAGGCGCTTACCGAACTATCTACATCTCGAAAGAGAACTCCAGAGGGATATCGCGATTCTGCGCCCCTGATCGTATCGTGGTCGAAGGCGAGCGAGCAATCTCTGCACTGAAAGCCGCGCTTCGACACCTCGGGCGAGCTCCATTCACAAATATTCTTGTCAGCATGGCCGACGCTTACGTCGCATTGAATGAGATACATCCATTTCGAGAAGGGAATGGCAGGTCTCAGAAGATGTTCTTTTCGATCTTAGCCCGGCAACATGGAATTCAATTGAATTGGGATTCCATAGATTCAGACGAGCACAACTTGGCAGCGATAGAAGGGTCATTCGGCGAGATGTCTAGAATGCGAGAGCATTTTTGCGCGATGGGCGAATTACGACCCGCAGCCTCGGTCACTCTATCTTATCTAGGCAGGCCCCCGAAATGAAGCAGGCAAAGCTTCTGCATAGTTAGGCCGCGATCTCCCAGAGGTGCTTCCGCCCATCAACGGTTCCAACCCGGCGGACTCGGTTGCGCTTCGAGAGGACGTTCAGCGCGGCCGAAACGTGTGTCACGAACAACGACATGGCGGGGCCGTTCCCAGGAAGGCCGTAACGCTCGGCAACCGCGCTGGCGCAATCCGCCGTCGAAATCGGACGGCCGGCATCTCGTAACGCCTCAAGGGATGCCTCGCTCTTATTGATCCGGGCGAACTCCGGCGGGAGTTGCTGGGAGACCTTGGGTCGCTGCGGCTTCGTAGGGGCTGATCCCTGCGATGCGTAGGCGGGATCATAGATCGTGATCACTTGGTCGATCGCCGCGACCTGCCCGTTGATCACCTGAAGCCTGGCCGTCAGGTCTTCGACCTCGCCGATCAGTTCGGCGCGCTTCCGCTTCAGTTCCTCGTCGACCTTCACTTGCTCCCGCTCCGTCAAAGGGAGCCGGAAGTTACCAAACTGCCCGGATCAGGTCTGGTGGTTTTTGCTACCTAATGCCGCAGATTTCCCGCGACCTTGAATCCGCACGGCGCGATGTCCCCTCACGGTCGAATTTCCGAAGCGGATCAAACATGCGGTACTGAGCGTTAGTAGACCTTAGCACGTGGCTCTCGCATCCATGATCCGGCTTCGCCTTGCTGGATTGAAGGTCTCTTTGTTGGGGCATACATCTGAACTGGCAGAGGCATTACAGCACCTGACCCAACGATGATTGCCTCCCCCTCGCCCAAATTTGGCAAGAACGAAGCCATTGCCCCGTCAATTGCACCGCTAGCATTGATGACCACACTCTGATCGCGTTCGTTGATAAGCCGATGGACAATTAGCGTCCCAACCTGGCTCAGCACGTCCTCTGGCACATCGCGTGGGCGCTGCGTAGCGAGGACCGATGTCAATCCGTACTTGCGGCCCTCTTTAGCGATAAGCCCGAATGCGTCGAGCTGAACCTTATTCACCTCGTCCCCGACTGTTTTGTTCAAAAATTGATGAGCTTCATCCAAAACAACTACAAGAGGATTCTCGTGGAAAGTGCCTTCTCTGGCTTGAGACAAAAGATACCGGCCAAGAGCGTTTATAACTAGTTCTCGGGCTGAATGCTCAAATGGCATGTACTGCATCGATATGCGAAGTATCGATTTGTCTCCATTTAGAAAATGTGCAATGATTTCTGTTATGTCAGCCATGTAATCTTCTGGTGAGAAGATTGGGCTCAGGTGCTCAGAATTTATTGAATTGTCGACTCTCATACAGAGCGATACACAGCTGTTTATCGAACTATCGTGCGGTCCGCCCCAAAATCTATAATTTTTCCCTGATGGGCTCACGCACTCGTGCCAGATTTGAGCGCTTAGCTTCTTAACGTCATACTTGGCCCCTGCGCTTCTGATTTTGGCATCGTTACGCATAAGGGCTTGGTTGATTGGCTTCTTCTCTTTCTGAGTTTTGATCAGATAGCCGTCTTCGGCCAAGGCTGGCTCCAGTTCTAAAAGCTTTAGACTTTGGAGGGCGTCTCTGAGCTTAGGCGCTTGCACCCCCGAACTTGGCTGCCATAGCGCGAACAAATCCAATTCACTCAAATGTCGATGGGGGAAGGATACAAACTGTCGCGCATCCCTCTCGCTCGTGCGTCTTCCTCCGAGGTGAACATGAACTGCACCATCTAGAGCATGGTACTCACCCGTCGGGTCAACCAGCAGTGCCTTTCCGTTGAGACGAGAAATTTCCTCGACCAATCTTGCCGTTGTCCAGCTCTTTCCGCCGCCCGTCGAGCCGAGCACCGCACAGTGCCGCCCAAATACGGTTACAGCTGACATGGAGATGTCGCTGTCTGGAGAACCGCTGAGATAACCCAATTTTATCGTTCGCTTGCTGGTGCTTGCGGACGCGTCGAGAGCATGGCGTATGAAGTCAGGGTGCGCCACATAGACATATTCGCCTACTCGTGGCGGCTCGGGGATACCTCTCGACGCTTTACCGACGGCGAGGTCTATAGAGCCAAGTAGCCTGATTACCCCAATCGGATTTGCGACCTCACCTTTGTCGTCTCGCTCTGGCTCGACGGACAACCTGTCGCGATCCGGAAGGCGAATTTCGGTTATGCGGCCTAAGACTGCGAATCCCTGCCCCTCTGAACCGTGCCGGGTTTGCCGGAGGCCTATTGGTTTGAGTTACGCCGCCATCGCGGTGTCGTCGAGGCTGGCGTAGTAGCGCTCCTCGGCTTCCGCGGGCGGGATGTTGCCGATGGGCTCCAGCAGCCGGCGATGGTTGAACCAGTCGACCCAGGTCAGTGTCGCGAATTCCACCGCTTCGAAGCTTCGCCAGGGCCCGCGCCGATGGATCAGTTCGGCCTTGTAGAGACCGTTGATCGTCTCAGCGAGAGCGTTGTCGTAAGAATCGCCCACGCTGCCGACAGAGGGCTCGATACCAGCTTCAGCGAGGCGCTCCGTGTAGCGAATGCTGACGTATTGAGCCCCCCTGTCGGAATGGTGCACGAGGCCGCCGCGATGCACAGGCCGTCGTTCGTGCAGCGCCTGCTCCAGCGCGTCGAGCACGAAGCTGGCATGTGCAGTGCGCGATACGCGCCAGCCGACGATCCGGCGGGCATAGGCGTCGATGACGAAGGCGACATAGACGAAGCCCGACCAGGTGCTGACATAGGTGAAGTCCGAGAGCCAAAGCATGTTCGGCGCCGGCGCACGGAAGACCCGGTTCACATGATCGAGCGGGTACGGTGCCGCCTTATCGGCCACCGTGGTGCGCATGGGTTTGCCGCGGATCACCCCGTGCAGACCCGCACCTCGCATCAGGCGCGCCACGGTGCAGCGGGCAACGTCAAACCCCTCACGCAACATCTGCCGCCAGACCTTGCGCACGCCATAGACCTCGAAGTTCTCCCCGAACACGCGCTCGATCTGAGGCTTCAGTTCCAGGTCCCGCTTCGCCCGAGCCGAAAGCTTCCCCGGATCGGTCCGCTTGGCGACATGCTCATGGTAGGTTGACGGGGCGATCGGCAGCACCCTGCAGATCGGCTCGACCCCATAAGCCCCACGGTGATCGTCGATGAAGGCGATCATCGCTTGAACGGGCGGTCGAGCTCCGCCTGGGCAAAATACGCCGATGCCTTGCGCAAGATCTCGTTCGCCTGTCGAAGCTCGCGGTTCTCGCGTTCGAGAGCCTTGAGCTTGGCCGCCATGTCCGTCGTCAGGCCAAGCTTGCGACCGCTGTCGACCTCGGCCTTCTTCACCCATTCGTTCAGTGTCTGCGCCGTGCAGCCGATCTTAGCCGAAATCGACATGATCGCCGCCCAGCGGGACGGATGCTCAGCCTCGTGATCCAGCACCATCCGCACCGCACGGGACCGTATCTCAGGGGAGAACTTGTTCGTCGTCTCGCTCGTCATGGCTCCACCTTCTCAGGAGTTGGAGCCTCCGACAAACCTGGTGCGGTTCACTCGACACTTACTAGCTCTCCAACTTGGCCGCGCGCGATCGAGTGGCCAGCATACTGAGCGGCCCCGATTTCAGTTGCGAAGGGAAGATTGACCCGAACCTCGGATGGAGAAACTGATGTAACACTGCCAATATATCTTGAACGTTCAAAAGGGATTATCGGAAGTTTAGGCATTTTTGGTGCTCTTCCGCATTCTCTCTTGATGACGTTCGAGTTCCGTTTCAGCAACGAGATCTGGGATAAGTGGAATTATATCCTCGAACTTCGCTTCTATTAATGCAAAACGCCCGTCACCACTGTCGACGTATCTTGAAATCGAAGCCAGGTACTCATTCTCGAATTGGTGACCTTTTTCACACTTACTTCCAAGTTGAGGATCAACTACAATCATATTGAAAGATAAATTCGAACGGACAGCAGAAATTATTGGCTCAGCAATGTGTTTATCGTTGAACCCGAATCCTAAAACGATCAATGAAGCGTCGCTCGCTCTCAGCGAACTCTGAAAATGCCCCATCATGTCAACGTAGGGCTGGCTGAACGACATTTCGTACTTTGTAGAACGTGGATAGATTAATACCGGCTTGTCTGTGCCCGGTGATTTTCGAATGTGGCCAGTCTCTTCATTCCACTCCCAATCGATTGACCCGTGTATCTTGAAGAGATGGAATAAATTTTCGACGTAATCGGCGCGGTCGTCAGGCGATCGCCTTACAACATCGTAAGTGAATTGATCAGGATTGAATATCCCATCCGAACCAAATGAGAAGCCGTCGACCACCATGAATCCCGATCTGGCAGCAGCTTCTTCGAAGCAATTGTCATAATTGGTTGTAAATAATTTAACGCGTGATTTGCGACTAGATCGACGGGCCATTCTGCGTAAAAATGTTTCATGATGATCTAGTTTAGTTTTTTCTGTAATAAAATCGACTGATTTGCATATTACAGTCTCGGCTACCTCCAATAATTCGGCTTCATCTTTACCATCTTGGCCGTCCAAAAAATCAGAGGCGACTTTAGCTTTTGATAACAGGGCTTCGAGGTTCAAAAAGTCGTCGTCGACTCTGGCCAACCGTTTGAATTTCTCCCAACGCGTAGATCGATCTATCAGCGGGCTTTCTTCATCGAGCTCCTTGAATCTCTCGATAACCAAAGTTCGGAGTTGATCCATGGTTGGCGCTACTCGCACCGTGCCGTTCATCACACAAAGGGACGTCCCAAGCCCCGATAATATCGCCAGGTTTGGAGATCGGACGGCTTGAGAGAAATGACGAACGGCTTCTGAAAAGCCGACTTCAGGCGGGTCATCGTCTCCAATTGGAAAGGAGAGGTCCATCCAGCTGGCTGCAGTCTTGCTTGAGCGAACGCGCACTTCTTCCCCCGTGAATCTGTCCCACCATCTTCGCGATAGGAGGATGTGGGTGCAACCGGGTGTTTGAAACGGATGCGTGTTTCTGATTGCGACTGCTGGTGTGGCCACCACTTATCCCCCGCACGCATGAAAGGCTTGGTGCCTCGACGCGTGAGGATTGAAGCGGATTGATCCACATCAAGCCTTGGTGCTTGGGTGGAGGGGCGGTCGGCTCATTATTCGGTCGATTTGTTGGAGCGATTTTTTCCGATGGGCAATTCTACGATGTCGGCGCCGGTCAATGGAACGATAGCTTTAGCTGCCAACTCGTCCATCGCATCGACGATATAGGCCGAATAATGCCGCTCGATCATAGCCGACGATGTATCATGAAGCGCTGCAACGTGGCGCACACTCAAACCGGCGCCAAGTCCGCGCACATGCCCGTGCGGAATGATGCGCATGCAGCGTTGGCGAACGCCGTAAGGCACTCTGGGAGGCTCTCCTCGTTGCCTGAGCGGGCCGATTCAACTGCCGTCAACTGCGTTTGCATTCACTCACAAAATGTTGCTCGTATCGCGATTTATGTTGCCCAATCCTGATTTATCTGCAATCGTTCGGCCATCAAATTTGCCCGGCGACCTCAAAAGGTTGCCGGGCTTTGGATTCAGGGAGCTCACCCATGCGATCAATGGCATTAAAGCCCAGCCTCGCAGGAGCGTCGATGGACCTCGAGTTCGCGGGCAGCGCTACCCAGTTCGCCGATTTAGTGGATGCCGCTCTTTCCGGAGATCATGATCAGGTGCGCCGTGTGGCAGCATTGTTCGCCCGCGAATACAAAGGCGAGGATCAGAAGGAGATCGTCAGCCGCATTCGCTCGCTTATGCGGCGACGTACGGCATCGCTGGACAGCATGCGAGACATAGAACGCCTGCCTGTCGACAATAAGACTAGGATTCCGTTGGCCGAGGAAATGCCCTGGCCCACTACACCCCTTATCCTAGAAGATGCTCAATCAGAGATATTAGAACGTTTTGTCACGGAAGCCCAAAACGCAGACCGATTGGTGCAAGCTGGTCTGGGCTCGCGATTCAATTTGCTTCTGTCTGGGCCGCCTGGGACAGGGAAGACATTCATAGCCGGGCATATTGCCTCACGACTGGGACGGCCGTTTCACGTTGTGCGGCTGGACTCAATCATTTCTTCGCTGCTGGGCGACACAGCGAAAAATATTCGCGCCTTGTTCGAATATGCCAATTTTGGAACCGGATTTATCTTCATCGACGAGGTCGATGCAGTAGCCAAGAAGCGCGACGACAATCGAGAGCTCGGTGAAATCAAACGGGTGGTTAATACTCTAATTCAAGCTCTGGACATGTTGGACGAGCGGACAGTGGTGGTAGCGGCAACCAATCACGCGCATCTACTTGATCCAGCTATATTCCGCCGATTTCCATACCATTTGGAGGTGCCGCTGCCGGACGATGAAATGCGCCAGGCGCTGTGGAGTCTTTACCTATTCCAGGACCATGTCAGACCTGAATCGCAGCCTCTAGCCAAGATCTCGCACGGCTTATCATGTTCGGATATTCGAGAGCTATCGCTCGCAGCACGGCGTACCGCTCTAATCAATAAGCGGGATATTGATGTCGGCGCCCTAGCGGCGGCCATCATCGACAGCGAAGCGGGCAAACTGCACCTACCATCGCCAAAAGAATTAGACAGCAAATCCAAACGCGAGCTTTTTGATCGGCTAAGCTCGCTTGAGTTGTTGAACTACAAGCAACTCGGCTTGCTGACAGGTGTGACGCGACAGGCGGCAACCACGATGGCGAAGCGACAGCGTGAACGAAAGACGACTTAGGGGGGATTAGGTGGTTGAGCGTCGAGAAGTTGTCCAGAACCCGATCTTGCGCCTACTCACCGAACCGGTGAGAGAGCGGCCCGATGCGCGCGGTAAGGACGAACGACGCATCAAGGATTTGGGTCGTTTTCAAAATCATCGCACATACCTGCTGAACAGGCTCGCAGCGTTGCCGCGCGAGGTGGAATATCGGCGCGCAGCTCACCATGGTCGCCATCTCCTGTGGGCAGGCATGCATGAGGACTCGTTAGCCAGTACGCATACGCCCCACGACCTGTTTTCAGCGGAAGTCGGTGTCAAGATGAGGATGGCGTGGCGGGACGGCTACGTTGTCGAAGTGCCTGACTCAGCCATTTCGAACTTGGTAGGTAGGATCGCCGAAGCACGGACCATCGCGCACCGATGCGACATTTACAGCGTCGAGCGACTAGAGGTTTTTGCTCAGGTTCTGGCCTCGGATGATCGGATCGACTCCGACTGGGCTGCAGCTCCTATCGATGAAGCGGGGCTGCGCCGTTTCAACGTTCGTATCGCCCCGCTGGGGGATACCGCGGCCAGGCAATCGATTATGCGGGTTTTCGAGCGACTTGCTAACGCGGATCGCCTTCATCTCGATGGCCGGGCTGCACTGGTCATCGTCGGCGAGGAAGAGGGCGCAGAAGTAGGTCGCTTGCCGACGCTACATAGCAACGAGGAGCCTCTGCCGAGAAGCTCGCTAGCATTGGGGCTCCGCGACAAGGAGGGTTTGCGCGATTTGGTCTTGACCGGCTCGATCACTCGTTGGGAGCCTGTCGCCGGTTTACAGCCGACTCTTCCAGGCGAAGGTCCTGAGCCAGACGTCGATTTGCCTGAGCTTGCAAACAGCCCGGTCGTGGGGGTTATTGACGGCGGTTATCATGCTCGTCGCTATCAGAATGCCGTAGCTTGGCGCCAAACCCCTCCTCTTATTGCCGACGCTCTAGCGGCTAAAGATCACGGCAATAAGGTGACGTCGGTAGTGGTAGATGCTCATTTGTGGAGCAACCGTTTGCGGCTTCCCCAACTCCATTGCCGAGTTGGTGTGGTTCAGGCAGTCCCGCGCGACCGACGAGCCACCATGCAGGACGATCGAACGCTCGCTCACATCGAAAAGGCATTTGTCGACCATCCCGACACTCACGTCTGGAATTTGTCGGCGAATGCTGATCGTGATTGCCACTACGATCAAGTCAGCGAGCTCGGACATGGCCTAGCGAAGCTTGCACGACGCCACAACAAATTGCTGGTTATTTCCGCTGGAAATAGGTCTGAAAGTAGCACACGGCTGGCGCCGCCCGCGGATTGCGAATCCGCGCTAGTAGTAGCTGGCCGCCAGCACCTAAACGACGGCACGGTGGGAGGCCCATGTGTAGTGTCCCGGACCGGGCTGGGACCTGAGGGCATGCTGAAGCCAGAAACTAGCTGGTTTTCCACCTTGAGGGTGCTTGGAGGAACACCCGAGACTGGTACGAGCTTTGCCGCGCCTTTGATTTCAAGACTAGCTGCTCATACGTGGGAAAACCTCGCCACTCCGTCGCCGGACATGGTGAAAGCACTGCTGCTCAATGCATCGGATCTGCCCAGCTTCAGCCACGAGATGGGTTTTGGATCACCGACCCAACCAGAGCTTCCATGGAACTGTCCGCCACACGCTGCGATCGTCGCATGGTCGGCCGATTTGACCTACATGCAGCGATATTACTGGCTTGGTCTTCGTATCCCTCCCGGTTTGATGGCTGGTGACCGCTTCAAGGGGAGAGCAAAGCTCGTTGCGATTCTCAATCCACTCGTGAACAACGAAGGCAGCCATTATTTCCAAACACGAATAGAAGCCGGTATATATTACCGCGTTAATCAAAACGGGGCATGGCAGAACAAAGCTTTGGCCGGATGTTCTAATCCTCATCAATTTGAGACCGACGCACGGCGCGAGGACAACAAGTGGGATCCTGTGCGCGTTTACGAAAAAGACTGCCGTCGGACTGCCGGTGTGACGATCCCAGGAGCGCAGCCCTCCCTTCGAGTGGGCGCAAGGCTGTTCTGGCGCGATACATTTAAGTACAGCGCAGACACGATCCGCGACACTTCCTGCAAGGCCACCTTCGTCGTCATGTTGGAGAGCCGCGATCCAGGCGCCGACACTTACAACGAATTCCGCCGCATTATGGCCGAAACGGTGGAGAGCGCGGTAATTGAACAGAATGTTGAGGTCGATCTTGAGAGCTAGACTCCCCTAGCAGCCTGTCAGTTTGCGCCAGCACTCTCCATAACAAATGGGTCGGCGGCAATCGCTGCAGCCAGCGCTGGCTTCCAGAAGGCACGCGCCTCCTCCATCCAGAGGTGCTCTCTTTCTTTGAAGTCGAGGTTGCGGCCCTCGAATACGATGCAGGCGTGTGAAACGAGATTCGCTGCGATATCGAGCAGGAGAAACAGCTCGTTGTAGCGATTGGCATTCCACGGACGCGGCTGCGTGTAGAGATGCGCGACGTGATTATCCCTGAAAGCGGACAAGGTTGCCGCTGCACGCCGGCCGTCCGAAGACCTCAAGCGGCGTGCCGTCTCGTCACAGCGCTGCAGGGCCGCCAAGCAATCGCTCTCCAACCTATTGGACGTGGCGAGAGAGCTTCCATTCCACCCGAACGAGGCTTTCTCAGCGAATCTGGCTCGGCAACGCTTCTGCTTGAGCAGATGAAGAAACACCGGGATCGAGGCCAGGTCGCTGCGGTTAAAGGCTGCTGCCTCGGACTGACCCTGGCGCCCGCGCGGCCGTTCAAACAGCTTGCAGAGCGATAGGATTAGGGCCGTTTGCGTGCTGTTGCGAAGCACATTGTAGCAATCGGCGCCTGCGAAGACCTGCCCGTGATAATGGGCCATGACGATGTCGTTCCCGACCTCAAGCGTCGCTTTTGCCCAGATCGCGTCGCGTGTCTCTTTCTCGATCGCCTTGAGCATAAGATTGAGCCGAGACATGGCTTCTGCAATGGACACTGGCGCGGTCCGCTTGGCTCTTCTCTTCCGGCTGCCGGTCACCCTAACCTCCAAAATTGGGGTGACGCATGCTGCCGCAACGCGGTCTGCGTCATGATCTCCTGGCTATCGCTCAGCAAGGTCTAGTAACCGGACCCCGACTTTGAGCCTTTCGTACTAAAGGCTAATCCCGGTGTGCTCTTCAATTTTCTTCTTCAAGAGCCCCTTCGCTAGATCTTTGAGAAGATCGAGCGTCCACCCTCCCGCAACCGCCGCGCCGCCTTTGGTTTTCTTCCAGACCTCTGGATCGCGAACACTATCCAAGAAATCGTGTCCGCTCCACGTGATCTGCTTCACCACAACGGTCCCACCGAGTGCCTTGAACGCAACCTCGATCAGCCCTTGTTGTTCGAGAAGCTCGAGATGCAGCTGCAGCTTCTCGGCATCTTCCCGCGAAAGCCCGGCTTCATCAGGAATGCCGAGCATCTCAGCCTCTGTGTTTGAGACTGTTTGAAACATTTTCCTCCCGCCCTCGATCTCCAAAAGGAGGTCGCGGATCATATCCATGTCCCGTTTCATTAGGTTTCCTCGTAATCAGCGGAGAACGGTCGAACGCGCGATCTCGGCTTCATCGAACGGCTCGAGCTCAAGCCCCCGAGCGGAGGCGTACGCTTCGATGCTGTCCGCCGTCAGCACTCTTGAGACCATTTAGGGATTTTCGGGAAGGGAGGATTTCTGGATCATCGCAGCCATTCAG
>Ga0102832_1001199_pt1 | contig 22427 bp, 20 predicted proteins | sample EBPBio282013_DNA_FD_88942 | JGI IMG/M metagenome (GOLD analysis project Ga0102832, IMG submission 88942) | Wastewater treatment Type I Accumulibacter community from EBPR Bioreactor in Madison, WI, USA - Reactor 2_5/28/2013_ DNA (Illumina Assembly) | ecosystem: Engineered > Bioreactor > EBPR >... | reverse complement strand
CTAAAAAATGGAAATATTAGGAAATATCAAGTTGTGTTTCAAAATTAAAAATCAATTTAAATTTCATTCATTAATCTAACATTCAAATATTTGGTCATTAAAGAAAAACAAATGAGTAATTTATATAATAAAGTTGCTATGTTATAAATCATTTCTTTTTTGGTGGTGGTGGTGGGGTCTTTCCTGCTGGTGGTGGTGGGGTCTTTCCAGCTGGTGGAGGAGTAGTCTTACCGGCTGGTGGTGGTGGAGTTTTACCAGCTGGTGGTGGTGGAGGTGGGGTTTTTCCTTTAGCTGGTGGTGGTGGGGGAACTTTACCACCAGTTGTTGAGGCTGGCTTTGGTGGGGTTTGACCCTTTGGTGCTTATTTTCCTGCTGGGGAAGTGGCTTTTGGTGCATCCTTCTTGGCATCCTTTGGAGCATCTTTTTTATCGGCAGCCTTTTTATCACCGGCTTTTCCAGCAGCTGGTTTAGTTTAAGCTGGCTTTTTAGCATCAGTGGCAGTTGTGGTAGCAGCTGGAGTTTCAGCTGTTTTTCCTTTTTTGTGTCTTCCTGAATCCAAAACGGTTTCTTCTGGCAAGATTTCAGTAACAACACCGGCAGCAACAGTTTTACCTCCTTCTCTCAAGGCAAATCTGGCTCCTTTAGTAATTGTCAATGGGAAGTGGAGTTTAGCTCTAACTTTAAGATTGTCTCCTGGCTTGGCGATCTTAATGTTTTCTGGAAGGAAAATTTCAGCTGCAGTATCAGCAGTTTTGTAATAAAGCTTTGATAAATGAAAAAAGTACTTGTGGTCTGTATCCAGAACTGAAAGAGTTCTTTCTACCTCCTTCTTCTTCACTCAAACAATAAATGTTGGCTTCAATGACTGATGAAGTGGTCAATGATCTTGGCTCAGCCATAACGAGACCTCTGTGCATTTGTTATCTGGTCAAACCTCTGACCAAAATACCAATGTTATCACCGGCTTCTCCGTAATCCAAAGTTTTGTTGAAAGTTTCAACACCGACAACTTGGGATTTAAGTTTACATCCGTAACCATAGAATTCGACTTAATCACCAACTTTAATTTTTCCTTGTTCGATGGTACCTGAAGCGACGGCACCTCTACCAGCAATGTTATAAGTGCTTTCAATTGGCATCATGAATGGTTTATCAATTGGTCTTGATGAGACTGGGATTAATTCGTCCATAGCGTTAAGAAGCTACTTAATTTTGCTCTCACCGATTTCTGGGTTAATATCTTGAATTGATGAAATAGCAGAGCCTCTAATGAAAACAGTCTTGCTTGGATCATATTCGTGTTTTTTCAAAAGTTCTTTCAATTATTCTTCAATCAAATCAACCATTTCAGTATCTTTGATCATATCCATCTTGTTCAAGAAAACGATGATTTGGCCAACACCAATTTGTCTACACAAGAGGACGTGTTATTTAGTTTGTGGCATAGGACCGTCAGTGGCGGCAACGACCAAAATACCAGCATCCATCTTAGCGGCACCAGTAATCATGTTTTTAACGTAATCGATATGGCCCGGACAATCGACATGAGCTGTTATTAGAAAAGAAATGTACCATAATGTCTTTTTTCTGTTTCATACTATAAGGTGGCAGTGTTGATGGTGATACCACGTTGTTTTTATTCGGGGGCTTTATCGATTTTGTCATAGGCAATATATTTGGCTTTTTGTTGAGCAGCTAAATATTTAGTAATGGCAGATGTTAAAGTGGTCTTTCCGTGATCGATATGACCGATAGTACCGACTTTTTTATTACAAAAAATGTACCATTGACGTGTGGTTTTCCTCTCTCGAATTTGGCGAATGTTTGAACGAGACGGTTTGTTAAGAACATTCTGTTTTGGATGATGTTTTTCAACATACTTTCACTATCACAACTAAAATATTAATAACAATCACATTAATATCAATAATTCCTATTGAAAATTTAATATTAATCACTCATATTTTTTAATTTTAAAAATACATTTCCTTTTAGCTAATTTCTAACTTTTTATAAATTGTTAGTCAATTTATCGTAATAGAAAATTTTGACTCTTAAAATTTCAAATATCAATATCTTTTGAAGGAATTTTATCCTTTTTGACATTTGAATCAAAATCGAGGTTTATCTAACTTTCGTTAACATTTTTCTGAAAATTTTGAAAAAGTAAGAACATTTTTCTGTTCGAAATAAAAAAAGACAGTAAAAAGCATAAGTGAAGATTTTAACAAATTCATATAGTCTCTAGACGAAAAAACATCATTCTGGGCAATTTCAAGGATAATCTGAAGTGTGTTTAAAATAAGACATTTTCCGTATCAAGAATAAAAATAGAGAGTATCATAGTAATAAATTGTATTAAAAAAGGTAATGAGATATTATAAAAATCTGATACAAAAAAATAAAAGTTTAAAGTGATCAGGAATGTTTCTTGTATGAAACAAAATTTAAGAAGTAGCTTTTGAATTTTATTGAGATTGTTGAAAGATGAAGAATAGGGGCAGATAAAAAGAGTAGTATGAAAAAATCAAATATTAATATCATCTGGATTTACATTTATTATGTTTATCACAGAACTTAACTTTGCCATTTATACATTGTTTGACTTAGTTGGCTTTTTTACAATTTGCACAATCCATTTTATGAATTCTGTAATGGAATTAAATTTTTTTTCCATCCTTTGGGTCGACTAAGTATACTCGTGCCATTTTGTTTTAGTTATTATTATAAACTTTGAAATTTATATTGACGATAAATAACTTCGTATTATTAGCATTTTTAAAGGTTTAATATCTTAGCCGGCATACACCTTTTAAAAGAGTGAGAGACAATGTTAAAGAAAAAAACTGAGATGGTCCTATTAAAGCCTTGATTTAAGCAATGTTTTGGTTTATGTTTGAAATTTTTAGCGCAAGTATTTAAGCTCTTGCGGAAATATAATAGAGTTAATTTTTTAGTTATAAAATAAATCTATGTAGATTAAAATCCTATCTATTTTAAATTTTTAGTCACTTCAAAAAATAAATAATCAAAATGAATGTCTAATTTTCTAACTATTTACTTTTACAAAGCTTATAACTAATTAGGAAATTTTAGATTCTTAATAAAAAAAACAAAAACAAAATGATAACAGCATATAAAGATATTGAGAAAATCATTTAATAAAAATAATAGCCAATCTAAGAAATAACAGAGCTTGATTTAAGCTCTGTGAAGATATTTCGCTTTACTGATAAAATAAAGTCATTGATTTAAAAGTGTAAAATGCTGGCCATATTGAAATTATCTTAATGTGAGTTGAACAGTTTGGATAAGCTGCCAAATTTACCAGGGTTAGTGGCGCTGGATGTGTCGGGGAATAAGTAACGTTATTGATTGTTATTCAGGTAGATTGAAAGATGTAGATTTGATAAATTTGACAAAATATCCCAACCTATCAATATTGAACCTAAGCGACAACTTTATCCAACACTTAGCTTGCCTTTAAAGCATAAAAAACTTAAAAAAACTCAAAGACCTTTAACTAGCAGGCAATGAAATATAAAAGCAAGCATAATATCGTGAGTAAATCTTCAAACAGTAGGATGATTTATCATAATGAAAATAGGATAAAAGGACTCGAATTATTGGACAAACTTGATTGTTAAGGACAGCCACCTGTGTATGATAGTTATTCGGATGATTAATTGTCAGACTAAGATGATTAGGATAATGATGGGGTGGATTATTTTGATTAGTAATCTTAATAATCTTAGGAGGATAATGAAAACTAATAAAACAATAATGTTAATGTTAATGGGCACAAAAAGCACCACAAATAATAATGATCATGAATCAATCAATCAATTATCTAAAAAAGGAGCTAAAAGGAACTCATTAGTTTTATCATAAAAGACAAAAAATTGTTTTGACATTCTTTTATACTTTCCAAATCCCATTTTAATTTAATTTGTTAATAAATTTAAGACAACTTTCAACCAAAAATATAAATCGTTAGATTATAATTATAAACACTAAATTATTTCACATATAAGAAAGTTCAAAACAAAAAGAAGATCTTTCATAACCAATGACCAAATAAAAGCTTTAAGTATTTGCTAGAATCAGGCCCTTTTCGTACTTGTCCAAGGGGTAATTTTTTGTTTATTGCTTTTTAGATTGCCATTGACTGTTCATCAAAATAGTACGATAGTGTTATAGACGAATCGAGCGAAATTGTCATCAACCAAGTAGCAACAATAATATGGCTTCAATTATGTGTTTGAGTAATAAAGTAGTCAATAACAAGTATTCAATGAATTGGCCAGGCCTGTCATTGACAATTGTCTACAAGGTTATAACGGCACTATATTCGCATACGGCCAGACAGGTAGTGGCAAGACCTTCACAATGAGTGGTGGCGATTCATGGTAATAGCGTGGGATTATTCCACGGGTGTTGAGTTACTTGTTCCAACAGTTTGAAAAACTTAAATATCAAGTTAGATACTCTATGTCAGTGTCGTATATAGAAATTTATAATGAAAATGGTTATGATTTGCTTTAGTAAAGAAATGGTGAGAATAGCTTTGAATAATGGCCTAAAATTACTTTAATCGAAGATGAGGATAAAAATTTCACATTAAAAAATAAATCCATTTATGAATGTAAAACTTAGTAAGAGGCGCTTGATTACTTTATGATGGGAAACTATTTGAGAAAAGTCAGTTGTACAAGTATGAATCAAGCCTCATCCAGGTCTCACTGTATTTTTGTTCTCAGCGTGAAAGGGGTTGATCTCAAGACTCATACTGAGATTTATTCAAAAATAAATCTGGTTGATTTGGCTGGATCTTAAAGAGTGTCAAAATCTCATGCTGAAGGAATCGTATTAACTGAAGCCAAGTCAATTAACTTATCTTTAAGTTATTTATAGCAGGTTATTGTGTCACTGAATGAAAAAGCCAAAGGAAAGGCTAAGGCGCACATTCCATACAGAAATTCGTTACTTACAACTTTACTCAAAGACTCTCTTGGAGGAAACTGTAAAACTGCAATGATCGCTACCATAGCGAGTGAACTGGACAATTTGGATGAAACGATATCGACATTGCGCTTCTCACAAAGAGTCAGGCAAATAAAAAATTAACTGTCAAAAAATGAAAAGACTCCAATTTAAACAAAATTAGAAATGTTAGAAAGGGAAAATATGCTACTGAGAAAAAAGTTAGAAGCTTTGTCAGGAAACCAAACGCAATAATTCAAAAGGACAGATTCATAATAAATTCGCTCTTCAATGAAACTAAATGACAGATAAGTAACTTCTAAAGTCGAAGATTTTATGAACGAAAGAATAAATACAATATCAATTTAGCATGTTGATCATGCAAATATTTATTTCAAAAAAATGAAATAAATGTACAAAAATAAAATGAAAGAATACGTAAATTAATTGACTTTTATTTCAAAAAAGATACTTAACTATGAAGAAATGCTTGATTAAAGGGAAAGGAAGCATCTTCAAAATGCCAGATACTGATTGGAGTTAATTAAAATACCTAAAAGCTTTTGGACTTTTCATTCAGTCAAGGTCTATAATAAATTTTTCTTCTTGATTTTAATATTTTTATGTATGCTTTAAAATTTATGATACATGACAATTATTTGAATAAAGAGTAACGAACAAATGAAGGGAATGCAGATTATCATTATCAGTGTTTTTTAGAAGCAAGATATCTTTGTCTAAGTTCAACAGCGTCTTGACCTTTCCATCTGATAAGGAGTTTTTATTGACCATTTTGAAGAAGAGTGTCTTCTTCAGCAGTCCATTCGGCACGATCGTCGTTGTTAGTGAAACTGTAATCTAATGCTTTAAGATCGCCTGAAAGTCTGTCGAGTTTTCTCAACAGGGCGGGGAGTGAGATTCTGTACTCAGTGGCCAAGACATCGAGCATCATGGCTAATTATCCGACAGACATATTTTTATCTTGTAAAGTCAATTTTGAGGTTTGTGATTGAGCTTTACTATTGGCGATACCGATAAGGTTTTTGACGACGGAGTTGACTTACATCTTTGAATTGATTATGATTAATTATTATAGGTATTTTATGGCGGTTGATTTATTTGAATTTTTTATTGCTAAAATTTAAGTTTAAATCTTTTGATGTGTAAGAGAAGTGCTACTTTTTATTAATTGTACGGATCGGGGATTTTATAAGTTTTTGGTTGGATAAATTATTTGTTAAGGTTAAATTTCGTGCTACTTTGGTAGTTATTAACAAAAAACTGTCTAAAATCATTTAAATTTTGACCAACTAGACTTATTTACTCATTGCCATAAAAAAAGTCTATATGAAAAATATGTAAATGAATAAAACAGATAGGAAAAATTAATGAGATAAAATCAAAGTTATAAAAGAATAAACATAATGAATCTATTTAATGAAACAAAAAATATTTCAGTTAAAAATTTGACATAATAAAATATCTATCGTTGTTTTAAGGACAGGATTATTTGACGTCAGTTACTATTGAATTATTTCTACCCTTTATTAATAACGCTTTGTTCATAGTAAGTAGTAGAAGGATTTCTATAATCATAACAAATTTTTGTTAATGATGGTTTCATACGTATTATTTTATAGTAATAGAGATTTTTTGTAATAAGATAATAAATAGTTAAATAGTCTAAAATGCTATATTCGAATCGTTTCAGAACACCATCACAGAAATCACAAATTGACCAGTAAACATTTTCATTTGTTGATGGTTTTTCAGATTAAAAATAATAGAAAACAATGGCTAACTCCATATCAAAAAGATCAGATATTGAAACAACCTCATGTTGTACGTATGGCTTCGCAACTGAGTATCAACGTGATCAATAAGAAGCGTTCTATTCATAAACGGAGGAAAACAATACCAAGGGTAAGAAAATTAATGAACTCGCCTATGGGTTAAGTATATCCAAACAGATAAATTATAGCTGTCCTGAATAGTATTAACAATAACTTGAGAATCTTTTAAACGATATTAAAATCGATCATTAAAATAAAATCTATCTTAGATTGATTATTCTTGATCAACTATATGCCAAAGATAATAGATTAGAAAGATATTTCTAACGAGCCATGTAGGAATATCGTCAATTCAAATAAAATTTTTTTTAGCAGAACTTTAATTCAGCGTTAGGCTGTTGTAATAAACAGCCTTGATTTTTTGTTAAAATCTATACAATTTTCTTCCATTTCTTCTTTAAAACCTAAAAATATGTATTCCTTTAAGTTTTTTCCTTTCTTTAAATGAAAAGGATAAAGGGAAAAACATTTTACTCGTCTGGCTTAAGTAATAAAAAAATTGATTCTTTTTTATTGAATACTGGTTATTATAATTACAAATTAAAATTATTAACATTGAATTTTCAAAGTGAGATTAAACTACTTTTCTTGAGTTTTTCTTTTATAATCAGCTTTCCATGGCTATGAATATCTTAAACTTTTTTAAGAATATTTTTTGTATTAAAGTAGGGAAGAAAAAGTTAGAAATTTTCCAATTTTTGTTGTAAATGGGTATAAATTACGTTTCAAAAAATATCTGTCAGAATTATGCTATTTTTTCTTCTATATTCAAACAAAAAAGTCAAAAATTGAAGTTTTAATAATTGAAGTCTCCAATGCAACTATTTTAGTATTTTTCATTTATTCAAATTAATCTTATATCGTAATAATTTTAAAAGACAAAAATTAAATCTTTTTCTAAGAAAGTATTCTTAATCAACAAACTTTTAATAATAACTTTATCTTTCTCATGATTTGGGTCAGGATAACTGCAATGAAAGATTTTTTTTTATAAATAAGAAAGTTATTGATTGAAATGATGTTCAAAATTAACGATTAAAAGGTAAGTAGAAAAAATGACAGCTTAAAACTTAAGATTAAAATTTTATGAAACTTTTTTACTCTTATTGTTAAACTCTTTTCTGATGAAGAGAAAATCGTGTTAAAAATATTTTTTCAAAGCTTATAAACTCAGGAACTTTTTGAAAAGACTAAAAAGAAAGAATAATTTCAAATATTTTTAGTTTTTTATTAGAAAAATTAAATTCATTTATTCTGTCAAACTACCCAAGGTATTATGAAAAAAATGAAAAAGTCAGTTCTTCTGTTTTGCAATTGATTGATTTTTGTTGATTTATTCAAATTCATAGAAGTAAAAGACTGATATAAGAAGTTTGAAATTTCTTAGAATTCGATGATAATGCCAAATATTTAGATTGACCTCTAGGTTTCATCGCTTTCATAAATTTTGATTATCCTTTAAGTGACTTTTTTGAAAATTAAGTTCTTTAACCTACAAGAGTTTTCAAAAGAGGATTCGAGAACATTTTATGTGCATAGAAAGTATAATATGATAAAAGATTTGCAGAGTGAGTTTAAAAGAGTTTGAATTTGAAAAATTAATATTTTTTAATTTAATATTTTTTTATCAAGATGTCCAAAAAAGTTCAAAAGCCTCAAAACCCACAAAATATCAAAAAACAACAAATCGTAGACTAATAGAATGAACCTTTCCTCAGAGCTATCGCAAAGAGAGTTAGAAACATTAACAAAAAACTCGTCGAAATTGAAGAGCTTAAAAAGAAAGGTGATCTCAAACCAGAGCAAATCGAAAAGGTTGGCAGAAAAGTTGAATACGAACAATAAAGAAGCAGACTTGAAGGTATCGCCGATTTCTTCAGAGAGACTTATGCTGAGAACGTTGAACAATACAGAAACAATCAACTCCAAGAACTTGACCAACTTGCTAACGCTATTGCAGTCTTGAGAGGAAATACTAACTGGAAGGAAGCTGATAAACTTGCTGAATTGAACAAAGCTCTTACCCAAGAATCTACTGTCTCTTTGACTGAAAGCGCCAAAAATATCGCTCAAGTTTTGAGAAGATTTGCCGGTGATGCTAAACTTAAAAAATCTGTTGAAACTTTCGTTGCTGAAAATCAAGCTGTTCAACCAGTTGAACAAAAAACTGAACAACCAGTCCAAGAATCAGTCCCAGAAACTAAAGTCGAATAACCACAACAAACCCAACCAGTTGTTGTTCCAGAACCAGTTGTTGTCCAACCAGTTGAACAACTTCCAGTTGTCCAACAAGTTGAGGAAACTCCAGTTGTTGCTCAATAAACTCCAGTTGAACAAAAAACCGAACAAACTCCAGTTGCTGAACAAAAACCAGTCGAAGGTGAAAGACAACCAAGAGACAACAGAAACAGAGGTCCAAGAGATAACAGAGGACCCAGAGAGTACAGAGGACCAAGATAAAACAGAGGTCCAAGAGAGTACAGAGAACCAAGAGCTGAAGGACAAGAAGGTGAAAGAAGAAGATACAACAACAACAGACAAAAACCAAACTACAGACCAAAGAATCAAGAACAAGAAAAACAAGATTCTGACTATGATTCATCACTTGAAAAAGAACAAATCGCCAGAGACTTCAAAAAAGAAGAAATCAGACAACTCGTCGATGATGGATTCACCGTTGTTGGAAAGCCAAAGCCAAAAGCCAAACAAGGCCAAAAGGAATGGCACGAAAGAACTCACGGAAGAAAAACTCATCACCATCACCAACAACAAAATTGATCGAATGTACATCTAAAAAACAAACCCCACTTATCATAACTTTTTATCAATATTGAATACTCGAATACTTAAAATTTAATGAAGCATAACTTTTAAATAACGAAAATATTTCCTTTAAAACTATGAAAGAATACCCTCATTTTCTGATTTTCCGATAAATGTAAATAAATACAAAATAAGAATTTTGTACGATCATCAGTTTTGAGCAAGTTTTTCTTCAACAATTCTTTTGAGTTCTGGGTAATCCTTGACTCCCTTTTTAGCTTCACAGTTAATCAAGACTCCCATCTTTTCGAAGATTTCCAAAAGTGGTTTTGTTTTGGCTTCATATTCTTTCATTCTTGATGAAATGACTTTTTAAGTATCATCTTCTCTGATAACCAATTGATGTCCACAGTTGTCACAGATACCTTCTTTTTTGGGGAGTAATGGGTCCATTGAATAACCATCTCTGCCATTAGGGAAAAAAATACCTTTGAATGTTGCAAATATTGAAACCAGTTCCGCAATTAACGCAAGTTCTTCTGCCCATAAGTTTTTCTAACAAAATATCGTCTCTGAGAGTGATGTTCAAGACTCCGTGGATTGGGAAGATTTTAAGATACTCATCGAGTTGACCTTTGGTTCTTGGGAAACCGTCTAAGATGACTCCTTTAGCTGATTCTGGTTCTTTGACTTTTTGGTTAATGATTTTAACAACGATTTCATCACTAACTAATCCACCTGACTTAACAATACTGCTGATGGTTTGAATTAATCCTTTATCGAATCCACTGGAGACTGTTCCTTTTAAGATTTTTCTGATTTCATCACCGGTTGAGACGTGATTAAAGTGTAAGTCTTTGGTTAAGAGTTTAGCATAAGTTCCCTTACCGACTCCTGGAGCACCAAAGAGGAAGAAGAATTTTTGTTTGTTAGAGCTGAATAAGTAAGATACTTGAGTCAATCTGTACATTTTTTATGATGATCACTTATAAATTTGTAAATGAAATATCTTATTTAATTAAAAACTAGATAATTAACTTATTTATATATTTAATGTAATTATCATAATTATTATAAAAAGAATTGTTTAAATTTATCAAATAAGTTATACGTTAAAGTAGAATAAAATTAAATACAAAACGAGTTGTAAAATCCACCGTATGATCAAATAAAAAAAGGTAAATTGAAACAAAACTTTTTAAGTTAAATTGCTTATTAATGAAGTTTGGAGTGTAAACGCCTCGTATCGTTGTATCGTTGTCAAACTGTTACTACAATCAAAAGACTTTATTTTACTACAAAAAAATATGTAAAAAAGATCAAAATTCATGACTTTATTTTGTATGTTTGATTATCGAAGTTTTAGAAAGTTGAAGCTAAAAAAATTCAAAGCATTTTATGACTAGTACATTCGCAGCTTGAAGTATAGTGTAAAATAATGCTGTTTATCAATGCATCTCATTTTTATCAATTTTTCGAGTTAATCGATTCTTTTTTCCATAATTAAGTAAAGGCATTTAAGCATAACTTCTAGGAGATGTTGAACTGTGAAATTTAATTTTATATTCTCTCTGATTAAATACTAAAAATCATTTCCTTCGATTTTTTTCATATTATCTTCAAAATGCCATACTAAAAAAATCATCCCGATAAAGTTAATGTCCTATCGACTTGTAATTTAAAGTTTTAAGTTCTTAATTTACTGAAATAATTTATTTGACGTTAAAGCAAATTAGACAACTTTTTTGCGGCTTTTAAATTAATTTAAATTACTGATTCTATGCTGCTACATAGAGACTAGGTAAAAAAAACAGAATCTTTTTTTTTACATTAAATAAAAGCTAAAAGAATTTGGCTTCAATACTTAATTAATAGGTTTATTGAAAAAGGATTATGATGATTGATATTACTATCTTTAACTGTATCATCATTGTAAATTTTCGAAATGAAACATTCATTTTTGACTCCTGGCTATATCTTTCTTGCAAGAAATTTTAAAAAGTTCTTCTTAATTCTTAGGATTTAAGTTGATAAAGTTGATTATTTCGATTGCGCTATGTGAATAGTTAAAATTTGTAAACATAAAAAGTTGGTTATAAGATTACTGATTATAATGATGTTTTAATAATAAAAATGATGATCTTACTCTTATTATAAATTTAAAAAACAAAAGAAAAAATATTCTTTAAAGTAAGTAGAAAGGTCACGTTTAAATTGTTTAAACCAAAAAAAAACAAAGATAATCATTATAAACTTGTTATTAACATAAAATGAAGACATATACCGGTAATAATTTTATAAAAAAAAAAATAAATAAGTTAAAATATAATTGGTAAAATGAATAAATTACATAGTTATTGAAAATAAAAAGTACTAAGTAAGTAAAATACCAAGTAAAAAATGTTAAATGTAAGTATTAACTCAGAGCGGACAAAAGAAAATAAAAAAAAGAAAAAGAAAAAAAGCGATCAATACAAAAGTTAAGTGAATACATAATTTTGATATATTATAGGTTTTTATGTTTGTTTCACTTTTCTTAAATCTGTTTTCTATTAGAAACTATTGCTGGAAGTACGAAATCCTTTTTATTTGATAATTTTGAAATTATATTTTGACGATACCTTTTTAGCTATGTTAATGAATAAAAAAAAGAATGACTTAATGCTTATTTTGCTGTTATTCTTTCTGTGGGGTCGATACATATCATTTTTCTTAGCAAATCTAACAATTATTGAGGACAGTTTGGTATCAAATTCTCAATCCCTATACCTTCAACCTTTTCAAAATCAAATTTTAAATGTGATGCTTTCTTGGCGAATTTATACAAAACTTTTTAATCTGGTGTTCCTAACACACTGAATATTGTAGAAATTTGATCAATTTCACTTTTTCCTGGAAATAAAGGATACTGTGAAAAAAGTTAAAAAAGAACACATCCTACACTCCATATGTCCATTTTTTAAGAATAATATCCATCGGTCATCAAACATTATGGTGCTCGATACCATCTTGTAGAAATGTACTCAGTATGAGGCCATGATGAATGCAGATCTGATTTATTGTAAGAAAAATACTTTTGCATGAACCTAAGTCTGCAAGTTTGAAAGTCTTCTATCCTGTACAGAGAATATTTTAAGGTTTTATGTCACGATGAAATATTTCTTTGGAATGCATGTAATTTACAGCTTCTAAAATATCATATCCAATGGATCTTATTTTGTCAATCGTCATTAAATTCTTTTTATTTTTGTAAAATTCATACAAGTTACAATCCATAAGTTCGAAGACTAACGCCATTTTTTCTATCTGCTTATCTCAAAGTTTACCTTATTTTTAATTGTAGAGAACATCAATTAACGTTATTATGTTGGGATGAGCGAGGGTTTTTAATGCCTTTATTTATTTGTCTTTTTTTATCTTGTTCAGTGACTCATATTTATGCTTCATGATTTTGAGTGCGACTTTTTTGTTGCTTTTTTTATGTAAAGCCATGAAAACTTCACTGTATGTACCTTATCCTTTTTTAAGTTCAATCTTATATTCATCCATTAGAAATCGATCCTTGACTGGATTATATTTTTTGGCTTGTAATCTTATTTTTATAAAAAGACTTAATAACTTATAAATGTTCAATCAAGTTTATACAATTCCATTTTAATACATTTTCTTATTTTAAGTGAAAAATGAATGAAATTATTCTTGAAACAATTTTTATTGAAAAAATAATTTTCTTTCTTTTTTGTGCATTTCTAAGTATTAGTAATTTTCATGAATGGTCAAACTTTCTAACTTATCATGATACCAAATGTATTTTAACAATTGTAAACAAAATTTATTAATAACAGAAATGAACAACATATAAATGATAAAAATTTAAAATTCTTTTATATTTGAAACTTTATATCAATCATTGAACAAAAGTTAAAAATAATTTGTATTTTTAAAACCCTTCTGAACAAAAATAGGCAATGTAGCCAGAATAGCAAAGACCTTTCGAAAACAAACATGCACGGCTTTTGAAGCTTGGTGTTATTGGTAATGTTGATGCAGGTAAATCCACTCTCGTTTCTGTTCTTACAAAAGGTATTGAGGATGATGGTAATGGCTCTGCACGTGTTAGAGTACTTAACTATCTCCACGAACAAGAAACAGGAAGAACAAGCTCAATTGGTCATGAAATCATGGGTTTCGATGAACATGGAAAGCAAATCCTTCCTGAAAGATTCAACCAAAATAAAAACAAATATTGGAAAGAAGTCGTCCAAGAAAGTCATAAAATCGTCTCAATCGTTGATCTTTGTGGTCATGAAAAATATCTCAAGACAACCATAAACGGTCTCACTGGTTTGTCACCAGATTTTGGAGTTGTTATTGTTGGTGCAAACATGGGTATGCAAAAAATGACAAAAGAGCACATTGGTTTGTGCTTATTCTTGAAAATTCCTTTCTTCATTGTTGTGACCAAAATCGACTTGGCTCCACAAAATAAGTATGAAGAAACAGTGACTGAACTTAAAAAGCTGTTGAAGCATAAGCTTTTGAACAAGTTCCCAATCGAAGTCAAATAAAACACACCAGTAAACGTAATTATTTTATTTTATTTCAGGAAATTCAAAAAATCGCAGAATTAATGCCATCAGGCAACATGTGCCCAATATTCCCAATTTCAAGCATAACAAAATCAGGTTTCCCAACATTAATCGACTTCATTTACAGATTAGAAAAGCGTCAAGTCATGACCTTATAAGAAGCTATTAAACAACCATTCGAATTCGAAATTAATGAAAACTTTTTAGTCGAAGGTGTTGGTTTGGTCTTATCCGGTATCGTAAGATCAGGTGTTGCTACAATCAACAAGCAATGTTTATTGGGTCCTGATGCATTGAAAAATTTCAAACTTGTTTCAATAAAATCAATCCATATCAACAGAGTAAACAGTACTGAAGCTTATGCAGGTGAGCTTGCTTGTATTTGTGTGAAAGCTGTAAAGGCAAATGAAAAATTAATCAGAAAGGACATTCGTAGAGGTATGGTCGTAATTGATAATGATAACAAACCACAGCCAGTCACTGAATTTGAGGCTGAACTTCAAGTTCTTCACCACTCAACAACAATCAAAGAAGGCTACGAAGGTGTACTCCACTGTGGTACCATCCAACAAACTGTAACAATTGAGCAAATCTAATCAGAAGAAAAGTTGTTAAGAAATGAAGATCGAGGAATTGTAAAAATGAAGTTCAAGTACAGACCATAGTTTGTCAAAGAAGGCGAGACTATTTTATTGAGAGAAGGTAAGACTAAAATCATCGGTACCATTACCAAGATATTAAACAACTGATCAAGAGTAACCAAAAAAGAGACTTATAAAGTATTTCAAAACAGTTTATTTCGAGGTAAATCTTTTGCTGAAAGTCTTTGCTTGTCTGATTTGATTTTATTCAATAAAGATGAGACTTTTACAGGAGATGGCCTTTGATTTTATATTCAACTAATTTTACTTCATTTTTTGGTTTTTTAAATTAATTCTTTTATTCTTAAGTTGTATAAAAGTATCTTATATCTTTATAAAAAAGTTAGTTAAAAAAGTATATTTTATCTTATTTCTTAGTGTATAAAATATTAGCTGTTTGTATAATAAGAATGAATTCAATTTAAATTACATAAAAAGATTCTTTATTAAAATTAACTAGTCTTAAAACGATAGAAAAAATTTATAACTTATGTTTTTGAGTTAATAAAAATAAATTGAAATTCTATAAAAATCAAGAATGAAAAACTTAAAGAAGAACATTCCAAATATCAAAGGTAAAGGCCAAAGTGTCAATAGCAAGCTGGCATAAGACATGTAAAATTAAATCAAGGACGCTTTCCAATTTTATGCCGGTAGCAGCGACTCAATAACCCGTGTACATTTACGATCAATATTGGGTAACTTCGCATTTACAAAAATGAACGGTAAGTAAATCGAAGATGAAATCACAAACCAATTCGACAATAAAGAAACATTTTCATTAAGCGATGTGGTTGAGATGATAACAAAGAAATGGTTTTATGGTAAAGGTCGTTAAGAATAAGCATTCGATTTATTTACTTTATTTGATAGAAAAGAGAGAGGATTGGTGGGATTGAATGATATAAAGAGTGTGTTTAATCAATATTTGGATATTAACATCAGTGACAATGATATTTTGGAGTTTATTGAATAGGCTGATGGAGATAAGGATGGGTACCTGAATCAGAACGAGTTCTTTACCAAGTTGGGTTACCAATGAACCAAACTTAGAGGAATGAATTGTGATGTTATTTTTGACTATTTTTGTATTACTTGCCTTTTTGTAAATAAATAAATAAATATCTCAAGTAAAATGATGAATAAACGATAGCAATAAGATTTTGTAAAAAACTAACAATAAAGAAAGGTAAAGTCAAATAATAATAAAAAAAACACATACCAATAATGATTTATTACCCTAATCATCCATTAAATATAAATCCTGCCTTCACCTCAGTTAATAAACAACTTCTAGCCACCCATAATGACATCATCATCATCATCCAACAACATAACATTATCCTCCCCTTAATCTTGCCTCTCCAAGCCCATATATCTCGCACCAATTAAATACTTTTCCTATAACTATTTAGACTAAGCAATATGTTATTTTATCTTCTATATTCTTTACTTCAGCTCAAATATAGACTATAACTTATTATCTAATACTTATGTCAAGTTTTATAAATAATCTTCTATTCGTGAACCTATTTTATCTGCCTATGCTTTTATTGTCATTTCTTTCTTTGTTAGTTATATTATTGAGTTTATATGGTGTTAGTGGTGCTTTAATAGTGATTATTATTATTAGAGGATTAGTTGGACGTATTAGTCGTGTTTTTATGATAATATGTGCAGGTCTTTTTAGGTTAATTGTTGTGGGAAGGGTTATGGTTTTATCTTTTGGGCTAAGTGGTTGGGAGGAATGTTAGGGTTGATGGGGTTGTTGGGGTTGTTAGGGTGCCGAAGTGGAGGTTTTATATGGTATGGGCTCGAATGGTGGCCTTACATTACATTATTGGAGCTTTTTCGCCTTTGTGATGGCTGGTTGCTATTATTGCCATTAACGAAATTCCCCTCTTTATAAAACTGACCAAGTTATTGAGTCGTTGGTGACCTTTTCCTCATATTCTCATAACTTACTGGCCGTTGTTGTTGATTTTGACCATAATTCAAAACAGAACTGTTATTTTGCCCCATTGGTGACATGTCATTGCCACCAATCTTTTTACTCATTGGTAACTTGTGATGTTAATATCCACCATGATGCTACTTTTTATTGTTTTTTAACATCATAATGTTTGTATTGTCGATATTGTAAGAGTTAAAATTTTATCTGTAATTATTTGTTGATGGCGAGTCTTAAACGTTGTTACTGTTACTGAAACTTTTTGATGACTTTTTAGCCAAACCATTTCTTGGTAACATCAGTTATTTTTAAAGCTGGTCGATTTTTTACATCTGTAAAAAACTTTCTTTATTGGGCTTTTTCAATTATTTTACTCTATCAGCATATTTTAATGTGTTTAATGTATTTTCGCTGCTTGAAGAGTTTGGTGACACATTACCGATCATTACTGTCCTGCAATAACCAGTGAAAGAATCTTTCAAGACCATTGTAAGTTTGCTTCCTCGAAATGGTGTGTGATGCTTATTCTGATCCAATGCCCTGATACATTCTTTCAAAGCCAATAAAGACTTGTTAATTTAAGCACCATCAATTCTGGTCTGTTTCTAAAGTTGATCTGCATGATCAGCTGCCCTTTCACTACCAGCCAAATCAATAAAAGATATTTTTCCATGAACTTTATTTTTTTTCTTAATCGTAATTTGTAAAATCGCATGTGATCTTGAAGAGTCATTATTCGTACCATTTTGTGATGTCACTCTGATACTGGTACCATACTCAATCAATTACATGAGATTTTGAGCACTATTAATTTTTGTTTATGACAATCCTACAATATTGACATTATTTTTTGCATCTTATCTTGCAAAAAGTAGATTCTTTTCGTTCAATAAATCATAAAGTTTTCCACAGTAGATTTAATAAAATGAAATCCAAGCTTACAGTTATTGATGCATTTTTATCTCACTAAAAATATCGATAGCAGCCAATAAATACAAGCCTTTTACATCGGCTCCATTACCCAACATAGTATGTGTCTTGCCACTACCTGTCTGGCCATAGGCGAAGCATGATACCCTCGCGCCGTCAAATGCACTGTCTACTAATGGTCGAATTGCTGTTGCATAAATCTATTATTTATTAATTTCAAGTTACTTGTTCATTAGTAGCGAACTAATCATACGCGCCGTCAAAATTGAACCTATACTAATCAATATATGGAGTCAAATCAACCTTAAGTCTTTTTTGCTATAAAAAATAAAGTACTTTTGTTCTTGAACAATGACTGTTTGGTTATTTTCTATTGTGATGATATCTGTTTAGTTTCGTGATTGTTATTTCTTGTTCATTGGACGCTTTCTGATAAGGACACGAATTTTTGGAGTTTTTGAATCGTTCATTTTCTTTCTTTTTATACAATATTTTAATTTCAAATTTTTTGTTCTATAAAATTATAAGTTTGTTTAATTGTTTACATTGTGAATTGACCTTTTTATAATTATTGATTTTTGAAAAATGTAATTTAATGAAAAATAACTGGGGAATAATAATCTCCATAATTGATGGATTTATCATGATATGACTCGTTTATAACAAAAATCTTATTCAAGCATTAATTTGAGAAGAAAAAATAGCTCCAATATGTAAGAAAGCAAAATATTTATAAAGTAAAATTAAGTAGCAAATAAAAAGTTATACAAATAAAAAATGCACGGAGTGGGATTTGAACCCACGCGTTTCGCAACACCGCATCTTGAGTGCGGCCCCTTAGACCGCTCGGGCATCCGTGCTGGTCAAACTATATCACTTTCCCATCAATTTATTACACTAATGAAAGAATCTGTTTTTTGATATATGATTTTTGGCACTATGAAATGTATTTTATTAAGGAAGACATTGATACTAATAAAAGTTAAATGAAAGTGATTAAAATAATTTTATCGTTAAAATTGATAGATTGATCGATAAGATATGGAAATTCTATAAACCAATTTTGGAATTGTGGTCATTCATTGACCAAAGGCAAAAACATCGAGGAAACTCACAATAATTAAATTTCGCCTCTCTTAGACAAAGATTCTAAGTTTAGGATCAACAGTAGAGAAGCGGATATTATATTTTATAGTTTGTTAATGTTTAATGTATATATTGGTTGAGTAAAGGTTAATGTTGAGGGTTTTTAAAAATATAGTGCGTTGAGATCATTCACTGGATCAGTTACGGCTTTGTCTTCTCTTTCTTCTGAGTCTTCTCATTCTTTTCTTTCTCCATTTATCTCTCATCTTTCTTATGGTAAATTATATATTATAAATCCAGAAAATAATTAAAAAATCTATTTCTTAATCTTAATGTTTATTTATTTACATATTTATAAGCTTTATTAAAATTAACTATTTTTTACTTGCTTTAAAAAAGTCGATCAAAAAGAAAAAAGCAACCGAAAAGATATTAAAATTTGATGAGCATCAAAAAGTCATTTCGATAGAAAAAGTTATTCTGCCTAACCTTAATAAATATTCGAATCAGTCAATCCACCAACTTGGATAAACAACTTTTTGAGCGCTGCTACTTCTTACAACTCTATTGCTTCTTTGTCCATGTTAAATAATCTTTGGCGACTTCATTGGGTCTTACATTAATATTTGTTGGCCAGCTCTTATAAGATTTTCTTTGGATCTATCTCTACCAGATTGTGATCCTGGCCTTTCTTTGCTATGTGATCGTGAATAGTCAACAGAATTATTTTGTTTTGACGAGACTAATGGTGTGGGTCGAGGTGGCATTTTGTAGCTGATATTATTGTTGAGGTTTGGAGGATGGTTGGGTCTTGGTGGAAGGTTTTTGTTGCTTGATGGGGGAAGGTAATGACTTGGCTCCTTTCTATTAATAGATGGTGTCATTTGAATCATTTGTGGTTTTTCCTAACCTTTGTTACCATGTCTTGGAGACGCTAAATTATAAAATTAAAATTACATTAAAGATTATTCCTAATACCACAAGCGGACAATACTCTTTACCGCTTTTTCATTAAATTTTCCTTATCATTTTTTAATTAATCAATCAATCTTTGCCTTTCTTTTTATTAATGGCGACGCTTCATTTCCAAATAATTGTTGATAAGTTTTTGTTACTTTTATCTTTTTTATTTTATTGAGGCTGTTGATTATGATTTTTGAAGAGTTCTTGGGGTCTATCTTTATGGAGGTCTTTAGGATTACTTTGTCTATGTTTTTATACGCTCGATTGAATTAGCACGAACACGACTTGATTTTAATTACCCGTCATAATTTGCTTTTGGTAAAATGTTTTTTATTGATGGTAAGTAACCATGGTTGACCTTTAACGTCTTAAGTAAAAAGTCTTCGTCTTATTGTTATTTTGGCTTAACATCGATTGAACCAGAATACATTTTATGTACGCTTGGATTCTGCAAAAGCTCAATAGTGTTGGGTCTGTCATTAGGGTTTTGCTTCAATAATGATGAAATCACTCGAGAAAGTTAACTCGAATAATTTGCAGGAATTGGTGGGAAATATCCTGCACAAATTTTCTTGTACAATCCTGAAAGATCAGTTGCTGTAAATGGCGGTTTTAAAGCAGCCATCTCATACAATACACATCCTAGTGACCACATGTCGCTCTTAACCCCATATGGCTTATCTTTCCAAACTTATGGAGAGGCATAATATGGAGTTCCAGTCTGAGTTCTGGCCATGTCTTTCTTTAAAACTTTAGAGACATTCAAATCGCCCAGTTTATAAACACCATCTCCAGTAACAAATACATTTGCACACTTTAAATCTCTATGTAAGATTTTTTTCTCATGAAGTGATCTTAAACCTTGAGTAATGTGAACCAAAGCTTTCCAAATTTCACTTTATTGAAACTTAGTTCTACTTTTAGTATGATTTTGACACAATTTTAACAGGTCTCCTCCTGATGCAAACTCCATAACAATGCAAAGAGTTGACGAAGGGTCATCATAAAATGATTACTTATATCCGATGATAAAATCCCCGTTGTAAGACGCTAAAATTCTCACTTCATTTAATGCATTTTAACGTTACTTTTGTTTCATTAAGGCGAGTTTTATCTTTTTATAAAAAATTCTTGTACTTTTTTCATCGCATATACTTGTCCGTCTACTTTTCGCTTTACTTTAAACACTTGCCCAAAGGCTCCTTCACCCAGCTTATTGAGGACATCAAAGTCCTTAAGAGTCGTCGTTTTCTACATTCTTCGATGAACTTTTTTAAAATTCTCTTTTCTTATTTTTATAATTTAAACGCTTTTTTATTTAAGATTTCTTAATTAGCAATTTTCGTCAATGATTTCGTATAAAAAATGAATACAATAAAATTAATACAGCTATAAAGAGAGTTTTCAGAAAACATAAATTTTCTTTTTGATAAGGATTAAAGAATGAATGTAAAACATATAAAAATCTGAATCATTTAAAATTTTATCATTTTCTAAGGTACTCGTTCTTTAAGTGATTTTGGTCATAAGTTTTAGTATATGGTTAATAAGGTCTTGAAACTTTGGGCTCTTTGAAAGAATCTTTTGTTCCATATGGGGGAATAATTTCTTGATAATTTTTTTCATAAACTTGTTCTCTATGAAAATGTTTTCCAGTTTGAGTCAAGCCTGGCTCATAAAAAGAGTTGATCTGAGTTTGTGGCTTTACTTTTTGATTATAAGATAAATCATAAGAAGTGGCCAGCTGTCTTTTTTGGAAATCTTCAAGATTTACCCCCATACCGAACAGGATATCTCTTTGCTAACCTTTTGGATTAGGCAATACGAGATTTTTATATTCAACTTATTCTAACTTTTTGATTTCAGGCTTAATGATAGAATATGTCGAATATGGATTTACTGCTTTAACATTCACAGATGAATCAAGCTTAGTGGCAAGGTATTTATTTTCGTTTTCATTTTTAACAACAAGTTATTTTTTAGGTTTGGCGATTTCACCTGTTAAAATATCAGGAACTTCTTCATCAACTATTTTTCGAATCTAATTTTCTTTACTTCCATATTTATTGCTTAACTGGTATCTTGTCTGTTCATATAACAAGTTGTTTTGATTCAAATATTATTATTTTCTAGGGTTATTAGTGAGGCCTGACAGTTTGTTAGGTGCTTCAGGTTGATAAAAGATGCCATAGGTGGAAAGTTTTTAAGGTCTTGTATAATCTGGAATGTTTTTTTCTTTGACTGTATTGTAGAATGTTTTATTTTCTGGTTCTATGGCGGATATGATGGGATTTTGTTGATATAAAGAATGATTAAGATCATGGTGCTATTTTGTCGTTGTTACTTTTTTAGCATCTACATTGGGGCCTTTTTTGGCCAAATCTATGCCGAACTCATCTTCGACAAAGTTTCCAATAAGAACGCCATGTCGATACTTGTTGACAGAATCAAGTACTGTTTGTGCTGACATCATGTGCATTTTTAGTTTATTTTTCTTTTCGATAGAAGGGTTAGTTTTATTATTTCGATTATAAATGTATTAATTTATTGGTTTTATAAGTTTTTCGCTTTATTTGTATAACTTATTTTGGTTTGTTTTATTAATCATGTGAAAAAATTCTTTTATTTTTTTTTTAAGATGCGTTAAAATAGCATATTTATGAATTCT
>Ga0102832_1001197_pt1 | contig 22465 bp, 23 predicted proteins | sample EBPBio282013_DNA_FD_88942 | JGI IMG/M metagenome (GOLD analysis project Ga0102832, IMG submission 88942) | Wastewater treatment Type I Accumulibacter community from EBPR Bioreactor in Madison, WI, USA - Reactor 2_5/28/2013_ DNA (Illumina Assembly) | ecosystem: Engineered > Bioreactor > EBPR >... | reverse complement strand
CTCCATGTCCTGTTCGCCTCAGCGAACTGGCTGATGCGAGCCCGTGCCGTCGCCCTCACCGAGGCGACGGCATAGCGGCAGCCTGCCCGAAACCGCCCAGAGGGCCCCCGTAACCGGGGCCAGGATCCATGCTCAAGCAGGCCATCGCCACGATCCCGACGCCCCCACGACATCCCTCGCCCGCCCGACCACGAATCGCCCGTTGATCAGCGGTTCCTTAGCTGCTGGCCCGCCCGCGGGCGTAGCGTCGCTGCATGACGCTGAGCATGTTGGCGGGTGCCCTGCCCGCAGCGCGGACCTCGATCTGGAGTGACATGTGGAACTTCCAGATCCCGGCGACGGAAAAGATCCTGCGGACCATCGGGGTGTATGTCGCGATCCTGGTCATCGTGCGGCTCGCCGGGAAGCGGTTGATGGCGCAGATGAACAGTCTCGACCTCGTCGTGGTGTTGCTGCTGAGCAACGTCGTGCAGAACGCCATCATCGGCGACGACAACTCGCTCACCGGCGGCATCCTCGGTGCGATCGTGCTCGTCCTCGTCAACGCCGGGATGGACCGGGCCGCGCAGCACTGGCCGGCCTTCGACCGGCTGACATCCGGCTCACCGACCCCGGTCGTCCGAGACGGCGAGATCGTCGAGGACAGCCTCGACCGGCTCGGCATGACGGCGGCCGAACTCGACTCGGCACTGCGCCATCAGGGCGCGGACTCGATCGGCGAGGTGGCAGTGGCGACCATCGACCCGGGCGGGTCGATCACCGTCGACCTCAAGGAGGCCGAGCAGGCCCTCAGCCGCGGCGAGTTCGAGGCGGCGATGACGCAGTTGCACCGGCGACTCGACGCGCTGACGAGCCCGCCCCCGAGATGACCCGCCGGTAGGTAAGACACTCTGGCGGTTATAACAGCCAAAGCGTCTTACCTAATCTTCTTGGGCTCATCCGGCGCCGGCGAGGTCGGCTGCCGACTCCAGCCGCCCGGGTCGGCCCGCCCGACCCTATGGGGGAACCGCTCGTCCCAGCCCAGCGCGTCGAGCGCGGCCGCGGTGCTCGTGTCGAGTTCGGTCAGGACGACCAGCGAGACGTCCCGCGTCCCCTCATCCACGGCGGCCGGGCTCGCCGACCCGCCCAGCACGTTGAGTTCGACCACGGTGAGCGGCACGCCGGCGGGCGGGTCACCGGCCCACGAAGAGAAGCCGCGGGTGTGGGCGTGCGCACAACGCGGCCCCGGTGACGCGGGCCCGGCCGGTGCCTACGCTGAGGACCCATGACCGAGCACGTGACCACCGTGGTGGCCGACCAGATCGCCTTCGTCCGCCTCGACCGGCCGGAGAAGATGAACGCCCTCAGCCTGCCGATGCTCAAGGAGCTGGTGGCCACGGCGCATCGGCTGCGCGGCGATACCGGCCTGCGTGGGGTCCTGATCTCAGGAGAGGGGTCGGCCTTCTGCGCCGGCATCGACACCAGCGTGCTGGCGGGCGGACTGAAGAGCTTCGGCGGGCCGTTCCTGCCGCGACCGTGGTTGGGCACCAACGTCTTTCAGGAGGCCTGCTGGGCGTGGCGGCGGATCCCGGTGCCGGTCATCGCGGTCGTGCACGGCCACTGCTACGGCGCGGGGCTGCAGCTGGCGCTCGGCGCCGACTTCCGGGTCTCCACACCGGACGCGAAATGGTCTGTGCTGGAGGCGAAGTGGGGTCTGATCCCGGACATGAGCGGGATCCAGGCGCTCAAACAGCTTGTCGGTATGGACGTGGCCAAGCAGCTGACGATGACGGCCCGGACGCTGACCGGCGAGCAGGCGCGTGAGCTTGGCCTGGTCACGCAGGTCGCCGCCGATCCCCACATCGCCGCGAGTGAGTTGCTCGAGGAGATCCTCGTGCGCTCGCCCGATTCGGTGGCGGCGACAAAGCGGATCTTCGAGGACACGTGGGGCGCCGGGGCGCGCCGCACCTTCGCCCGCGAACGCATCGAGCAGGCCCGGTTGCTGATGGCCCGCAACACCCGCATCGTCCGGGCGGCGGCGAGTTCGAAGACGATCCCGGAGTATGCGCCGCGCGGGCGCTGAAACCTGGCCCGCGGACGGGGTCTGGCTGCACGGGGCGGTCCGGTGCTACCGGTACCCTGAGCGGGGCGGTCATCCGCCCCGGCTCGAGTGAGAAGAGAAGCCAAGAGTGAAGCTGCGAGCGCGCCTCGGCCTGGCCTGCACGACGGCGACTGCGGCGGTGATGACGTATGCCGCGGTGTATGCCAGCGCCGCACCTGTCCCCCAGGGCTTCGGGCGGGTCACCGTGACCATCACCCCGACCATCCTGGTCAGCACCAACAGCGAGGGCGACCCGGTGACCGTGGCCACGATCACGCCGACGCCGGAGGGCGCCGCGGAGTCGGGGTTCACTGCGCTGACGTGGATCCCGCTGGCCGTGCTGGTGCTGCTGGCGGTGGCGGCCTTCGCCTGGTGGCTCGCATCCCGCAACAACCGGCGCGACCACCTGGCCGCCGGCACCCGCCGGACGAGTGGGGCGACGGCGGCGGCGCAGTTCGGCGACAGCGAGGAGCCCGACTCCGGCAGGCCCGACTCCGACAAGCCTGACTTCGGGAAGCCGGACCTCGACAAGCCGGACGGCGAAGAGCCCGACCACTGCGGCCCCGAGCGCCGCATCCAGCGGTGAGCCGCACCCAGCGCGCCTCGTGGCGCACCCCGAGCGACGTCGAGCAGAAGCCGGATCCGCGGCATACCGCCGAACCGGCACCCGGCGGCACCGGCAGCCCTGACCAGACAGATGGCACCGGCAGCCCCGACCAGACCGGCAACACCGACTGGAGCGTCTCCCGGCGGCTGCTGCCGTCCTTCTTCGCAGCCGTCGCCGCGCTGCTGTGGGCCGGGCCCTACCTGCACCTGCAGCCGTGGATCGGGTTCCACCTGACCGACATCCCGACCTATCAGCGGTCGGCGGACGCGACGGCGGCAGGCCGGCTGCCCTACCGGGATGTCGACCTCGAGTACCCCCCGGGCGCGGCGGTCATCTTCTGGCTGGCCCGGTTCCTGCCCGGCCAGGGTTATGTCGAGAAGTTCCAGTGGTTCATGCTGCTCTTCTGGGCGCTGGCCACCGCGGGGGCCGTCGTCGCCGCCGGGCAGCTGCGGCTGCCGGTGCGCCGGCAGGTCGCCGTCGGGACCGTCATGGCGATCACGCCGCTCGTGCTCGGCACGATCGTGCGCACCCGGTATGACGGCGTGGTCACCGCCGTCGTCGCCTGGATGATCGTCGCGGCGCTCGCCGAACGCTGGCGCTGGATGTGGGGGCTGCTCGCCGTCGCGATCGCGCTGAAGCTGATGCCGGCGCTGCTCGCGCCGGCCCTGGTCGCCTGGCAGGCCCACCGCGCCGGCTGGGCCTCGGCCCGGCGGGGGGCAGCCGGCGGGATCGCGGCCACGGTCGCGCTCTTCACCCCCGCGGCCCTGCTCGCGCCCCGCGGACTGTGGGACATGGTGATGTACCACCTCCAACGGCCCCCGCAGATCGAGTCCACGGCCAGCTCGTATGTGTTGCTGTGGCACGCGACGGCAGGGGTGCCGGTCACGATCGAGTCGGCCTTCGGCAGCCAGGGACCGACCGGGCAGACGGCGGAGGTGCTCGCCACCGCCACCACCCTGCTGGCCTTCCTCGCCATCGTCGCCGTCTCCGTCCGCTACGCCCGCCACCTCGGGGCGCTCGTGCGCGGTCTCGACGCGGCATACCTCCTGGCGACACTCGCGGCGACCATCGTCTTCCTCGCCGTCGGCTCGAAAGTCCTCTCACCGCAATACCTGCTGTGGATCGTCCCGGCCAGCCTGCTGCTGCCGGGCCGGCGCGGGCTGACGGCGTTCGTGATGACCCCTGTCCTGATGCTCGTCACGCACCTGTACTTCCCGTTCCGCTACTGGAACCTCGTCGGCCTCGAGACGCTGCCGATCTGGATCCTCTTCGTGCGCAACCTGCTGCTGATCGCCCTGGCGTGCGTGTGCTGGTCGGTCAGCCCGGCCGCCCCCACCCCACGCGCCCCGGCGCTCGCCGACTGACGCCCGTCGAGATGTCGATTCCTGCCCGTCGAGATGTCACCGGCGGCCCGCCGGGTCGGCACCGACGCTGCCCATAGGATCGGCCGCATGGAGTTCCGTTCGGCCTACGCGCACGGGTTCGCCCGGGTCGCCGCCGTCACCCTGCCCGTCGCGCTCGCCCAGCCGGCCAAGAACGCCGAGGCGATCCTCGAACAGGCTCGGGTCTGCCACGAGGAGTCGGTGGCCCTGGCGGTCTTCCCGGAGCTGGGGCTGTCCGGCTATTCGCTCGAGGACCTGTTCCTGCAGGACCCGGTGCTCGACGCGGTCGAGGAGGCGCTGTATGCCGTGGTCGACGGCTCCCGGGACCTGCTGCCGGTGCTCGTCATCGGGGCGCCGCTGCGCAAAGGGAACCGGATCTTCAACTGCGCGGTGATCATCCACCGCGGCACGATCCTCGGCGTGGCGCCCAAGTCGTACCTGCCGACCTATCGCGAGTTCTACGAGCGCCGGCACTTCGCGCCGGGGGACGACCAGCGCGGGCAGTCGATCCGGTTGCGAGAAACCGAGATCCCCTTCGGACCCGACCTGATCTTCCGTGCCACGGACGTGCGCGGGCTCACCGTGCACGTCGAGGTGTGCGAGGACATGTGGGTGCCGATCCCGCCGAGCGCCGAGGCCTCGCTGGCCGGGGCGGCGGTCCTGGTGAACATCTCCGGCAGCCCGATCACAGTCGCCAAGTCCTACGACCGCAAGCTGTTGTGCGAGTCCTCCTCCTCCCGCTGCAACGCGGCATACCTATATGCCGCTGCGGGAGAAGGCGAGTCGAGCACCGACTTGTCCTGGGACGGGCAGACCATGATCTACGAGATGGGGGCGCTGCTCGCCGAGACCGAGCGCTTCCCCGCCGGGGCCCGCCACTCCGTCGCCGACGTCGACCTCGACCTGCTGCGCCAGGAGCGGATGCGGCAGGGCACGTTCGACGACAACCGGCGCACCTACGGTGACCGGACGGCATACCGCACGATCGACTTCACCCTCGACCCGCCGCATACCGACATCGGCCTGCTGCGCAAGGTCGACCGCTTCCCGTTCGTCCCCGACGAGGAGGAGCGGCTCGCGCTCGACTGCTACGAGGCCTACAACATCCAGGTCTCCGGGCTCGAGCAGCGCCTGCGGGCGATCGGCCAGCCGAAGATCGTCATCGGCGTCTCCGGCGGCCTCGACTCCACCCACGCGCTCATCGTCGCGGCGAAGGCGATGGACCGGCTCGGGCGGCCGCGCAGCGACATCCTGGCCTACACGATGCCGGGCTTCGCCACGAGCGAGCACACGAAGAACAACGCGACGCTGCTGTCCGAGGCGCTCGGCGTCACCTTCTCGACCCTCGACATTCGTGCCGCGGCGACACAGATGCTCACCGACATGGGGCACCCGTTCGGTCGGGGCGAGGAGGTCTACGACGTGACCTTCGAGAACGTCCAGGCCGGCCTGCGCACCGACTACCTGTTCCGGCTCGCCAATCACAACGGCGGCATCGTGCTCGGCACCGGCGACCTGTCGGAGCTGGCGCTCGGCTGGTGCACCTACGGGGTGGGTGACCAGATGTCGCACTACGGCGTCAACTCCGGGGTGCCCAAGACGCTGATGCAGCACCTGATCCGGTGGGTCGCGACGTCGGGTCAGTTCGACGACCACGTCGGGGAGATCCTGCAGTCGATCCTCGACACCGAGATCTCACCCGAGCTGGTCCCGCAGAAGGAGGGCGAGAAACCCCAGTCGACGGAGGACGCCATCGGGCCCTACTCCCTGCAGGATTTCACCCTCTTCCACGTGCTGCGGCGCGGCTACCTGCCCAGCAAGATCGCCTTTCTCGCCACACACGCCTGGACCGACGCCACCGTGGGCGAGTGGCCACCGAACTATCCCGAGGCCAAGCGGCACGGCTACGACCTGGCGACCATCCGGCACTGGATGGCAGTCTTCGGCAAGCGCTACTTCGCCAACCAGTTCAAGCGCTCCGCGCTGCCCAACGGGCCCAAGGTGATCCGGGGCGGTTCGCTGTCCCCGCGTGGCGACTGGCGGATGCCGTCGGACGTCTCCTCGGCCGTCTGGCTCGCGGACCTGGAGCGGGTGCCGGAGAGCTAGCCGTCAATCCTTGCGGGAGTGCAGCCAGGGCCGCTGCAACGTGAAGCGGCGCCCGCTCATCTCCTCGGGGGTGATCGCCACGACGACCAGCTTGGTGGTGGCGACCCAGGGCCGCAGGGGGAGGGTGTCGACGAACTCGGCCGCATCGCCCTCGAGAGTGTCGGCGCTGCCGCGCAGGACGACGCTGACGGCCTCGTCCTCGGTGAACTGGTCGATCTCGAACGCGACATCGTGGTTCATCGTCATGCCGAGCAGCTTGTTGCCCTCGGCGGTGCGGAAGATCAGCCGTCCCTGGTCGACGACATAGTTGATCGGCGTGATGTGGACCTCGCCGGCCATGTGGAAGGCCAAACGCCCGAATTCGTTGGCCTCCAACAGCTCCCAACACTGCTCATCGGTCAGGTTCGTCACGGGGCTTTCGTCGAGCATGACGTGTCTCCTTCGATCCCAGGGGAGCCGGCCCGCAGCCGGACTGTCGCTGATGCCCCAACGCTAATACGCCCGGGGAAGACGCGGTGCGCTGGTCCGGCAACGACGTGATCACACTGCCCCGGTGCCCGCCTAGCCGGCGATGGTCACATCCGTGCCGCGCAGGGTGGCGCGGAAGCCGTCGGCGCGGACCGTCACGTCCGTGAGGTGCAGCCCCGCCGGGAGGCCCTGGATGCGCTGGCGGATCGTCACCAGCTCGCGCGCGGCATTGCTCAACGCGTCGTTGACCAGGCCCGGCAGGCCGATGTCGACGCTCTCGGGGGTGATGAGCAGGTCGCCGCCGACCGCCCGGACCGTCCCCGTCGCGCTCACCGCGACATCCACCCCCAGCAGCGTCGCCGACCGGCGCACACCCACCCGGTTGCCGCCGGCGTCATACAGCTGCACGCCCTGGCCCACCTGCTCCTCGGCCACGTCGAAGGGCAAGGTGGCCACCAGCCGCACCTCGCCGACGCGCAGGCCGTCGCGGGTGACGCGCACGTTGGTGCCCGTCGCCTCGACCGCCCGCAGGGGTCCTTGCGGGGTCACCAGCGCGCTGGAGCTGAGGTCGACGTCGCCGAGCCACGTCTCGTCCGGGCCGAGATCGGCGGGGGGCTGGCTGGGGCGCACGCCCGGGCCGAGCGAGACGTCGTGCGGGACCTGGGTGCCGGGGTCGCGCAGCATGCCGAAGAGGACGCGAAGACCGCGACGACGATGGCGAGCATCGTCGCCATCCCCGCGAGGAATCGCTGCACGCCGGCCGCCCCGGTGGTATGCCGCCCGCTCGCCTACGCTTCGACCCGCCGGGTCTCGAGGGTGAAGTCCTGGGCGCGCAGCCGGGCGGTGAGGGCGTCGGCCATCGCCACGGCTGGGGTGAGCACCCCGGCGCGGTCGGGAAGTTCGTCGAAGGCGAGGCAGAGGCCCGCCTGGCCGAGCATGACGGCCGTGCCGCTGTAACCCGGGTCGGCCTGCGCCGCGACGGTCGTCTCGTAGCGCGCCCCGCTCGTCGTCCGGGCGTCGATGACCATGCGGAAGCGGCCCTTCTCCTGCGCCTCCGGGCTCGGTCCCTCGCCCGGCTTGGGCAGGACGCGGTCGAGCACGGCTCGGCCGGGACCGAACTGCATACCCGTGGCGACCCCGAGGAGGCCGGCCGTCATCCCGGCTGCCAGGACCGGCGCCTTGGCGGAGGTGCCGAAGTCCACCACCTCCTGATAGCGGAACCCCGTGCCATAGGCGTGCCCGAGCAACGCATTGGAGCGGCGCACGATGCGCGTGTTGAACGAGGCCATGACGAACGGCCCCGTCCAGTGCCCGTCGGCAGTGCGGCGGACGGGCAAGTTCTTGAGTATGCCGCCGGCCACCGACAACGGGTTGGTCGCCTTCGGCGGCCGGGGTCCGCTGCGGGACGGTTCGGCGCCGCGGTCGGGGCTGAGGCCGTAAGGGTCGGCGACGATCTTGCGGTCGCCGGCGTCCGCGCGCGTCTCGATCGCCTGGGTGCGCATCGAGTCGATGGTGCCGCCGCTGAAGCCGCCCTTGAGCTGGCGGACATAGAGGGTGGTCTGCGTCAGCTCGCCGGCACCGTCGGCCTTGGCCTGCTCGGCCGTGAGATAGACGCCGAGGTCGGAGGGGATCGAGTCGAAGCCGCATGCGTGCACGATCTTGGCTCCGGTGTCGGCAGCGAGCTCGTGATTGGCGTCGGCGCTGCGGCGCACGAAGAGGACCTCACCGGTCAGGTCGGCGTAGTGGGTGCCGGCGCGAGCGCAGGCGGCGACGAGCGGCATACCGTATTTGGCGTAAGGGCCGACGGTGGTCACGACCACCTTCGTGCTCGCGGCGAGATCGGCGAGGCGGGGCTCGTCGGCGGCGTCGGCGACGAGCAGGTCCCAGCCCTCCGCGGCGGGGCCGAGGCTGTCGCGGACGGCCTGGAGCTTGGACTCGGTGCGCCCGGCGAGGGCGATGCGGGCGCCGTCGGGGGCGTGCTGGGCGAGGTGGCCGGCGGTGAGTTTGCCGACGAAGCCGCTCGCGCCGAAGAGGACGAGGTCATAGGTGCGGTCGCCGGTGCTCATGTCGGGCAGTCTAGGTCGCATGCCTCGGCACCACGTCCTCCCGTCGTCGCGCACTGCGCGCATCCTCGCGGTCGTGCAGGCGGGCGGTGAGGGCTCCCGCATGGATGTCCTGACGCGGGAGCGGGCCAAGCCGGCGCTGCCGTTCGCCGGCAGCTACCAGCTCATCGACTTCGCCCTATCGAATCTCGCCAACAGCCAGATCCCGCACGTGTGGGTGTCGGTGCAATATCAGGCGGGTTCGCTGGACCGGCATCTCGCGCAGGGTCGCCCGTGGGACCTCGATCGCACCCGCGGCGGCTATCGGCGGCTGGTGCCGGAGGCGGGCCACACGGACTCGGTAGCCGGATTCAGCGCCGGCAATGCCGACGATCTGCTGCGGATGCACAACGACATCGCCGAACTGGATCCGGACGTCGTCATCGTCACCAGCGCGGACCACATTTTTCGTCTCGACCTGCGGGAGGTGCTCGCGCGGCACCTGGACCGCCGGGCCGAGTGCACGATCGTGACCACCGAGGTGCCGTTGGCGGAGGCCAAGCACAAGGCGGTGGTGCGGGTCGGCCGCGGCCAGCTCGTGAAGGGATTGGACTACAAACCCTCGCGTCCTGCCTCGGGCCTCGTCGCGACCGAGGTGTTCGTGTATGACGCGCCGCGCCTCCTCGCCGAACTCGACGCCCTGCGCCGGGACCGGGCCGCGGTGGACCCGGGGCTGACGGAGGGGCTGGGCGATTTCGGGGAGCACCTGGTGCCCCGGCTGATCGCGCGGGGCCGGACGTATGCCCATGCGCTGGAAGGCTATTGGAAGGACCTCGGCCGCCCCGCGGCATACCTTGCGGCGCACCGGGACCTGCTGCGCGGCAAGGTGGACGTATTCGACGACCCGCGCTGGCCGATGCTCACCCGCTTCCCCGAGCTGCCGCCCGCGTGGGTGGCGGCGGAGGGGACGGTCGCCGACTCGCTCCTCTCGCCGGGCGCGGCGGTGCACGGCACGGTATGCGGCAGCGTCGTCGGCCCCGGATGCGTCATCGAGGCGGGTGCGCGAGTCGTGGATAGCGTGCTGATGGCCGGCGTCCGGGTCGCCGCCGGCGCGCGGGTGGCGGGGTCGGTCCTGGACGACGGCGTGGTGGTGGAGGCGGACGCGGTCGTCGGGGCCGCACCGCGCCGCTGGCCCCCGGCGGACACGGCCGTCACCCTCTGCGGCCGGCAGTCCCGCGTTCCGGCGGGGGTGGTGCTTCCCGCCGGCGGCCGTCTCGAACCCGGCGGCACGGCCTGACCCCTCCCTCGGTGACATCTCGACGGGGTCGAATCGACATCTCGACGTCGTGAGTGCCGCGGCGGGTGAGGACCGTTGGGCGCATCGGATAAATTGTCGGGTCCTAACGGCGCGCAGCACGCGTGATTGCGGTTACATGACAGGCACGGGCGACCGGCCCGGATGTGCGAGCTACTGAACGGAAGGATCCAAGGATGAGCATCCCCCCTGGCGAAGGCACCGAGGCCCCCATCGAGACCATGGACCAAGAGTCGCCCGCGGTGGCCGGTGACGGCGGCGCGGACCACGGTGCCGACGGTGGCGCTGGTGACGGTGCTGCTGGCGACGGCGGCGCGGACCACGGTGCCGACGGTGGCGCTGGTGACGGTGCTGCTGGCGACGGCGGCGCGGACCACGGTGCCGACGGCGGCGCTGGTGACGGTGCTGCTGGCGACGGCGGCGCGGACCACGGTGCCGACGGCGGCGCTGGTGACGGCGCGGCCGGCGACGGCGCGGCTGGTGACGGTGCGGCCGGTGACGGCGCCGCGGGCGACGGTGCGGCCGGTGACGGCGCCGCGGGCGACGGCGCCGCGGGCGACGGCGCAGCCGGTGATGGTGGCGCGGACGGTGGCGCCGACGGCGGAGCCGGGATGACCGAGGTCGCCGATGACGGCGGTGTGGCCCCGGCGGCACCCGACGGCGACCTGCCCGAGGACGTTGCCCGCGGGCTCTGACCGCATGAGTGGTGATGCGTCTGACGCACATCAGCACGCGGGAGGACCGGACATAATCTGCGCGTGAACCCAACCGACACATCGAGCGGGGCGGACCAGCAGGTCCGCCCCGCTCTCGCGCGCCTGCTCTCCGTTTCCTTCGATGATTTCGCCGATAAGCATTGGGGCACAGCGCCTTTGCTCTCCCGGGCGGATGACCTGCCGAGCGGCTTCGCCGACCTGTTCAGCAATGACGCCGTCGACGAGCTCATCTCCCGGCGCGGCCTGCGCACCCCGTTCCTGCGCGTGGCCAAGGACGGCTCGACGCTGGCCGACGCGGAGTTCACCCGGGCCGGGGGCGTGGGCGCCGGCGTCACCGACCAGCTCAGCGACGACCGGCTCCTCGACCTCTTCGCCGGCGGCTCGACCCTGGTCCTGCAGGCGCTGCACCGCACCTGGCCGCCGATCATCGATTTCGCCGGGCAGCTGAGCACCGATCTGGGCCACCCGGTCCAGGTCAACTCCTACACCACCCCCGCCCAGAACACCGGGTTCAGCTCCCACTACGACGTCCACGACGTCTTCGTCCTGCAGATCGCCGGCGCCAAACGCTGGCAGATCCGCGAACCGATCCTGACGACCCCGCTGCGCAGCCAGCCCTGGGATCAGCGGCGAGCGCAGGTCGAGGCGGCCAGCACCGGCATACCGCTGCTCGAGGTCACCCTCGAACCCGGCGACTGCCTCTATCTCCCGCGCGGCTACCTGCACGCCGCCACCGCCCTGGGCGAGATCAGCACCCACCTGACCATCGGGGTGCACACGTGGACGCGCACCCACCTGCTGCACACCCTCAGCCGGTATGCCGTGACGCGCCTCGCCGACGACGCCGACCTGCGCGCTGCCCTCCCGCCCGGTCTCGACTGGTCGGGCGTCCCGGTCGCCGAGGCGGACCTGGAGTTGGTGCGCGACCGTCTCGTCGCCGCGCTGCGTCAGGTCCGGCTGAGCGACCTGGCGGACGCACTGCATACGGCGCACCGGGGCTCGCAGCGCGCCGAGCCGGTCGCCCCCGTCGCCGGCGTCGCCGCCGCCGGCACCCTCACCTCCGCCGACACACTGCGCTTACGCGGCGGCCTCGCTCCGCACCTCACCGAGACCGCCGCGGGCGCCGACCTGCTCTCGCGCGCCGGCCGGCGCAGCATCACCGCCACCGACCTGCCCCTGGTGCGGCGCCTGCTGACCGAGGGCCGGCTGAGCGTCGCCGACGCCGGCGAAGACCTGGCCCGCCGGCTGATCGTCGCCGGCCTCGTCGTCATCGAGCCACGGCAGCCCCCGGCGGGCTAGCGTTGCGGAGATGTCGCTACCCGAAACCGCCTGCTCGGTGGTGGCGCGCGCCCACGACGACCCGCTGATCGCCACCGCGCCACCCACCCGCCGGTGGCTGCTGCTCGATGTCCCCCGGGCCTGGCCGGAGAAGATCCTGCGCAGCCCCGAGGTCGCGGGCGCGGTCCCCGCGCTGGGCGACATCGTGGACCGGCGCCAGGGCCGGGTCCTGTTCGTGCGGCGCCCGGGCGGCGCCGTCGGGGCGCGGCTGCACCCGGACGACCACGGGCCCATCCGCGGGTTCCTCGTCGTCGACGCCCCCACCCGCACCCAGACGCGCGGCGCCTGGCGACCGGCCGCCGCGGGACGCCCCGCCGCGGATCTGACCGCCGCCCTGGCCGCCTTCGACGCCGACGGGCCGCTGGCCGAACCGGCCGCCGAGATCCTCCTGGTGTGCGCCCACGGCACCCACGACCAGTGCTGCGCGGTGCGCGGCCGGCCGGTCGCGGCCGTTCTCGCCGAACGCTACGAGCACGTCCTCGAGTGCAGTCACGTCGGCGGTGACCGCTTCGGCGGCAACCTGCTGGCCCTCCCGACCGGGACCTACCTCGGCCGGCTCGACGCCGACACGGCTCCGGCCGTGGTGGCCGCCCACCTCGCCGGACGCGACGATCCGGCGCACCTGCGCGGGGTGACGACCCAGGATCAGCGCGTCCAGGCGGCGGTGACGGCGACCTTGGCGGCGTACGGCGCGTCGGCGGCATACCGGCTGCACGGAGAGATCGTCGGCCACCCGGCGCCGGATCGCTGGCACGTGAGCGTGACCGGTCACCCCGCCGCCGCGCAGGTGCGCGTCGAGGTCCGCCGCATCGTGCTGAGCCCGGCGCCCCGGGCCTGCCGGGCCGAGATCGACAAGGTCGCCGTCACCTACGAGACCGCGCTGCTCGACTCCTGACGCCACGCGAGGTGAAACGACCGACGGCCGGCCTCCCGACAGGGGACGCCGGCCGTCAGTGCAGAGGGGATCAGACGAGCGAGGGAGTGCCGCCCGCCGCGGGGCCCGCGGTGCCGCCGACGGCCTCGCGGATCTTGGCGATGACCGCGGCTTCCTCGGCAGAGGTGCCCTTGGAGGCGTCGGCGACGGCGTCGGCGGCGGCGACGATGACGTCGCGGAAGCCGCCCGCGGCCGTCGCGTCCTTGCCGTTCAGGATCGTCATCGACTGGCGCAGGCCGTCGAGGATCTGCCGCTCGACCTCCGCAGCGTCACCCTTGGGAAGCGTGGGGAAGCCGCCGGTCTTGAGGAGTTCCTGGACCGCCGGGGGTGCGGCGGCGAAGGCGCGGGAGCCGGCCATCGACTCCTTGAAGGTGGAGAAGAACCCCGGGTCCGCCTTGGAGACGAGAGCGATGGCACCAAAGGCAGCGCTGCGGATGGTTTCGTGTTCGGCCTCGGTGTATTCAGCCATGAGGCCAGTGTGCCGTGCCGCGGGCGGGTCGTGCGCGTTGAACGCCCGCCTAAAGTGGAGCCCATGCCGCCCCTCGAGACCCCCGATCCGGCCCCTGCCGGCGACGCCGATGCATCACCGCAGGTGGGCGGGCGGGTGCACGGGCTGGAGACGTTGACGGGCCGTGACTTCGCCGCGGTGCTCTTCGACATGGACGGTACCTTGATCGATTCGACGCCGGCTGTGGAGCGCAGCTGGACGGCGTGGGCGCCGCACTTCGGGGTCGAGATGGAGCAACTGCTGGGGTTGCACGGCATACCGGCCCGGGGCGTCATCGAGCGCCTGATCGCCCGGGAGCGCTGGGACGAGGCCGAGGAGCACATCCGCCGGCTCGAACTCGCCGACCTCGACGGTGTCATCGCCTCGCCCGGCGCGCTCGCGGCGCTCGAGGCCATGGCCGACGGAAGCCGGTCGGCGATCGCCACCTCGTGCACCACCGATCTGGCCGAGGCCCGCCTCGCCGCCAGCCGGCTGCCGCACCCGCCCGTCGTCGTCACGGCCTCCGATGTCGCCCGCGGCAAGCCCGCGCCCGACCCTTATCTGCTGGCCGCCGAGCGCCTCGGCGCCGACCCGCGCGACTGCCTGGTCGTCGAGGACGCGCCCCTCGGCCTGGAGTCCGCGCGCGCGGCGGGGTGCGCCACCCTCGCGGTGACCACGACCACGGCATACGACCAGCTCGTCGCCGACCCGAACGCCGATGCCGTCATCCCCGACCTGGCCGCTGTCCACTTCAGCGTGACCGGCGATGGCCGGGTGCGGCTGGCGCCCGGCCGCCCCTGACTTCTACAGATACTGTCCGGTGCCGCCCACGCCGTCCGAGGGGACGACGAACGGCGGATTGCCCGGCCGGGCCGCCGGCCCGGGCATCGGCTGCTGCTCCGGGACGGCGGCGGGGTGCCCCGGGGGCAGTTCTCGACGCATCTGCTGCAGCTGCGCCTGGGCGGCCATCTGCTGGGCGACCAAGGCGGCCTGTATGCCGTGGAAGAGCCCCTCGAGCCAGCCCACCAATTGCGCCTGGGCGATCCGCAGCTCGGCATCGCTCGGGGTGCTGCCCTCACCGACGGGCAGGGCAAGCCGGTCGAGCTCCTGTACGAGTTCGGGGGCGAGGCCGTCCTTGAGCTCGGCGATCGAGCGCTGGTGGATCTGGGCCAGCCGGGCCCGGCCGGCATCGTCCAGCGGCGAGGAGCGCACCTCCTCGAGCAACTGCTTGATCATCGAGGCCACCCGCATCACCTTCGCCGGCTGCTCGACGAGCTCGGACGGATTGCGCTCCTCGTCGCTCGGGTCGTGTACCCCCATCCCCTCGGGGGTCAGGACGACGACCCGATCCGGGTTCTGCTGCTCGGCTGGGGCCTCGCCGGGCCGGCCGGCTGTCTGCTGCTCGCTCATGACGCCATCTTGCCGCACCCCCCCGACGTCCGAGCCGTGGCGGCCTATTTGCCCATGCCCTCCGTCAGGCCGCGCAGGAATTGCCGCTGCCCGATCAGGAACAAGATGATCATCGGCAGCGCCGCCATCGTCAGGCCCGCGAACTGCACCGGCCACTCGGTGAGCAGGCGCGACTGCATGTCCATCAAGCCGACCGGGAGGGTCTTGTTCTCAGTGTTGGAGATGAAGACCAGCGCGAACGCGAACTCGTTCCACGCGAAAAGCGCCTGCAGCAGGGCCGCGGAGACCAGGATCGGGCGGCATACGGGCAGCACCAGTCGCCAGAAGATCTGCGTGCGGGTCGCCCCGTCGACATAGGCCGCCTCATCCATCTCCCTCGGCATGTCGATCAGATAAGCCCTGATCAAGAAGGTGGTGAACGGGATCCGGAAGGCGGTATAGAGGATGAGCAGCGCCCACACGGAGTCATAGACGTGCAACCGCTGCAGCAGGCCGAACAGCGGGATCAAGGCGACGGTCGGGGCGACCATCAGCCCCCCGAGCAGCAGCCCCGTAATAGGGCCCGAGAAGGGCACGTTCACCCGGACCAGGCCGTATGCCGCCCACGCCGAGATCAACGTGGTCGTCACGATGGAGGCGGCGGTCACCAAGGTGCTGTTGACGAAGAAGCGGACGACGCCGGCGTTCCAGGCCCGCTCGAAGTTGCCCCATCGCAGCTCACCGGGCAGCGACCACGGGTTGGCGAAGAGTTCGGAGTTGTTCTTGAAACTGGAGAAGACCATCCACAGCAGGGGATAGATCACCGCCAGCACGAGCAGGACGAGGATCAGTCCGACGAAGAGCTGGGCGATGGCCCGGCGGATCCAGCCGGGGCCGCGGGTGGCGCGGTTGGCGGCGATGGGGGTCGAGGCGGATGTCGATGTCACGGCGGTCATGTCAGATCTCCACGCGGCGGCGCCGGCTGACCAGGATCTGCAGGATGGCGAAGGCGAAGGTCAGCACGAAGATGACCGTCGCGATCGCCGAGGCATAACCCATGTTGTCGGCGAGGAAGGCATTGCGGTAGAGCCAGGTGCCCAGCACCTGACTGGAATCGGAGGGTCCGCCGGCGGTCATGACCATGACCTCGTTGAAGACAAGGAAGGCGCCCGAGACGGTGAGGATGATGAGCAGCGTGGTCATCTCGCGCACCATCGGGATGGTCACGGAGAAGAAGGAGCGCACGGCGCCGGCCCCATCAACCTTCGCCGCCTCATACAGCTCCCTCGGGATCCGTTGGATGGCGACGACGAAGAGCACGGCCGTATAGCCGATGGACTGCCACTGGCTCATCCCGATGATGCTCCAGATCGCGGTCTTCTGCTCCCCGAGCCAGGCGTGCTGGAAACGCTCCAGCCCCATCGCGCCGAGCAGCCGGTTGAGCAGCCCGAACTGCGGGTTGTAGATGAAGGAGAAGAGGATGCCGGACACGGTGATGGAGATGACCGCGGGGATGAAATAGATGACCCGCAGGACCCCGCGCAGCTTCTGGTGCACGAACTCCTCGAGAACGGCGGCCAGGCACAGCGAGAAGCCGACCTGACAGATCAGCGACACCACGGCATACGCGATGTTGTTGCGAAGCGAGCGCCAGAAGATCGGGTCGGCCGCCGCGTCGGTGTAGTTCTGCAACCCGACGAAGACCGGATTGGGGGAGAAGGCGTTCCAGCTGTAGAAGCTGAGCCGGATGTTCTCGACGATGGGGTAGTAGACGAATATCCCCAACAGGGCCAGCGCGGGGACGACCCACACCAGGCCACGTAGTCGCGTCGTCGTTGACGCCATGCGTTGATCCTCCTTCGCCCGGGGGCGATATGGCGGATCGGGGGGTGGCCGGCTATTGCGGCGCGGCCACCCCCCGACGAGGGGGTATGCCGGTCAGCCGACCGACTTCTTGGCCTTCTCGGCCGCGCTCTGGACGCCCTTCATGACGTCCGCCGGGGTCTGGGATCCGTCGAGGATGCCCTGGACGCCGGAGAGATAGGCGTTGGCGACCTCGGCGTTGGTGACGGTGTCCAGCCAGATCGCGAAGCTGTTCGCGGAGCTGATGTCCTTCAGCGCCGTCTCGAGCTGCGGGAAGGAGTTCTCGGCGGTCGCGGTGCCCTGGACCGAGCTGAGCCAGCCGATGTCCTTGGTCATCGTGGCGCCGTTCTCCTTGCTCGTCATGAACTTCAGGAAGTCCACGGCGAGGGCGGCGTTCTTGCTGGCGGAGTTGACCATGAACCCGTCGGGTGCGCCGGTGAGGGCGCCCTTGTCGCCCGCGGCGTCACCGGCCGGCGGCAGCCGGAAGAAGTCCCAGTTGTTCGCCAGGTCCGCCGGGGCGCCGCCCTTCTCGGTCAGCCCGGAGAACTCCACCGACTCCAGGAAGTGCATGGCGGCCTTGCCCGAGAGGAAGTTCGCCTGCGCGGTCTCGTGCGAGAGGCCGTTGCTTCCGGATTCGAAGCAGGCGTCGTTGATCTGTTTGAACTGCTCGAGCGCCTTGGCGTAGCCGCCGTCGGTGAATGCGCCGGTCGCCGGGTTGTAGTCGGTGGAGCGTGTCGCCTCGGGGACGTCCATCGCGTTGAGCTGGGTCATGAAGTGGATCGCCGGCCAGCCGTACTGGTTGCCGAAGGCGATCGGGGTGTAGCCCGCCGCCTTCAGCGTGCCGCAGGTGCTGAGCAGGTCTTCGAGCGTGGCCGGCTTGGTGACCCCGACCTTGTCGAAGATCGCCGTGTTGTAGGCCATGTATTTCGCGTCGAGGTTGATCGGCACGCCATAGGACTTGCCGTCATATTGGAACGCCTTGAGCGCCGCGGGCGAGAAGGTCTTGCCCCAGTCGGTGTCCGGCCCGATCACGGAGGTCAGGTCGGCGGCCAGGCCGGCGCGCACGAACTTGTTCGCGAAGTCCCCGGCCCAGGAGAAGTAGATGTCGGGCAGCTGCTTGGAGGCGGACAGGACGCGGATCTTGTCCTTGAATGGCTGGTCCCCGACCTGCTGCAGGTCGACCTTCACGCCCGGGTTGGCGCTTTGGTATGCCGTGGCCACCTTCTCGAAGTAGGGAGCGTATTTCGGGTCGGCGAACTTGGTGATGATGCTGAGCGTGCCCTCCTTCGTGGTCGCGGAGGCCGTCAGTTGTGGGGCGGCCGACGTCTTGTCGGTCGCCGTCCCGGGGCCACCGCACGCGGCGAGTGCGCCGGCGGCGGTGACGGCGATGAGGGCAGTGGTGCGGTTGCGGTGCGTCATGGTTTCCTCCGTCAGTTGCGGGGCTGTTGCTGGGCCCACGCCGGGTGCTCCACGCCCGGCGCGGGGGTCTCGATGGGAGCGCCCGGATGGCCGAACGCTCCGAAGGTGGCGCACGCGTCGGTCGCGTATGCCGTGGCCGCGGCGAGCGCGTGCGCGGACGGCTCCTCCCGCAGCAGACCGGTCAGGAAGCGGGCGATGAACGCGTCGCCCGCGCCGAGTGTGTCGACGATCGGCCCGGTGCCGGCGGCCGCGTGCGCGACCTGCCCGTCGCTGATCAGCCATGCACCCTGCGGGCCCCCGGTGACGACGACGATCCGTGGCCCCAGTGCGGCGATCCGCAGGCCGTAGTCGACAGCCGTCCCGTGCTCACCCGAGGGCAGCGATGCGATGGCGATATCGGCGATGGGGGCGAATTGCGCGATGTACTCCCACGGCCGCTCGGAGAAGTCGAAGGAGAGGCGCGCCGCCGCCTGCGCGATGGCGGGCAGTTGATCCTCGACGCCGGAGCACTCGCCGGTGTGCACCAGGTCGAATGCGCCGACATCCGCGAGCTCGTCCGGCCCGAGGACGAACCGGGACACCCCGGGATCGCCGTGCCCGAAGACCCGGTTACCCTCGATGAGTCGCACGTCCGCGTATGCCGTCATACCGGGCCGGGTCTTCACGCGTGCCACGTCGACCCGCTCTGAGATGAGTGCGGAGCGCACGAGGTCCCCGGCCGCGTCGTCCCCGGTGACCCCGAGGTATGCCGCGTCGGTGCCGAGCCGGCGCGCGTGCACCGCGACATTGAGCGCGTTCCCGCCGGGATACATCACGCCGGTGTCGACATAGCGGTCGACGACGTTGTCACCGAGGCAGAGCAGCCGGGGAGCCACGTCAGTAATCGATCCGGCGGTAGTAGCGGCGCGTCGTGAGCGGGTGGTCGCGCAGGACCTCGAGGTGCGCGCTGACACGTTCCAGCAGCGCCGCGGCGACCACGGGTGCCATGGCCGCCGAGACGTCCGGGGGCAGCTGCCCCAGATCGGCATCCGCGGTGTCGATCACCAGGATGTGTTCGGTGATCGTGCGCGCGAAGTCGAGGACCCGGTCGGTCAGCTCCCTGGTCTCGTCGCGGCCGACGAGGACCACGAGTGAGGAGCCGGCCTCGAGCAGTTCGAGGGTGCCGTGGAAGAAGTGCGCCGCGTGGACCGGCCGGGTGCGGATCCACTGCATCTCCTCGAGGATGCACATCCCGTAGTAGTGCGCCTCGGGCCAGGCGTATCCGGCCCCGGTGATGATGTGGTAGTCGCGCTCGGCGAGGAAATGCGCTGCCTGCTCGGCCCGGTCTTCGTATGCCGTCTTGGCCGTCAGGAGGTGCTGCGGAACCGATTCGAGGTGGGCGCCCAGGGAGCCGGCGGCGCCCCAGTCGTCGGTTTCCGCCGCCAGCCCGGCAATGCCCAGGATCGACTGCAGATAGAAGGACTCGCTCGAGGTGTCGTCGGCGGCCTCGTTGACCAGGGTGAGGTCGGCAGCCTGTGCCAGGGGCGAGTCCCCGTGTGCGGTGAGCACGGCGGTCCAGGCGCCGTGGCGGTGTGCCAGCTCCTGCGCCGCCACGCTTTCCTTGGTCGTCCCCGAGAGCGAGGGGATCACGACCGCGCTTCCGGCTCCCAGCCCGGGACCGCCCGCAGCCAACTCCTCCGCGGGGTGCCGCAGCCGAACGGGAACCGACAACCGGCTCTCGGCCAACCGCAGGGCAGGCTCCATGAGAATGCCGGCGCCGCCGGTGCCGAGGAGGACGACCTCCTCGACCCGTCCCGCGGCATACCGCTGCGCAAGCGCGCTTCCGAGCTCCCGTCCGCGCGCTACCGCGCCGGACTGGATACGCACATAGCGCTCCGCGTCGAAGTTGAGCAGCCCGTCGGGCTGCGTCGCGGCGGTCGTCATCAGTAGTCGACCTTGAACATGTAGTGGCGGTTCTCCAACGAGTGGTTGCGCGTGTGCTCGTAGCGCTGCGCCAGCCGGTTGGCCAGGGCACCGACGACGAGGGGGGACACGATCGGTCGAACGCTCGCGGGAACGCCGGGCAGCTCGAGGGCGGCCACGTCGATCGTCCGGGCCCGCGCGGCATATGTCTTCAGGAAGGCCTGGGCTCGCTCGCCCATGGGGCGAGAGGCGTCCTCGCCCAGCCATAGGATGACGGCGGAGTCGTTGTCGATGACCTCGAAGGCGCCCTGGAAGAACTCGCCGCTGTTGAAGCCGGCGGCGTGCTTCCACTGCATCTCCTGCAGGAAGCACATCGCCATCCCATAGGCCCAGCCGTAGCTAGGACCGGAGCCGAGCACATAGGTCACCGGGTCGTCCTTGAAGTCCTCGGCGATGGAGGCGAGGTCGGCGTCGGCCTCTTCGACGGCTGCCTTGACGGCTGCCGGCAGGGCGGCGAGACCGGTCTCGATCTCGTCCCAGGGCAGGTCGGCGCCGGTCGCCTCGAGAACAGCCAGGGCGACGAGGAGTTCGAAGATGTCGCTCTTGCCGGAGAACGCGATGGAGACGGCCTCGGCGAGCGGGCTGCCCTCCTTGGCGCCGGCGATGACGGTGGCGCCGGTGCCGGACGCCGTCTTGGCGGCCTCAACAGTCTCCTTCGTCTTGCCGGTGTAGGAGGCGAGCACGACCAGCGATCCCTTGCCCATCAGCTTGGGGATGCTGCAGTTGAGTTCGTCGCTCTGGAGCTGGAAGGTCGGGACCGAGGCGTGCTGCTGCAAGACGTAGTGGGCCGGGTAGCTGCAGATCAGGGAGCCGCCGGCGCCGACGAACCAGATATTCGTCAGGCCGTCCTCGACCGCCTTCGCGACCACCTCGCGGATCCGGTCGCGCTCGGCGATGGCGCCGCTGAGCTTCTCCTCGGTGTCGGCATCAATGGGCTTCAGGTCAAGCACCTGGGTCATGGGGTTGTCCTTCGTCGTGTAACCGATGTGTGGACCCGGCACGGCCGGGGGAGCGTTTGTGGGGCGCACTGATAACGTTCTCAATGAGCCGATGCGATAACGTTCTCACCTTCGTCGATCGGCTGTCAATACCTCGAGAAGGGGAAAGTTCGCGGGGTTTCCGGCGCCGGGATAGGGTCGCGAGCATGGCGTCGGAGGTCCGTTCGCGTGTGACGGTGATCGACGTCGCCCGAGCCGCTGGGGTGTCCGTGGCCACCGCCGCCCGGGCGCTCGGGGGCTATGGCTCGGTGAGCCAGGCGAGCCGCCGCAAGGTCGATGAAGCCGCCGCACGCCTGGGGTACACCCCGAACATGGTGGCGCGCAGCATGATCACCGGGTCGACCAAGACGATCGGCGTGATCGTCGCCGACATCGAGAACCAGTTCTTTCAATTGGTGCTGCGCGGTGTCAGCCGAGTGCTCTCCGAGGCTGGCTTCGACCTCGTCCTGGCCAACACCGAGGAGAGCATCGAGGTCGAGCGCCGCTCCCTGCGGGTTATGACCTCCCGCCGGGTCGACGGGCTGATCCTCTCGCCCACCGAGGTGGCGGACGTCGCCCAGATCCGTGCCGTGGCGGACTCCGGCATACCCGTTGTCCTGCTGGATCGGCGGCTGCGTGGGCTCAAGGTCGACTCCGTCGGGATCCGCAACCGCGCGGCCTCGCACCAGGCGACGACCTATCTGCTCGATCGCGGGCATCGGCAGATCGCGGTGGTCACGGGCGGTGGGGCCGAGCACGCGGAGGAGCTGCGGTCCGGGAACGTGGGGCGGTTGCGGCGGATGTCGGCGACCACCCTTGGGACACGAACCGCCGGATATCTCGAGGCCATCGAGGCCGCCGGCATCGCGCATGTCCCGGACTACGTCGTCGCCAACGGTTTCCGGCAGAGTGACGCGCGCACGGCCGCTCGAGAGTTGATGCGGCTCCCCCAGCCCCCGACAGCGATCATGGCCTTCGACAGCCTGCTGAACCTGGGTGTCCTCCAGGGGCTAGGTGATGCCGGCGTCCGATGCCCTGACCAGGTCTCGCTCATCGGATTCGACGATGCGCCCTGGGCCGAGGTTGTCGACCCGCCTCTCACAGTCATCGCGCAGCCGACCGAGGAGATCGGAGCCCTGGCGGCACGTCAGTTGCTCGATCGCCTCGGCGGAGAGAGCGGCGCCCCGATGAACCATCGCTTGCCGGTGCGGTTGATCGAGCGGCAGTCCGTGGCCCGTCCTCCTGGCTGACGGCGGGCCGATGGCCGGGCCAGCCGCCCGGCAACCTGGTGCAGCGCGAACTGGCTCTTCGAACTTAACCGGGCATCGCGTGGCAGATGATGGCTGTTTCCCGCCGGTGTTGGCGGGTGCAGGCCCAGCG
>Ga0102832_1001195_pt1 | contig 22492 bp, 18 predicted proteins | sample EBPBio282013_DNA_FD_88942 | JGI IMG/M metagenome (GOLD analysis project Ga0102832, IMG submission 88942) | Wastewater treatment Type I Accumulibacter community from EBPR Bioreactor in Madison, WI, USA - Reactor 2_5/28/2013_ DNA (Illumina Assembly) | ecosystem: Engineered > Bioreactor > EBPR >... | reverse complement strand
TTCAGGGAATAGACGCACTTATGGATATTGGTCAAGTTCGTCCTGTAAACATCAATGAGGAAATGCGTGGCAGCTATCTCGATTACGCGATGAGCGTCATCGTAGCACGGGCGCTGCCGGATGCACGCGATGGGTTAAAGCCTGTCCACCGCAGAATTTTATACGCTATGTATGATATGGGCATACGGGCGAACACGGCCTATAAGAAGAGTGCGCGTATCGTGGGTGATGTGCTGGGTAAGTATCACCCGCACGGCGATACAGCGGTCTATGATTCGATGGCGCGTATGGCACAAGACTTCTCGCTGCGGTATCCGCTAGTGGATGGTCAGGGTAACTTCGGCAGCGTGGACGGTGACAGCCCTGCGGCGATGCGTTACACCGAGGCGCGGTTGGCGCGTATGGCGGAAGAGATGTTGACCGACCTGAACATGGATACGGTTGACTTTGTTGATAACTATGATGGGACCACACAAGAGCCGAGTGTTCTGCCTTCGCGTTTGCCGAACCTGCTGCTGAACGGCGCGAGTGGTATTGCAGTCGGTATGGCGACGAGCATCCCGCCACACAATTTGCGTGAGCTGTCCCAAGCAATCATCCACATCATCGACAACAATCACCGGATTGATGATATTACGGTTGATGAGTTGATGGAGTTTGTGCATGGACCGGACTTCCCGACCGGCGCACAAATTGTGGTGGGGGATGAGCTAAAAGAAGCATACGCCACCGGCAAGGGGCGTGTCATTATGCGCGCGGGTGCCGAGTTCGAGGAGATGAAGGGCGACCGTTACCGGATCGTCTTTAACTCGATCCCGTACCAAGTGAGCAAAACGCTGATTATCGAACGTATCGTCGAATTGGTGCGTGAGGGCAGACTGCCGCACGTATCTGACCTGCGTGACGAGTCCGACCGGAACGGTATGCGGTTGGTGGTGGAGTTGAAGTACGGCGCACAGCCTAAGACGGTACTGAACCAACTGTATAAGTACACGGGATTGCAGAGCAGCTTTAGTATTCAGATGCTGGCACTGGTGAACAATGAGCCGCGTACACTGGGGTTGAAGCGGTGCCTGCAAATTTACGTCGAACACCGGTATGAGGTGATTGTACGGCGTTCACAGTTTGAGCTGCGGAAACTGCAAGCACGGGCGCATATTCTGGAAGGTTTGCTGAAGGCGCTTTCGAGCCTCGACGCGATTATTCAGACGATTCGTTCGGCTGATGATGTGGATTCGGCGCGGGCGAACCTGATGCAGCGTTTTGGCTTGAGCGAGGCGCAAGCGGTCGCCATTCTGGAAATGCAACTGCGGCGTTTGGCAGCTTTGGAACGGCAGAAGATCCAAGACGAGTTTGATGAGGTGATGACGCGGATTGCCTATTTGGAAGACCTGCTGGCTTCACCGGCTAAGATTCTGGCGCTGATCCGCGAAGATGTGGAACTGCTGTCAGAAGAATACGGTGACGAACGCAACACTGAAATCCTGTACGGGGTGCTGACGGACTTCAACGAAGCTGATCTTGTGCGTGAGGAAGAGGTCGTTATTTCGATGACAGGGCGCGGTTACATCAAGCGCGTTCCGGCATCCGCTTACCGGGCGCAGCGTCGCGGCGGTAAGGGCGTGACAGGGATGGCGACCAAGGAAGAAGATGCGCTGGTCGACATTTTCGCCTGCAACAGCCTCGCACATTTGTTGTTCTTCAGCGACAAGGGTAAAGTTTACGCCGAGCGTGCGTTCCATATCCCAGAGGCAGGACGTGCGAACAAAGGCACGCTTATTCACACGATCTTGAACTTAGAACCGGACGAACGGATTACGGCTGTGCAACCTGTTGATTCGTTCGAACTGGATGGGCATTTCGTGATGGCAACTAAGCGTGGACGCATCAAGCGGGTGACGCTGGATGAATTCGCGGCAGTACGCCCCAGCGGATTGATCGCGATGGGGCTTGAGCCGGATGATTATCTGGGTTGGGTGAAGTACTCGGACGGCGACCAAGACATTATCCTCGTGACCGAGGGTGGACAGAGCATCCGCTTCCATGAGTCGGAAGTGCGCGTGATGGGGCGGCCCGCAGGCGGCGTACACGCGATCAAGCTGGATGATGACCTTGTAGCGGGTATGGATGTGGTCGATGAAACCGATACTCATATGTTGGTGGTCACCAAGAATGGTTTTGGTAAGCGGACGGAATTGAGCGAGTACCGCCAACAAGGACGCTACGGATACGGGGTGCGTACGCTCGCCCGTAATGAAAAGACCGGCCCGATTGTGAGTGTGCGCTGCATCAATGAGAACGACGACATTATGCTGATCACGATGTACGGGATTGTCTTGCGTACACGGCTGAGTCAAATCCGTGAGACAGGACGCAGTACGCAGGGCGTGACGCTGATGGATGTTTATGACGGTGATGAAGTCGTAGGCGTGGCGATTATGACGGCTGAACCGGAACTTAACGGTGAGGACGATGTGCCAACGGACGCACCGCCGCCGGAAGCGAGCGCGAACGGAACGGGGGCGTAAACAGGCGTTGGAAAATGGTTTGGCGAAGGATAAAATAAGGTAATCAAAAACGGGACTAACAAGTCCCGTTTTCATTTGCTGTGGTGGAGAAGGATTAGCCTTCGTCTTCCTCGTCAGCCTTACCCTTCTTAATGATTTCAACTTCGCCCACGCCTTCGGCAGCTTCAGCCGCAGCGTCTTCTTCAGAGCGGGCAGCAGCCGGTTGCGAGATACGGGCAATCATTTCGTCGGGGTCGTTGAGGACGGTGATTTCTGAGTCCAGCTTAAGGTCGCGGACGTGAATGGAGTCGCCGACTTCGTTAAGGTTGGAGATGTCGATTTCAATCTGGTTCAGCAGGTGGCTGGGCAGTGTTTCGACCGCGAGGGTGGTGGGGCCGGTGACCAGAATACCCTTCTTGGTGCTGACGGCAGCGCTTTCACCGACGAAGTGCAGCGGCACGTCGATGGTGATCTTGGCGCTCATATCGACCGCGAAGAAATCAACATGCATGATGTCGTTGCGGAGGATATCGCGCTGGACTTCACGCGCGAGGACAGGGGTCGCTTTGCCGTTGACCGTGATTTGGATCAGGTTCGTACCACCGGCCTTCAAAAGCGCGAGTTGAAGGGGGCGGTATTCAACCTGAAGGTTGACCGGCTCCGACTTCGGCCCGTAAACCGTAACCGGAACGATGCCCTGACGGCGCAGTTGGCTAACCTTCTTGCCGACGATGTTTCGGGACTGAGCCTCAATAACAAAATTTTCGGCCACGATTGAACTCCTTAGTTGGCTGTCTGCCTCAGCGTTCAGGAATTCGACCCATTCGCCATTAGGATATACGACAGCTAATTATTTCACTTTATGAATGGGAGCATTTTAATGGCGGGAGGGGCGTTCGTCAATGCCAAGTGCTGCCGTAAACGTATCCGACAGCACTTGATGGGTGATGTTTAGAAGGGGGTTTGATGGGTTGTAACCAGAAGGTGAGATGTTACTTGGGGTTTTCGAACGATTGGTGCATGACGAGGCCGATAAAAAGCTCAACCGCGCCGATGATACCGATGACACGATAGTAGCTTACTTGGGGCTGGGTCAGGAGGAACATGAAGCCAATTACTAGGAGCATCGTGCCGCCGATCACAAGTTTTCGGCCATTGTCTTTGGTGAGAATGCGCTGGACATTGAGGGTTTGTCGGAGGTCGTTCAACTTGCGAGACTTTCTACTCATGGAGATTGGGTGATATGAACATCGTAAAACCAAAAGGCAGAGCAAATGCGTAAAGATTCACAATTCATCACTACGCAAAAATAAATCTGAATGGATTGTAACCTTGTGAAGAATAGCTCAAATGATGTGATTTTTGAGCCGGTACTTTAGTCCGGCATCTCTTGACAATTGGGAGAAGCGTTAGCGGTAATTGCCCCGAATACCGCGCGGCTGCACGGGGAGACGCGCTTCATAAAGATGCGACACATCGGCGACTGAAAGCGCACGCGGAATGGCCCATTCGTTACTGCGTTCCTCGAATAAGATGGTTGTGACTGAACTTGGGGCGTGCCAGAAGCTGCACCAGATGAGCGGTGGTGGCGCACAGAGCAGATGGGCCAAAACCGCTAGCGCTGTGCCATTATGACAAAAGAGGGCGATTTGGCGCTGATCGTGGTTGAGGATGCGATACCGGCGGCCTTCGCGTTGGTAGCCATATTGCATGATGAGCTTGTCGATCTCGGCAGACAAGGCGGCGTAGTCTTCGCGGATACGGGGCGAATCGAGCGGTGGGGTATAGCACCAGCGCTCAAGGTCGAAGAAGGCAGGATCGGCGCGGAGAATTTCGCCGGGGATGTCCCATACAGGTATGGCTTCGCCGTCCTCGACTATCGGCTCATAAGCCCAACCCTGCACCTCAATCGCCCACGGTTCAATATTTACTTTCAGCTTGAGTAAATCGGCGCTGTACTGCGCGGTCATGCGGGCGCGGGGCATGGGCGAGGAGTAGATGGCATCCAGATGGTAGGAGGCCATGCGTTTGGCTAGGGCGGCAGCTTCTAATTCTCCAGCGGCGGTTAGTTTGTCGTTTTCATAATCGGGGTCGGCGTGGCGAATGATATGTAAGCGCATTAGTTTGTACCAGTGAGCAAAGTGGCTAAGGCGAACGGGGTGTTGGTTGTGAAGAGATCAACACCGGCATTTTTAAGCAAGGCTGCATTTGTGACTGCTATTGGCTTATCTATATCTAACGTCCAAGCATCCAGTTTGACATTATGCTGGTGCAGCCATCCAGCCATATTAAAGCCATCTTGCAGACAGCGCACGAGTAAGTAATGGCTGACATACCAAATGCTGGCGGTTGGTACTTGATTGAGCAGCATTTCGCAGCGCTGCGCTAAGTAGGCATCCGGCGGGAGAAGCCGACTACGCGCAAATAAATGATCGTCGTTGTAGTCATAGACACCGCGTTGGTAAGGTGGATTTTCTGGTTCGACTGTCCATGACGGGTCACGCCAATCCAGATAGAAGCCAATATCGAAGCCGACATCCAACCACGGGGCGATGCGCTTCAATTGTCGTAGATGCCAATCCGCTCCGCTGCTGACAATGACACGATTGCCAAGCGGCTGGACGATGCGGGCTAGACGTTGTAAATATTCGTCACTGATTGAAGGGTAGACGGATTTATAGTCGAGCTGCAGACGGCTCTGAGATGGTGAGTTAAGATACGCCGCTACCACTTCGGTGAGGAGGGCAGGGGGATGGTCAGAAATCGCGATGCCGCCACGCTCCCTTAGTTTATAGTTCTTTGCCATTTCGGGGGTGCAGTCGCCTACTTTGCCAATTCCTGTAGTTTCGGACTCCAAGACAGGATCGTGAACAAGCAGAAAATCATCACCAGCGAGGGGTGTAATATCGACCTCTATAACGGCTGCGTTGGCCTGTAGACACATTTCAATGGCTTGCAGCGAATTCGGCGGATTTGGGGAAGAATCCAGTGCTGCCATATGATGAACGATTTGGAATACCACAATTAAGAATCCTCTTAGCGCGGAAAACACACCGCGAGATTGTAACGCTTTTTGATTAAATCGGTTTAGTTAAACGACTAATTTTTCGTTACCAGCAAGCATTTTGTGAACACATTCACGATGCTTATAAAACATTTGTAGCGGTAAATCATTTAATGTATATTTAACATGCTGTCAATTATTCTTAACCTAAAATTACACCCTTTTTAAATGGATGTACATGGCAGGGCGGTAAGATGCCTGACATCCCAAAATAATATGGAGGACTGTGATGCGCTATTTAAGATTGTTGTTGGTTAGTTTGGCTTTATTGCTGGTTACGGCGACCGCTGTCGCGCAGGATGCCCCGAAGGAAATATTTGTCTATACCGATTCTGATACGAACATCAGTGATTGGTGGACGAATACCTTGATTCCGGCGTTTGAGGCTGAACACCCTGAGTACAAAGTTGTCCTGACGATTGTACGCGGTGTGGGCGGCGGGAATGATGATATTGCTAATCGTGCGCTGGCCGCTTTGGAAACCGGCGATGACCCCCAAGTTGACTACTTTGAAACTATGAATGTTGATGAGGCACAGGAATGGGTTGATAAGGAACTGTTCCTTGAGATCACCGAGGAAAATGTCCCTAATATTGCGAATGTGATCGAAGCGACGAACCGTTTGCCCGGCGAAATTCCGTACCGTGGTTCGCAGGTATTGTTGGCTTATAACAGCGAATTTGTAGCTGAAGATGAAGTACCGACCACGTATGAAGAACTGATGCAGTGGATTCAAGATCATCCGGGGCAGTTCGTCTACAACCGTCCTGACAAGGGTGGCAGCGGCGCAGCGATGGTGACCCGCGCGATCTTCGAAGTCACTGGTAAAGATCCGTCATTGTTCGTCCCCGGTGAAGCTGACGCGGCGCTTATTGACCAATTCCCGAAGGCGTGGGAACTATTGAGCAGCGTGCATGAAGATATGTATGAACAAGGTGCTTATCCGGCAGGGAACACACCGGTGCTGGAACTGTTCGCGAACGGTTCGGTCAACATGATTACGGCTTGGTCCGATCAGGCGCTACAGGCCATGAACAAGGGATTGCTGCCGGAAGGTGCGAAGCTGGCTCAACTGCAAGATTTGCCGTTCACGGGTGGTTATTCTTACTCCGCCATTCCTTCGAACTCGACCAATCAAGAAGGTGCTTTGGCGCTGGCGAACTTTGTGTTGTCACCGGCTATTCAAGAGTCGATTGTTAATGAAATCGGTGGGTTCCCGGCGGTCGCATGGTCGGAACTGCCAGAAGAACTGCAAACCCAATTCACCGATGTGATTACCGATACCGTGCCGACTTGGCCGGGTGGTGATTACGGTGCGGCGATGGTTGAAGGCTGGTATAACAACGTCGCGACTAATATCGACCCGGCGAGCTAAGGTAAACGTAGCTTAGGCTGAAAAGGGTAGGGGGCATGGGTTCTCTACCCTTTTCTATCATCTTTATCCGGCATCATAACAATTCAATCATTTTTATGACGACATTACCTACTCCGGTCGCAAATGGTAGATCGCCACGGCGTTGGTTTCGTGGTTCGCTGCTACCTTATATTATGATTGCACCTCCGCTACTGTTGATGACGCTGCTCATCTTCCTGCCTGCGCTGCAATCGATTATTCGGACGCTAATTGTTGACGCAGACGGGCAAACAGGCTTCAGCTTTTCCCGATACATCGCGTTTTTTAATGACAAGATCAGCGTTTCGAACCTTATCTTTACGTTTCAGATTGTCTTATTGACGCTGGCAACCATTTTCCTCGTGTGTTTTCCCCTATCGCTGTACTTGCGATTTGCGAAAGGGCGGATTGCCGGAGCGGTACAGATATTGGTGCTGTTCCCGTTATTCGTGCCGGGGATTATCCTATGCTATGCGCTAATCCGATTTTTGGGGACACGCGGCACGTTAGAAACCATCCTGAGTATCGTGGGGATTACAGGCTACCGGACACCGTACCTTAAACCCGAAGCGATTGTCATTGGTTTGGTGTGGGAATCGATTCCGTTTACGGTGTTAGTGCTGACGGCGGGGTTGGGACAAATTAGCGACTCGCTGATTGAATGTGCGCGGGATGTAGGCGCGGGGAATTGGACGATCTTCCGGCGGATTATCCTGCCGCTGATTATTCGCCCACTGCTGATTGCCTTTTCGCTCAACTTCCTCGGCATCTTTGGGGCGTATACCGTGCCGTATTTACTGGGGCCAGCCGCGCCGCAAATGATGGGCGTTTATATGCAGCAGACGTTCGGGCAGTACCGGCGACCAGACGATGCGGAAACGCAAGCCGTCATTACATTCCTCATTTGTTCGATGGTGGGGCTGCTGTACGTGCGAACGGTTGCCAAACAGCGTATTCAGCAGGAGGAATCCGAATGAGTACTCTGAACCCGCCTTTGACGAGTGGTTTTTGGGAGCGGTCGCGCCACAGCTTCGTAAGCATGATGAAACGCGATGGATTTGGTTTGTTGGCGCTGGTTGTGCTTGGCTTGGTCATTTTAGGGCCGTTGTACTCGGTGGTACTGTGGGCATTCGCGGAGCGATGGAAATATCCTTCGCTTGTCCCGACACAGTTCGGTTTCAGCTTTTGGTCGGAGACATTTTCGCGGGCGGATATTGTGGCGGCGCTGCCCTTTAGTATTGTGCTGGCGCTGACGGTGACACTGCTTTCAGCAATCATCTGTTTACCTGCGTCATATGCTTTTGCGCGGATGCGATTCCGTGGCCGGCAACTGCTTTTACTGTCGTTTCTGGCGACGAATGCCTTCCCGCGCTTTGGTTTGTACGTGAGCATCGCGGTGATCTTTTTCCGGCTGAATTTAATTGGCACGGTTCCGGGTGTGATTCTTATCCAACTGGTTAATACGCTGCTGCTGATGATCTGGATCCCGACAGCGGCTTTCCAAGGGGTTGATCGTTCGCTGGAAGAAGCGGCGCTCGATGTAGGCGCGTCACAACTACGGGTGTTCATTCAGATTACGCTGCCGATGGTGATGCCCGCATTAAGTGCGGCTGTGTTACTGACGTTTGTGAATACATTTTACGAGGCACAAGGGGCGTTGATTATCGGGCTGCCGCGTGTGGTCACGATGCCGGTGCTGATGTACTCGCTTATTAACAGCCAACTGGTGACGCAGTACGGCGCGATTGTGTCATTTGTGCTGTGGCTACCCTCGCTGCTGCTGCTTTTGGTGGCACAGCGGTTACTTCGTGGCGGCTATTTGACAGCCGGATTTGGGGTGTGATGTATGGCGACTCTCGATATTGTTCACTTGAGCAAACGATTTGGAAGTGTGACGGCTGTCAAGGATGTGGGATTTACCGTCAACGACAGCGAGTTCATGTGCATTTTAGGACCGTCCGGCTGCGGTAAATCCACGCTGCTGCGGATGATTGCGGGGTTTGAGGAATTAAGCGCCGGCGATATTCAGATTGACCACGAGTCGATTGCTGCGCTGCCCGCGAACAAACGACCGACGGCGATGGTATTCCAGAAGTACACGTTATGGCCTCATATGACGGTACATGACAACATCGCCTTCGGGTTAGGGCTGCGGCAGCTTTCGCGCGAGGTGATTGAGCGGAAGGTCAAGGAGTCGTTGGCGTTGGTGGGGTTATCCGGTTATGAAGCGCGATATCCTGCCCAGCTTTCGGGTGGTCAACAGCAGCGGGTGGCTCTGGCACGGGCGATTGTGCTTGAACCGAAGATACTGCTACTCGATGAGCCTTTTTCCAGCCTTGACGCGATCCTGCGGGTGCGGCTGCGCGAGGAGCTGAAGCGGATTCAACGGCGATTAAAAATTACCGCGATCTTTGTGACACACGACCAAGAGGAAGCCCTGTCACTGGCTGACCGGATCGCGGTGATGAGCGGTGGGGAGATTGAACAGCTTGACCATCCCAGCACCATTTATTCGAATCCGCAGAGTTTATTCGTGGCGGATTTTATTGGTGCGATGAATTTGCTCAAAGGGGTTGTGCAAGACGGCACCGTGCGCGTTGGTGAGAAGCAGCTTGCCGTTCCTAGTGGCAAGGTTTCTAATGGCGAGGTGACGGTGGCGTTGCGACCTGAGGATTTAGTGCTGGTGCCGGATACGCAAATTGGAACGGTATGGAAGGCGAAGATTGACCAAGTGATGGATTTGGGACACTACCGCAAAGTATTGGTGGATGTGCCGCAGTTGGGCGATTTGAAAATATTCATTTCAAAAGCGGTGAACCTGAATGAGGGAGAGACTATTTCGCTCGCCCCGACACGGTATTTGATCTATCAAAATGGTAACCCGCCGGTTGAGGTTAACCAGCAAGCACAATAAATTTAGCCGTATGCATGAAACAGGCTTCCTGATGGCGAAGCCTGTTTTTATTTGGTCTGCGGCAGGGATTAGGAAAAGTCGGTAACATTCGCGGATCGTCTGGACACGCAAACGGGAACAAAAATGAATATACCGCAGGATTACATTGAGCGTACTTATGCAGGTGTTTTGGGGAAGATTATTGGTGTGTATCTGGGACGGCCGTTCGAGGGATGGTTCTATGACCGGATTATGCGTGAATTGGGTGAGATCACGGGGTATGTCCACGACAAGCTCAACATGCCGCTGATTGTGACGGATGACGATATTAGCGGCACATTCACTTTTTTGAGAGCCTTGCCGGACTATGGCAATTCACCAGATATAACCCCTCAGCAAATTGGACAAAGTTGGTTGAATTATATTGTTGAGAATAAGACGATCCTGTGGTGGGGCGGGCTTGGAAACTCAACCGAGCACACCGCTTATTTGCGATTGAAGCAGGGGATAGCTGCGCCGAGAAGCGGTTCGATTGAACTGAACTCACAGGTTGTCGCGGAGCAAATCGGGTCGCAGATATTCATTGACGGTTGGGGGATGGTCAACCCCGGCGATCCCGAACGGGCAGCCGATTTTGCGCGGCGGGCGAGCAGTGTCAGCCACGACGGGGAGGCGATTTATGGCGCACAGGTGATCGCGGCGATGGAGGCACAAGCCTATGTCGAGCGCGATATTAACGTGCTGCTGAATACGGCGACCAAGCTGATTCCGAACAATTCAGTGATTTACCGGATGATTAATGACATCCGTGAGTGGCACGCGGAGTTCCGAGATTGGCACGATACACGCGAGCAGATTGAACAGCACTACGGGTATGACAAGTTCGGCGGGAACTGCCACATGGTTCCAAACCACGGCTTGATTATCATGAGCTTGCTACATGGTGAGGATGATTTCAATCAATCTTTGATGATGGTGAATACCGCAGGATGGGATACGGATTGCAATTCTGGTAATGTCGGGTGTTTGTTGGGCATAAAGAATGGGCTTGCATCGTTCGAAGGCAACACCGATTGGCGTGGGCCAGTGGCTGACCGTTTGTACTTGCCAACCGGTGAGGGTGGCAGCGCGATCAGTGATGCCATAATCGAAGCGTACAAGGTTGTGAATATTGGACATGCGTTGGCTGGTATTGAGCCGATTGCACCAAAAAACGGCGCGCGCTTTCACTTTGAGATGCCGGGATCTGTACAGGGTTTCCAATCGAAGGGTGGTGATAAGCTGCGGGTGGAGAATGTCATTGGACACAGTTCCAGTGGAACGCGGAGCTTAGGTCTGCATTACTACGATTTGAGTGCTGGTGAGGTCGTACAGGTGGCAACGCTGACATTTATTCCACCGGAAGCGATTGACATGAAGGGGTATCGGCTGCTGGCTTGCCCGACGTTGTATCCGGGGCAGACGGTGAAGGTGAAGTTGAGTTCTTCAGCAAATGTGCAAGCACGAATCATCATCAGTTACTACGGCGTAGGGCAATCGTTGGTGCAGTTGGGCGGCGAATTTGTGACTTTAACGGCAGAGGTAAGCGAATTGGCGTGGCAAATCCCTGATTTGAAAGGATTACCTGTCGCTGAAGTAGGGCTAGAGTTAAAGGCTCTACAAGGCGGCAGTGGCAGCGTGTATTTGGATTACCTGACATGGGATGGCGAGCCGAACATCCGGCTGATGAACCCGAATGACGGCAGTCAAATGTGGAAACGGGCGTGGGTGGACAGCACCGACTCGCCCGATTGGCAGTACCCCGAATCATACCGGTTGATTCAAAACCACGGAACCGGCTTGTTGATGCAGGGTACGCGCCAGTGGCGAAATTACCGCGTGGAAGCAGATGTGACACCGCATATGGCTGAAGCGGCAGGTATCGCGGTGCGGGTACAGGGGTTAGAGCGCTATTACGCGATGCTCCTGCGGCGGGATGGTAAGGTTGAGCTGGTTAAGGTTTTGGATGGGGAACAGGTTATGGCCTCTGCTCCATTTGAATGGTCATTCGGCGGCACTTACGTGATGACGCTCGAAGTGCAGGATAGCCATATCCGAGGTTGGATTGACGGGCGACTTGTACTTGAGATCACCGATGATGAGACTACACTGATGGATGGCGCGGTTGCGCTCGTTTGTCGCGAAGGGCGAACAGGTACGCAGTGTGTCAGCGTCAGCCCGATAAGCTGAGGATTGCGCTGGATAGTGCCAATCTTTTGCATAAAGGGTTGGCACTACATTTGCTTATGGAGAGTGTCAGGCTGGCAAATTGATGACTGCTTCTAAAACGGGGTCGATTAGATTGAAATAATCGGTTGATGATAGGTCGATGCGAATGTCGGGTTCGACTGTATCGCGCGTATCATCGGGACTTTTTTCCCAGAAGCGGCTGGAGATGGCGACGACTAGCTTCGAGTTGGGCAAGGTAAAAGGGATGGGATCACCGTACATATTCGGTGTATCCCCCATCGGTTCACCGACAAAGATGGTGTGACTCTTTTGTTCCAGTTCAATGACGAGGTTTGCAGCAGCGGAAAAAGTGCGCCGACCGATGAGGGTGTAAAAACGATCTGGTTGGTTAATGGCTTCATTTTGGGTCAGCAACCGTAGTAAAGGTGAGTAGGTGGTGTTATTGCCGCCCGCATTATGGCGCAGATCAAGGACAGTGCGGTTGATGCTGTTTTCAGCGAGGAATTGTTCAATTGCTTTGACGAGCATTACAAGACTTTCACCATCAGGGTTGGTACTACTTATCCAGTTGTATTGGATGTAGAGCGTTTTTGTATCCGGTAAAAAGGTGAACCAGAAGTTTTTGTCGGTGTGTCTTGAGAGATAGATGGGTGCTTCGCGCTGCGGAAGCATACTCATAAACCATTCTTCCCAACCGGAGTCGCCAGCAGCAACGGGAGGAGAATTGATTACTGAAGTGCTGCCATCAGGGAGTTTCAGTGCCAAGTTGGGCTGGTTTACATCATTAATGAGGCCGAGTGCGTGCAAAATTTGAGGGCCGATGAGGTAGCTCGGTGCTAGGTTGAGCATCCCGTGGAGGTTGTCGTGTGTAATGATAGGGGCAACCTGATTATAGACTTCTTCAATCGAGTGACCGTTGATGGCGGTCACCTGTGAACCAATGAGCGATGCGGCCTCCGCATCTACGATAAACAGCCCATCCCGAAAGAAATAGAGCCGCAGCGGATAGACACTGAAACCTGTGCCTGATTGATAAAGTGAGAGGTGAGAGTGCGCGTCCGCAATGGCGACAATGCGCGCGAATTCGACGATGATTTGCTCATTCGTCAGGAACGGGATTTTGTCGTCGAGATCGCTGACCATTACCTTAAAGTCGGTTTCGGAAACGCGCCAAAACAGGTCGGGATGCCGCGATTCCATTTGCTCCGCCAGTCCGTTGAGGTCTTCGCGCCAAGCTGCTTGGGAAGCTGGGGATTGAATCATGGGTTTATCTCCTGCGTGGATGCCTGATGGTATGAGATTGATGAGTAGTACAAATCCTATTGCGAGATGCCGCATGATAGCCTCCGCAGCAAATTGTCTTTAACCTAGTACGCGGTTTAAGTGGCGTAGGTTCAAGACTGAGTTTTGCCAAAAGGGGAAGTTCGGCATAAACCACCCAGTTGACCCATTAAAAACTCGCTAAGTGGATATGTGGCTGGCAGAAATTGGCATATAAAATGCCAGTTACTTTATGTGTTCACGATTATTTAGTGTCCAAAATGTGGTGAATAAGAACTCAAATCCTCACCATTATTGTAAAAATTTCACTCTTAGGACTCTTTGATGAAGTTATCACGCAAGCGTTCTCGTCTCTTACTGCTCGTTTTATGTGTTGTTTTGCTTGCGGCCTGCCAAGGTGAGTCGTCAATCCTTGACCCAAGTGGGGAAGGGGCGATGCACATCGCTAACCTGTGGTGGGTGATGCTTATCATCGCGGCGGTGGTCTATGTTCAGGTCATCTCGTTTCTCCTGCTTGCGTTGTTCCGCCGACGCAATGCCGATGGCGGTGGTCAATTACCGGATACGGGGCCACCGAGCAAGCATGCTCGAACCTTTATTGTTGTTAATGGCATCGCTATTCCAATTGCTATTTTGACTTTTGTTTTTGGCTTCAATTTATTAACTCTTGTTCAGCTTTCCCCTGTTAACGCAAACGCCCAATTGACTATCGAAGTGATCGGTCATCGCTGGTGGTGGGAGGTTCGTTACCCAACCCACAACATCGTTACCGCAAACGAAATCTACATTCCAACCGATACTCAGGTCGAACTGCATTTAACCTCGTCGGATGTTATCCACAGCCTATGGATTCCAAAGCTCAACGGTAAGACTGATTTGATACCCGGTCAAACCAATCGCATGTTTTTGCGGACATCGGAAGTGGGCGAGTATCGAGGTCAATGTGCGGAGTTGTGCGGGATTCAACATGCGCGAATGCAATTATTTGTGGTTGCACAGTCGCCATCCGATTTTGAGCATTGGATCGAAGGGCAACAACAAGAAGCGCCCGCTCCGGCGGATGATATGGCTCTACGCGGACAGCAGATTTTCCTCGGTGCGGCGTGCGTGTACTGCCATACGGTGCGGGGTACCAGCGCGTCGGGTGTTATCGGCCCTGATTTAACCCACCTCGCGAGCCGGAAAACGCTCGGCGCGGGGGTTGTTTTGAATACACCGGGCAACTTAGCGGGTTGGATTATCGATTCGCAGTCGATTAAACCGGGGAACTTGATGCCACCCATTTACCTTGAGAGTGATGACTTGCAAGCCTTACTCACTTATTTAGCGACGCTCCAATAAAGGACTCTGACTTGACCACAACCGCGCCACATTCTGAAAACGAATTTCATCAACCTGTTTCCGAAGAAACGTTCGCACGGGTATGGAATGACCCCACAGGTATTCGCGGTTTGCTACAAGGGGTGCAAAACCAGCCAATCGGCATTCGCCTCATCGGGTTATCCATTTTCTTCTTAATTCTCGGTGGTATTCAAGCGCTCCTGATGCGGACGCAGCTTGCTGTACCCAATAATACATTCCTCGACCCAGAGACTTATAACCGGCTGATGACCATGCATGGCACAACCATGATGTTTCTGGTGGCAATCCCGATGATCGAGGGGATTGGGACGCTGGTTTTGCCGCAAATGATGGGGTCACGCGAGCTGCCATTTCCAAGATTAGCCGCGTTCGCCTTTTGGACGTTTCTCTTTGGCGGCCTGATTTTCTATTTCGGGTTCTTCGTGGATGCGGTGCCGGAAGGTGGCTGGTTTGCCTATGTGCCTATGACCGGAAAAGAATATTCTCCCGGCTTAGGTGTGGACTTTTACCTGTTGGGTTTGAATGTTGCTGAAACGGCGGCGATTGCAGGCGCATTTGAACTCATTATTTCGTTTTTCCACATGCGCGCACCGGGGATGTCTATCAACCGCATTCCCATTTTTGCGTGGGCGATTATGGTCACGGGTTGGATGATTATTTTCGCCTTTACCCCGCTGGTGGTTGGGTCAACATTATTGGAACTGGATCGCGCAATCGGTACGCACTTTTTTAACCCCGACCAGAATGGCGATCCACTCCTCTGGCAGCACATTTTTTGGATATTCGGTCATCCTGATGTCTATATCATTTTTATTCCGCCGCTGGGTATCGTGGCAACGATTGTGACGGTTTTCTCACGGCGAGCGCTGATTGGTTACACCTTCATCGTGATCTCGTTGGTGTCGCTGGGATTTCTTTCGTTCGGGTTGTGGGTACATCATATGTTCGCAACTGGACTGCCGGAATTGGCGCTGTCGTTTTTTACGGCTGCGAGCATGATGATCGCCATTCCGAGCGGGATACAAATCTTCGCCTTCATTATCACCATTTGGAGCGGCAGACCTGTTTTTAAGACACCTTTTCTGTTCGCAATCGGTTTTCTGCTGATTTTTGTTCTCGGCGGTTTGAGCGGCGTGATGCTGGCTTCCGTACCCGTTAACCTGCAAACACACGACACGTATTTCGTGGTCGCCCATTTCCATTATGTGCTGATCGGCGGCTGGCTCTTTCCGATTTTCGCAGCGATCTATTACTGGTTCCCCAAGTTTATTGAACGGATGCCAAACGAGCGATTAGGAGTGTGGAATTTCCTTCTACTTTTTATTGGCTTCAATGTGACGTTTTTCCCGATGCACATTAGTGGGATTCTGGGGATGCCGCGACGTGTTTATACCTATCAGGCAGGGGTTGGCTTAGAACCCTATAACCTGCTTTCGACGATTGGCTCGTTCATGGTTGCGGCCAGTTTCGTTGTGTTCCTGATTAACATGATTTGGAGCGCACGCAACGGTCAGAAAGCGCCAGCAAACCCGTGGAACGCCGATACGCTCGAATGGCTGCCACCGACACCTGTTCCACCTTACGGTTTCCGTGAGTTTCCGGTTGTCAACAGCCGTAATCCGTTGTGGGAAAAGGCCGAGGAACAGGTTGTTGAACCGGGTACCCGAAAGCTGCTCGACGTGCTGAAACATTACCCGCGTGAATACCGCGCACAGATTGCGACTTCGGCGATTGATGCGCGACCGCTTGAGGTTTTTCGCGTGGCTGGGCCATCCATTTATCCGTTCTGGGCAGCGCTCGCTATTGCTGTAATGACACTATTCCTTGTGTTTTCACAATATGCGTTGGCTGGTGTATGCCTGATTATCACGATGTTCACGTTGATCGGTTGGCACCGCGACACCGGTGCTTACAGTAAGCCGGACGAAGAAGAAGCATTTGAGCGCGAGTATGGTGTCCCGCTGCGACCACATGGCAGCCGTGTGATTGGACGATGGGGAACTATTCTTACGATTGTGACGCTGGCAACCGCGCTGGGTACATTATGCTTCAGTTATTTGTATCTGCGGCTGAAACCGCCACAGTGGCCGCCGGACGGTATTGCGATGCCTGATCCGGTTTTACCGGGTATCGCGCTGTTGGTGCTGTTGATCAGCGTCATTCCAATGCGATGGGCGGCGAGCGCGTTACAGCGGGATGAACGGGCAGGTGTGCAGCGGGGATTACTCATCGGCGTTGTCCTCGGTATTTTGTATCTTGTTGGCAATCTGCTGAGTTACGGGCAACTCGGTTTTAATTACCAGACACAGGCTTTTGGCTCAATTTTTGCGATCATGGCTGGCTACCAGTTGTTGACGATGTTGGTCATTGTGGTGATGGGGGCTGCCATGCTGTTCTGGTTTGTGCGAGCCACCCACGAGCGACCAAGCCGGCATCAAGCGATCACTGACCTTGTGTTGTTTTGGTATTACGCTGTCGCAGCGGGAGTGGTGACTTATGCGCTGCTTTATATCGGCCCGATTGTGATTTAGGGACTGCTATGATTCGCACGACTTCACCTTTCGTACTCGGTTATAGTGTCCTGAGTGGGCCAATTATCTGGTTTGTGCATTTTGTTGCTGTGTACAGCCTAGCCGAGTTTGGATGTCGTTCTAATTTCACTAACCTGATCTTCATCACGCCTGAAACCATGCGCCTGACGATGATTGTGCTGACTGTCGTTAGTGTTATCGGGGTTGGGTTTGGTGGCATACTCGCGTTTCGAGCATGGTCTCAAGTAAGGAAAGAAACAAGCCGTAAGGAATCTGCTTACGAGGCTCGGTTTCATTTTCTTACGTTGCTCGGCATGTTGCTTAGTGCGCTGTTCATCCTAAGCATCTTGTTCACAGTCGCGCCAGCATTCGTACTTAGTGTTTGTGATAAGGCGATTTGAGATGTGGATGAAGCTCGTCATCGTGTTGCTTCTCGTTCCTCAGTTGGCGTTCGCGCATGAGGGTCGAGCCGTGCCATCTGATGTGTGGACACATTGGAACACTGATCCGGTGATTTTGGCTGCTTTATTGCTACCAACGTACATCTATTTTCGCGGCGCGATGACTTATAAGGTGAGTGGATGGCGGATTGGGTGTTTCCTCGGTGGAATAGCAGCATTATTCCTCGCACTGATTTCACCATTGGATGTTATGGGGGCGACGCTGTTCTCCGGTCATATGCTACAGCATTTGATTTTTGTGCTGCTGGCGGCTCCGCTGATCGTCATGAGCCGACCAGCACCGGTGCTGCTGCGAGGCTTGCCGTTAGCATGGGGTAAGGGGATAGGGAGGGTTTCTAATACAACTTGGGTGCATCATGCTTGGTCAAATGTAAGTCAGCCGTTGGCGGTGTCCGCGCTGCATATCGCCTTCATGTGGCTATGGCATATTCCGGCGTTATACAACGCGGCACTCCTTTATCCGCTTGTTCATATGCTGCAACACGCTTCGTTTTTGGGGAGCGCCTTACTGTTCTGGTGGATGATCTTAACAAACGATCATTACGGTTTGCGGGTGCTGGCTGTGTTCATCGTTATGATGACGACAGGTGTTTTGGGCGCACTTATGACGTTCTCAAACTTGCCGTGGTATACGAGCCACAGCCTCTATGTAAGCGAATGGGGGCTAACCCTTTTGCAAGATCAGCAATTAGCGGGGCTTTTTATGTGGATACCGCCGGGTGTCGTGTACGTTGTCACGGCAGGTTGGCTGCTCGCAGGTTGGTTAAGCGCGGTTGAACTGAATACGCTTAAACGGGAGCGACAGCTCATGAAGGAATTGAGTGATGCTTAAAGTGGGTGCACTCGCGTTGATTCTCTTGTTGGCTGCCGGATGCCAGCGTCCAATCGGTTCTGTTGATAAGCCCGTGTTGGGTGCTGATCTGGAGGCGGGGCGTGAAGCGATTGTCACTTATGGCTGCGGTTCATGTCATGTAATTCCCGGTGTACAGGAGGCAAATGCGTATGTTGGGCCACCCCTGAATAAGTTTGAGCAGCGCCATTATATTGCCGGTAACCTGCCGAACAATGCCGACAATTTGGTCTATTGGATTCAGTTTCCGCAATCGGTTGAGCCGGGAACCGCGATGCCTAATTTGAACGTCACCGAAACTGATGCCCGTAATATCGCAGCCTATTTGTACAGTCAGTAGGGGGCACTCATGACAAAAAATGAAGCACCTAAGACACAGCTTTCTCGTCGTGGATTTTTAAAAGGCGTGGTCATAACGGCTGCCAGCATTCCGGTCGTCGCGGCAGGGTGTTCGCCGTCTGAACACGTTCCACCGCCACAAACGGGGTATCAATCCGCGCCGCCGCCTCCTTTGAACCCTGATGTACCCCTTGCGCCAACCACACCCCCGAACATGACCATGCTGCGTACGTTTACGGCGCATGAGGCAAGGACGGTTGATGCATTAACCGCGCGGATTCTGCCGGGAACGCCGGACGACCCGGGGGCGAAGGAAGCGGGCGTGGTGACGTACATTGACAATATGCTGGCTTATCAAGAAGGTTTTGTTGAATCGACTTACCGCGAACCGCCTTTCGCCCAGATCTATGATGGCGAAACCCCACCGGAAGAGGAGACTTCTTTCCAAACGGTTTGGGTGGCGGCTGACCAGATCGAACGCTACGGGTATCAGTCGAATTTGTCACCCCGCGAGGTGTATCGGCTGGGTGTAATCGCTGTTGATGCCTATGCTCGTTCAAAATTTGAGCAATCGTTTGTAATGCTCGATGAAGATCAACAAGACAGCATTATCGAGGATATGGTGAGTGGCGACGCACAAGTTGGATTTGACCAAATTGCAGCCGGATCATTCTTTACCGTACTGCGGCGGCATACGGCTGAAGGTATGTTTAGTGACCCAGCGTATGGCGGCAACCGCGACATGGTTGGCTGGAAGCTAATCGGGTATCCGGGGGCACAGCGGGCTTATACCGAGCATGACATCCTTACGGAAACGGATATACCCCGTGCGCCCCAGTCATTGGCGCAACTTCATGCGTTTAGCCCCGGTGAGTATTCCGGTTCTTATACGGTGCTGCCCGTCAGTGGTTCAGAAGAAGAATTTCCCGTGCATCACGATCATCCATAGCCGTTATTCAATTTACTGGAGCCATTCATGACTGTATTCCCGAAAGTGGATATTGTGACTGTCGGTGCAGGTTGGACAGCCGGAATCATCGCCCAACAACTGACGGCAAAGGGGCATCGTGTCGTGTCTATCGAGGCAGGCGGAGACCGATTTGCCAACCCTGATTTTGCACATAACCACGATTCTCTTTACCACTCGCTGCGTACGGGCCTGATGTTTAACCTGAGTAAGGAAACGTGGACGTGGCGACCAAACCCGCGTATGCCTTCGTTACCGATTCGACAATACGGGTCTTTTCATCCCGGTGTAGGGATTGGTGGGGCGGGTATTCACTGGGCAGCGCAGACGTGGCGATTTTACCCTACGGACTTTCGATACCGTTCGCATCATATCGAGCGCTATGGTGAAGCTCGTATCCCTGAAGGCTGCACGGTGCAGGAATGGAAGCTAGCCTACGAAGAATTAGAACCTTTTTACACGCAGGCTGACTACGAAATCGGTATATCCGGTCAAACGGGTAACCTCAATGGTGCGATTCTCCAAGGCGGCAATCCGTTTGAAGGTAATCGCAGTCGCCCGTATCCACTCCCGCCGTTGTTTCGTAGTATGCCTGCTGAAATGTTCGGAGAAGCGGCACAGGGCTTAGGGTACCACCCATTTCCACAGCCAGCATCGATATTGTCGCGGGCTTATCGGGATGTATCTGGACGAGAACGAGCGGCTTGTGTGTACTGCGGTTTTTGTACGCGCTACGGCTGCGAGGTGGATGCCAAAGCGAGCGCGAATGTCAGTCACATTCCTTTGGCGCTGGATACAGGATTGTACGAGATTCGTACCTATTCCAAGGTCATCAATGTTAACTTGAACAGCGATGGCCTCGCTACTGGCGTGACCTATGTTGACCTCCGAACCGGACAAACCCATGAACAGCCTGCGGAAGTTGTTATTCTGTCCGGCTTTACACTGACTAATGTGCGCCTCTTATTGCTTTCGCGAAATGAGGTACACCCTGAAGGTATCGGCAACGATCAAGGTATGGTCGGTAAAAATTACTCTTATCAACTGAATAAAACACCCGCTAACGGGATTTTTGAGGGACGGCGATTTAACTCCTATATGGGGAACAGTTGCCTTCAAAACGTCATTGAGGATTTTAATGCGGATAATTTTGACCACAGCGAGCTTGATTTTATTGGCGGCGCGTCGATTACGTGTGGGGGTGGCGAACGTGAACCTATTGCTTCCGCGCATAATTTACAGGCATCTGGTGGAAATACGTCACCTGCTGCTTCGGATGAGGAGAAACCTGTCCGTGAGCATCTTCCGCTGCCATCTGAATTTGGCAGTTTGATTGGCGCGAGCAAGCAATGGGGGCGGGAGTGGAAAGAAAACCTCCGTAAGAACTGGGATAGCACCATATCAATTGGTATTCAGGGCGAGAGTCTGCCGTATGAAGATCAGTTTCTTGACCTTGACCCCACCTATAAAGACGCGATGGGGCTGCCTCTGCTGCGGGTGACCTTTGAGTTTCATGAAAACGACGCACGTTTGTATCGATTTGTTGCGGCGAAGGTTAAGGACATTATGCGGGCTATGGGTCCGACACACATGGATACCACTGATGAACTTGCCCCCTACAATATTTATAGTTACCAGAGTACGCACAACACGGGCGGCGCGATTATGGGGACAAGCCCCAGCCATTCCGTCACCAATAAGTATGGGCAGGTTTGGGATACACCAAATGTATTCGTCACCGGGGCGGCACTGTTCCCGCAAAATGCGGGATTGAACCCTACCGGTACTGTTATGGCACTCGCTTATTTCGCTTCCGCTGGGTTAAAAAACACCTATTTTCAAAACCCAAATGAGGTGATGTCTTAATGCTGAACCGTCGCCAATTTTTACATCTTTGTGGGGGCGTGACTACGGGTATCCTGTTCTGGTGCAGCTCAACCAGCCGAGAACCAAACTATACGGTGGTCATTCGTAGTGGAAATGTGTTTGAACCGGCAGCATTGACAGTACCTGCCGGTTCGATGGTCGCATGGCATAACCGTGCCGATCAGGTGCATACGGTTACGGCTGACCCTGGAAAGGCTCAACTCGCGGAGCGCGTACTTTTGCCAGAAGGTGCTATACCTTTTGATTCGGGTAATTTGTTTTCTGGCGACCGATGGATCTACACGTTTGATATACCCGGTACTTATGCGTATTTCTGTCAATACCACGAAGTAGAAGAGATGTTGGGCGTGATTACCGTTACTGCTAGAATAACTTAGTTGGGCAGTCATATTTGGGGAGTGCGTTTTTGCAGGTGCAGAACCGTATCTTCACCGGTAGTGGAAAGCGGTTGATTATGGATGAAAAACAGGGTAAGCGGGTAAGGGGACTCGAACCCCTGACATTTTGCTTGGGAATTTTCATGTCATTTGAGTTGGTAAGTAATTAATACCCCGCTTCTGTAAATCTCCTTTGTGCAATAAGGCAGACAACTACTTAAAGGACATACTGTGATGCGTTGGTTGCTTTATTTTCAACAGTCGGAATCTAAACAGTGCTGTACATATGGACATGTTATAATCGGATGAGATATTACTGGAAAGCAAACCTATTATACTTGCCAAAGGATA
>Ga0102832_1001194_pt1 | contig 22504 bp, 16 predicted proteins | sample EBPBio282013_DNA_FD_88942 | JGI IMG/M metagenome (GOLD analysis project Ga0102832, IMG submission 88942) | Wastewater treatment Type I Accumulibacter community from EBPR Bioreactor in Madison, WI, USA - Reactor 2_5/28/2013_ DNA (Illumina Assembly) | ecosystem: Engineered > Bioreactor > EBPR >... | reverse complement strand
AATCATAAACAATCAGGATGATGAAAAGTTTGTTGAGTTTGCCCTCGACATTTAACAGAAAATAACTTAAATCAATTTCAACCCTAATGCACCTAATATTGTCTCTTTCCAAGCCAGAAGTTAGTTCTTCATATTGAACACAAAAAATATGCAGAAAGTTCTTTCAGGGAAAGGTATTTTAAAATGGCGCGGTTTCGATGAATATATTTTGTTCGACCAAGGAAGAGCATTTTTGAAGTCTTTGGTAAAATAAGAACCTCTCATAACATATTAGCCTCTTTAAGATGATCAAACTTATTACAGTGCAGTCAATCAAGTTGAGATTAGCGTAAACAAAACATTTTTCTTTGTCAGTAGTTTCTCAAAAAACAAAGTTTGGGTAATTTAAATTTAATTTAGGTGTACACATTTGAAAAAGAAGAGCCTTTGTACATTTTTGATTTTTCATAAGAAGATTAAGGTATAAAACAAGTCATTTGGGTTTATCGAAATGAGGTTGATTACTTGTGCATTATGACAGACATTGCCATTCGATTGTGGGAAGTTGAACTTAATGCCTACTGTCTCAAAATTGATATGCAAAAGTATGAGTTGGGCGATATTTTGGCAGTTGCTCCACTTTAAAGAAACAGTTCAGACACATTTTTGTTAGCACTGGGTTCTTAAAACTTACTTGTCTGTGACATTGCCAACCAAAAAAATTAAAGAATCGAGTCTCCTTTAAATGCGAATCAAATGTATTTTTTTCTTAATTCAGGTCAAACTTGGGTCGAAATTCAGTTTATGTCTCAACCAACGAAAATATTTATTTCCTTACTGGCTAAAAATTAAGCGAACTTTTCAAATGATGAATTCATCAGATTTTAAGCACTATGATTTTTATTTTAGTCGAGTTTTTTAATTTTAGCTTTCAAATGATAAAAAATGCAAATCCTAAAGTAAGGTAAATAAGGTAAATAATTCGAGCTAAAAGTTTAATTTTTTTTATGAAAAGACTGTCTTCACTGTTATCGTTTTTTAACGTTGAAAATGATAATCCAATCAATGATCCTGAAATGAAACTGCCCAAATGTCCATAGAAATCCACCCTGGGCATTAGAGAAACCAAGAGAAGATATAAAACCATAAATATAATTTGCTTTTTTACTTGATCAATATTTCCATTTTTTACACTAACTATGTAAATTGTAGAAAGATAGAGCCCTAACACAGCACATATGCTAGTCGACGATCCAATTGAAACGGCGTAATTGTTTTCATTGAGAAAATTAGCAATGGAAGTTAACAAATTGCCTTGAGCTCCTCCTATGAAAAATGTCAACAAAAATATTGACTTCTTAATTTTAGTTTCCATAATCATCACAAGACCAAAAATAGAGATTGAGTTCAGAAAGAAATGCTAAATACCAGCATGCAAAAATATTGGTGTAAAAAGGCGATAAATTTGCCCCTCTTTAACAGTGTATCCTACGTTAGCACCAAGTTTGACTAAAACAGCAGGATTGAGTTGGTAAAAACCAAAATTTTGATTGAATTCATTATTTTATTAATAAGTCATAATCAGACTTATTGCGAACATGATAAGCATGATTAAGAAACTGATGATGGAGACATAAGATTTTCGAAGGTAGGTTTTGATTAATTTCAAATTATATTGACGTACTCTTTATGATGCTGATGTGTTTTAAAGGTTTTCTTACGAGAAGTTGTTTATTAATTCATGTTCATTCTTCATATGATTTCTTACTTTTTTTATCTCTTTAAAGTTTTTATTCAAAATATTTATGCCAAATTAAAAAAATATTCGCTTAAGAGTAATTTAAGATTTTATAAATTACATTCTATTTTTTTTAGTCAAAGATACTATTATAAATGAAAAAAAAGAATAATAAAAGGAATATCTCAGCCTATATAATATAATAATTAAGCTTGAAAAAGATAAATAATATTAAACCCTTAAAGATAAAAGAATTTCGCCTTTTAAAATGATCAGTCAAGCATAATAGTTTAAAGACTTCAAAGAAATAATTTCATTGAATTATCAGTACTATCGGATTCTGCAGCCGAATGTAATTTTCATTCATGGATTGCCCTAAAGTTACTCCTCAATAAAAGTAAAAATTTACTGACTTAGGTAAATACTTTTTGAATAAGAAATTAGACAGCCAAATGACTATTTATGGACAAATTGAAAACATTTCCATACAGTTCATAAATCACAACTTCTACTCTGCTTTCATCAAGTACAAATCCGATCTCAGCGCTTCTCTTGCCATAACAGTTACTTTTATCTAAATTAGGCTCTTGATGGGTTTTGGATAACTAATCGCTTTTTAAAAGTCTCTTTTGCTTCTACCAAATTCTGCCCTAATTTCTTAAAAGGCCTTGACTGTTACTTAAAGAACTGTAATTACGCACATTTCTACGTACCTTAACTTACTCATTTAAAAGTATTTTTTAAATAATGAAGGATTTTTCAAAACAAATTAATCATAAAGCAATTGCCTTTAATAAGATTTATGAAAATTATCATGAAGCTCTACTCCTATTATTGAAGACCTAGGGATAGCCTTCCAATTTTCCATCTGGTTTTTTAAGACTAAATTAAATGATCTTTATCAAAAGCTATGAGCTTCGTAATTGGTAGGAAATGATTCTTTAATGTATTGACAATTTAGAAAACCAACTTAAAAAGTTAAAAGTAAACAAGTAAATTAAATCCGCAATCAAATCTCAAAATCTCTTCAATTAAAAGGCCACAAAAAATCTTATAAACGATGACTGGCTAAACATTGACGATTCAATATCTTAGTATTTATAAGAATCTGAAGACCTATAAAGAAAAACTGAAGATAGAATAAAAAGTTTGAAAAAATCGAGAACTTAGATTCAAAAGTTTTTAGATGAAGCAGAAAACAATTTGATGGGGATGATATTTAAATCAGAGGCAGATAAATTAATTTTGGAATCTAAGAGTTATTGAGTTTTCATTAAAAAGGCAGCAAACAGATTTTTAAAGACTTTCTTTTCATTGAAGAATATTCATTGAAGTAAGTAACAATTAAGCTTTAAATATGATTTCCTGTACCATCTTGTTAATGACTTCAGAATTGAATTCAAGGTTTGGCGTTTGATTTTTTTTTGTTAATTTTTAATGTTAATGATTTTTAAACAAAATACAAGGGTCAAAGAAAAGACAATAAATCTATAAACTGACGGAATATGAATAGTTTTAAAATAAATAAGTTATATCAGAAAAGTAGGAGATATTTTAAAAGTTTCAAAAAGATATTTTTCAAAAGCTACAAAATTTTAAATAGATGCAAAACCGTTTTCATTTATCGTTTTTTTGAACCAAGCTCTTTCTCGTTATTTTTATTCGTAGTTTAAGATCCAAGTTTTATATAAAAAACACAAAGCTTTTTATTCACCTTCTTCTAAATATCATAGTTGTCCTTGAAAATCAATTCAAGTATTGTTGTTGATCATTTGTAACAACCTAACAAATTATTTGGCAAGAAATCTTTGTAGATTTTAAACGAAACAATTTTTTTAATGTTTCGTAACATTTCTACATTTTAACGCTATAAATATGTTTCAACAAAAGTTTTGATAATCTTTTCCAAAAACTATCTTGAAAACAGTTAATGAGTTTAGTCGTCCAAGGAACTGCTTTAGCACCTTAATTCGAATCCAATTAATTCATCGAGTCATCATACAACCATACCTTTGTTCAAATTGACTAAAATGGACAGAATGTTACTTACGGTAAAATTGCCCAACAAAAATACAAATTCAAAACCAAAAGAGACTCTGGTAAAGTTGGTCTCATGTTGATTGGTATGGGTGGTAACAATGGAACCACCATTATCGGTGGCCTCTTGGCTAATAAACATAAAGTTACATGGAAAACCAAAAAAGGTGAACATCAATCAAACATGTATGGGTCAATGACTCAAATGTCAACTATGAAAGTTGGAGAAACTTAAGATTCTTAAGTTTTTCTTAGAATCAAAGATGTATTCCCACTTCTTGACCCAACAAAACTTGTTTTTGGAGGATGGGACATCAATGCCGACAATCTTGCTGATGCTATGCATAAAGCAGAAGTCTTTGATTTGGACCTCCAACAGAAACTAACTCCATACATGCAAAGATACTCACCAATGAAATCAATTTATTATCCTGATTTTATTGCCTCGAATCAAACATAAAGAGCAAATAATGTTATTGAAGGAACAAACAAAAAATAACATTTGGAAATAATTAGAAAAAACATCAGAGATTTCAAGAAAGACAACTAACTTGATAATGTGATCATTTTATGGACAGCCAATACTGAGAGATTCACAGTCATTCAATAGCAACTTCATGGAAGCTTTAAATCCATTATGTAATCAATCGAAAGAAGTGAAAGTTAAATCTCTCCATCAACAATCTTTGCTATTGCCGCCATGCAAGAAGGGTGTGCATTTATTAATGGCTCACCACAAAACACTTTCTTACCAGGTATGTCAGAAATAGAAACTGGAATTTACATTGGAAACGACTTTAAAACAGGACAAACAAAGTTTAAAACAGCTTTCATGGATTTCTTGACAGGAGCAGGAATCAAACCAAAATCAATCGTTTCTTACAATCATTTGGGTAACAATGATGGCAAAAACCTTTCATCAGAAAAGCAATTTAAATCAAAGTAAACTTCAAAATCAGAATGCATTTCTGATATTTTGGCAAATTCTAAGCTTTTTGAACAAAAAGGTAAAGTACATGCAAAGCATCCTGACCATACAGTCGTCATTAAGTATGTTCCTGCATCAGGCGACAGTAAGAAAGCAATTGATGAGTATGTCAGTGAGATTTTCATGGGAGGAGAACACATTTTCACAAGCTACAACGTTTGTTAAGACTCATTGTTGGCTGCAGGCATCATCATCGATTTGATAGTAATGACTGAGTTAATGACCAGAATAAAGTACCAGAAATAAGGTTCAGAGGAGAAGCCCTTCCAAGGCGTGTTGAGTTTCTTAGGATACTTGATGAAAGCTCCAGAATCAGTGGGTCCAACGATAAACTCATTGGGAAGACAAAGAACCTGTATCGAGAATTTGATAAGAATTTTGAGTGGACTTCCTTTGGAAGATAACTTGCTTCTTAATTTCAGATTATGACTGAAAAGCTACTACTAAAATGATAATTTTAATTCGTATTTTTATGACTTCTTACTGTTTTTGTGGCTAAACTTTTACTTTATATTATCAGTAACTGAATTTGATAAACTAAGCTTTAATAAAATTGGATAGATTGAGCTTAATGATACATAAAAAAGTTGAGCTTTAACAAAAATATGAGAAGCATACAAGATATAAATATACAACTTCAGCAAGTTAGCTTTTACACTTTTTTCATTGGTTATCAGAAACTTGATCCAACTCTGTCTCTTGGGATCATTTTGAGATCGCCACCGAATTTCAAGAATACGTCTCCACAGGATTGATCGGGGTTGATTCCGACTCCGTCCATTGTCAAGATTGAGGTGGTTTTTTAGTCAACTCTAAACTTAAAGTTAATGTTATTATACTTCATTGCAGACGAATCTGATAACAGCTGAAAATGGAGCAGCTTATGGTACAGTTACTACTTTAAAAGGTTGATCAATTTAAGAGGTGAGTATGACTTTGAATGTGACTTTTTATGTTTTTTTAGACATTTCTCTTCGTATTTATTTAAGATTTCAAGATAAATATTAATAAGTTGCTTTATTATAATTTTGCCACATGCTATCTTATTATTTACACATTATTATAATTTTTGACATGCTACCTTAAAATATTTAAAGATAAAAATTTTAATTATTTTCATTCACCTCAAAACTTTAGGTCAAATGTCGAATTTCAAATTTTTATTATTTAGTTCATAAAAGTAAATTTTTGGCTGAATCAATCAATCAGTCAAATGTAATAGCTTCAGATTAATACCGTCATTAATAACTTCAAACTTATTTCATAACAACTTTAATTTAATCATTCAAAATGTTTTCTCTTGTTAAAAGCTATGAAAGCTTCTTTTGTAATAAAACCACGACCTTCTGGATCGCAAAAACTTATCATATCTTTCAGCTACTGCTTAGATACCTATTCATGTAATTATTAAGCCATTTGCATTATATCTTCCTCAGAAATGTACCCCTTGTTATCTTCGTCAATGTACTCGAAAATTCTCTCGATATCTTCCACTGAATCGTTTTCACAAGGTTTTTGAGTCATTAATTTTACAAATTATTTAAAGCTAATTTAACCTCCATCATCCGCGTCAAATACTGACATTGCGACGTAAACAAACGCTCTTCCTGGTTTGTAACCTCCATATTATCGAATCGCTTTTCTGAAATCCAAAGGAGTAAGCATGCCGTCATGATCATCATCCAAAAAGTCGAAAACTTGTTTGAAAACTTCAACATCACGAACTGAACATTAAGCAACAATAAATTATTTTGGGTCAAAGTTAATATTTTTTTTAGCCTGCTTGAAACTTGAACGAGGTCTTTTTTATGGGGTGCTATCTTTGAATTCAGAGACCCTGAAAGAACCACGGCCACGTCCCATTTGAGAGATTCTGCTCATACTCATTTTATTAATCTCTTCGAATAAATGGATATTTTGTTTATATTTTAAAATTTATTATAATTTTTGCGATTTGGACATAAATAAAAAAACCAAAACAAATGTATTTAATTTAAGTCCATTAAAATTCATAAGAAATGAAAATAAATTTGTACTGATCTAAAATTTCAAAATGTAAACAAATATAAGAGATGCTGAAACATGTAATATTTAAAGAATCATTAAATCTCGTGATAAGATCATTTGAAAAAGTTTTGAATCGATTTACGATACTATCTTTGTCTCTGTTTCATTTGTAGAATTGTTGATTTTTGTGGTTAGTTAACACACTTCAAAACGAATGAGTTACTAAACTCTTGACTGACGTTTAATTTTAGCCTTTTACCAATGGTTGAACCTTATCCAATTTGTTGATTTGAAGCCCATGACCCTTACAATTGTTTTTGGGAGTATTGTTGGGTAATTTGTTAAGTTCTGGAAGATTGTAAATTTTTGCTGCTAATTGATTATTGAGGTCGAGAGACTGAAAGGGGGTCAACTGGAGAATTGATATTTTGTTGTGGCTGTGTTGGTTGTTGTACTGTTGGTTTGGTTTATTGAGATTGGATTTGTTGAGGGTTAGTTTTAATTGGTGAATCATTTTTTGTTACTTGAGGTGTGATGTATCTCTCTTGGAATTGTGGCTGATTTGGGACAGTTTTATTTACATTTTGTTGTAATGATGGATTAATGTTCTGTTGCTGAGGGATAATTTGAGGTCCGTATTGTTGTGGAGGGATAATTTGAGGTGCAAATTGTTGTTGAGGAATATTTGGAGATCCATACTGTTGTTGAGGTATGTTTTGGATTCCATACTGTTGTTGCTGAGGGATATTTTGTGATGCAAACTGTTGCTGATTTTGTCTCACGATTTGTTGTTGTTGGTATACCTGATTGTTATAACCCATCATTGGTTGGGGTTGACCGACTGGATTATTTTGTACATTTTCCTGAGCTTTTCTTGCAAAACTTTCATTCACTTTTGGCTCTTGATTTTTTGTAATGTTGCTAAAACCGAATGATTATTGAGTGGGTTGTTCCATCGATTATTGTTGGAAAATTCCAGAATCTGATGTCTGTTTTGATTTCATAAATTGATTCAAACTTGATGTTGGTTAAGATTTAATAAAAGGATCGTTGAAGCCTTGGAACTCGCTTGCAATAAAACTTTGACTGATGACAGTGTTTGCTCTTGAATTGGGGTTAAGCATTGAGTATGTGAGGTTATTGAGTAAAATAAAATAAAAAGATTTGATTTAATCAATAAATTTGAATTACCCATTAGTTTATAAAATCAAATGAATATAATTTTAGATTTACAACATGTTGACCTTTGTTTATTATTTTACTTTAACAATTATTTGTGATATATCATCCCTTAAACTTTCAAACAGGTTAATCTGATCTTTTTCAAACTTTCTTTTACAGAACAATCAAATATTGCCTTGAAAATATGAAATTATTTATTTAACAAAGTTCATTTTCGTAATTCAATTTAAATTTACTAAAATCAAAATCTTTTCTACTCACATTATATCTTACAACATCATAAATTGCCAATTTCCTTCATTCTTACTTAGCCTGACATAATCCACTCAATGCCGTTTATTCTACTTTTTTTTCCTTCATCTCTTCAAATCTATTGATATTTCAACTCAATTTCTTACCACTTTTAAAGGTATTTAGTTTTACTGATACGCTGTCTTCATTTAGAATCAATATTTTTATCATATAAAACTTTATTTTCAGTAAAAAAAATAATTTTCCCATGTTTACTGAATCTCTCAATACTCGCATCTTGTCTTCTTCACGCTCCATGAAAAACATACAGAATCCTGAGGAAGCCAAATCTCTTGACTTTACCGATTTGCAGTTCTAGTTATGTGCCAATTTTCTCAAACAAACTAAATAAAAACTTTATCACCAATAGGCTCAAATACTAACATTTTCAGAACAGCTTCTTAGCAACATCCAGTAAAAAGCTACTTTTGGTGCCTTCAACTCCAAAGATATTTCAGCTTGCCAAGACACAACAACGTTCTCTTCACATGTGGGAGAATAATAAGATATTTTTAACCAAAGTTGTAAAAGCATGTTGATTTTACGTAAGAGTCGATCAACTAATTGCATGAGAAGAACATAAAACGACTATTCAATAATTTTGCGTGAAATCCAAAGTAAATGCTCGGGTCGTGCAACTCAAATCATAACAAATTTAATTTAATAAAACAAAAAATTGAAGGAAAAAACCTCAAACATCGAGAAAAAGTAAACTGTAAATTGTTATTTAGAGAAAAGTAGTTCAAAAAAAAACTCATTGATTATGAAAAAGAACAAGAACAAATATTTTTGTAAAACTTATCATTATTTTAGACTCAAAAAGAAAGCTATCGAGTACGATAAAGTCATAAATTCTTTACATACTGAAATATCAGCACTCAAATTAAGGCTCAAAGAGTCTGAGTCACTAAAACGTTCAAAATCTCCAACACATGATTTCCAATTTCCCCAAATCATCGAGATTGAAACATGTCTTAAATTATTTATTAACCAGAAATAACAAATAATTGTTGAATCGGTACATTTTAACATTAATATCAGTCAAGAAAGCTCAAAGATTTGAAAAATGAGGTTCTTAAAAAAGTGTAAGAACCTTTTTTAAACTAAAGCTAAACTTGTGAGAAATGTTGTCAGATGTTCAAAAGAATTAAAGGTTCGATTCTTAAGTATCGCTAATTAATGGAAGGCGAGGCTGATGCAGTTTAAGAACTTTATGAGAAATTTAAAGCTCGCCTCAAGTGAGTTTAAAATTTATCGTTTATTATCAACCATAATTAATTATTCGATGAAGTGTTTTTATTTATTTATCATTTTTTGTTTTTTTCTTAATCATACAAATGAAAATTGAAAAAGAATATTTTTTTTGTTTCAAAGTTTAAATTTTGCTTTGTTATAAAAGACAATCTAACAAAATTATATAAAATCGGAAAGGATTTAAAAATAACATAATATTTTACATAATTAAATAATGAGAGGTGCTCCAAAGCCAACTGCTACAACTTCCAAAGGTCCAGTCTCTAAGACTCCAGTCACTCAAACCAGTAAAGCTCACGACTCAAAACATCTTCCCCGATAATTCAAGTATTTTCAAAGTTTATTTCAGAGATCAGTTCTTGAAAAAACTTCAAGCCTGCTCCTCACCACTCGATTTGAATGATGACTCAAAACACATTAAATAAAAAGCAGACAGACAAGGTTACCTTCAATAATTTAATGACCTTCTTGCCGATCCCACATGCATGTCAACTGTAATAATTCCCCATCTCGATTTGGTTATTAATATGATTGAAAAAAATATTTTCAGACCTTTACCAATTCTTAAAAAGGCAGGTTTACCCGGTGAAGGAGTTGGAATGGAAGAAGTATTTTTATTTTATAAAAAAGGAATAACTTTTGGTAGATCCAGCTTGGCCACATTTGCAACCTGTTTACGAATTTTTCTTACAATTGATCGTCAATGATGGAGCTGATGTAAAAGCTCTTAAAGTGCATATTACTCCATCCTTCATTCAAGAATTCCTCGAATTATTTGATTCTTAGTAACCAAGAGAACGTTAATATTTGAAGAACATTTTACACAGACTTTACGCCAAACTTGTCCCAAGAAGAAAAATGATCCGTAAAGCCATCAATGACTGTTTCTACAGTCTCATTCATGAAACATTTAAGTTTAATGGAGCTTCAGAGTTATTGGATATTTTGGCCAGTATCATTTCAGGTTTCGCAGTGCCTCTGAGAGAATAACACATTATTTTCTTCAAGAATGTTATAATCCCACTTCACAAGGTTCAAACTTGTCATTTGTTCCATGAACACTTGATGAGATGTTCAATGTTATTTTTAGCAAAAGATCCTTCTCTTGGATTGTTTTTGCTTGATGGTCTCATTAAGTATTGGCCTTTTGCTAATTCCCCAAAATAAGTAATGTTTATTTCAGAGCTCATTGAAGTTCTTGAAACCTGTTAAGTTCAAAAATTAGAGCCATACATTCCAAAAGTTTTCAAAAGATTGGTCAAATGTATTTCTGGGCTTCATTTACAAGTCGCTGATAGAGCTATGTGCTTTTTCGAAAATGACTACTTCCTCAATATTCTCAAAACATACAAATCTTACACTTTCCCGTTATTAGTCCCCATTATTTGTCACTTAGCTTAAACTCATTGGCATAAAGTCCTTCAAGAATCCTTGAATGCTCTCAAGTCAATTCTAAAATAAATTGATCCTGTTATGTTTGAAAAAGCTCTTGAAAAGAAAGACCAAAATAAACTCTATGTTGCATTACAAGATCCCAAACTTGTGAAAAAAGAAAAACAAAAAAATGAATAAAAATGGAAAAATCTTTTGAGAATGGCACAACAAAAAAATCCAAACCTCAAAGAACCAGTTTTACCTTATGCTGATAACCACGTTGTGGGTGACTTTAATGGAATTAGCAACGGAAACGTTAACATCTCTTGATGAGTATTTTTGATCGACGTATAATTCTAAAACTTTTACTTAAATTTTAATATTTTTTAACAGGTCGTCGTCATCTTTTTAATTAAAAAAGATTGTTGATTAGCTTTAAAATAAGTAAAGAGACAAATTTAAATAAATCAGTATTATTAATCGTCCATCGGACCAAAAAGATATGGCTTTGAACTTTATTATTTAATTTGAGAAACTCCAAACTTTTTTAAATTCTAAATTTCCTTTCTTAAATTTGCATTTTAATCTTCTATTTTTTGAATCTTTTGACTCAATATGGTATTGTTCGATGATTTTAATATTGACAAATCGTTAACTCTCTTTTTGAACTGGACGATTTGCTCTTATAAAGTGGAGACGATTTCCACTTTTTTTGTCAATTACTTTTACAATTCTTTATTTTTCTATTGTGTTTTTTTACGAACACTCTCTTCCTCTTTGAGTTTGTCCTGAAGGTTTTGAATTTGTACTTGCCCTTTTGTGATTTTTTAAGCTTTTTTTTCAATACTTTATTTGGTATTGGACTCAAGTCCTTGTCTAAAACGATCCCATTACCTTTTTCTTTACTAAAAGTTTTCTCTTAAATATTGACATTAGTTGGTTTTTTATTATAAGACTTCTTAAAGTTACTATTTTTCTTATTTGATTTGGTTAAACTAAGATTGTAGGAAAGTAATTTTATTGGAAAGATCCTCATTTTATGATTTAAGTTTTTAGAGTTCAGATTAAGTTTTCTTTTTGAAGAAATCAATTTAATTTTCTTTTCTGGTCAGTGTACTTTTCAATTTAATGATTTCTTATTTCATTTGTTCTTTTTGCATTTGTCCGTAGTCATTATTTTTAGCAAGACTTTCATGATCTTTGTATACATTTTATAGTTTTCTATTTAAAAAATCGATGTTTTTTCGTAGTTAAGTGATTTAGTATTTAAGTTTTGAGTTTTATAGTTACTTTTTTTCCAGTTAGGCACCGAGTTTGCTGCATTATTATTATAAAAAGGAGACCATATCGTTTTCTATTTTGGTTTAAGTGACTTTTTGTTTTTTAGAGGCTTGTTTTTGTGATTATTTTTGTATTTTGAGAATTTCTTAATGAGTAAGGTTTTAGGCTTTGGTGATTTATTTTTGGAATTAAATGTTTTATTGTTTGGATTGCCACTTTTTTTGTGTGGTGTCAGCAACACTGGTTAATGACTTTTTAGTAACCAATTATTATCGACTTGTCCTTTTATTGGATGGTTAACGAATGAGAAGATTGGCTGTTTTACGCATAAGAATTAATGATATTAAATGTTTGGATTTCCTGAATGGGTTGCTTGGTAATTAAATCAAAGAACTGTTTAGTTTATAAAGTAAATTGTTTTAATGTTTATTAATTTGAAGTTTAAATTTGTTTCAATATTTAAATTTTTAAATCATCTTTAATAATTACCTGAAGATAAAATTTTTAATAATTATTTCAAGCTAAAATTTGTTTAAATACTTTTGTCTTGACTGAATTTTTATGTTTTTGCAGTATTAAAATTAAAATGAAAAATAAATACAAATCAGGATTAAATGAAAAAATCCCAAAGCATTCCACAAATAATTTGAATTCTTTTATGCTTAGCATTCTAATTTCGATGTTAATGATCAATCTCTGAGATAGAAAAGTAAAAACCATAAAGTTAACATTCCTGCACACACTAAAAGCATTATGACTCTCATAACTTTCTATCTTTTCTGATTCCTTATTGTCCCATGTATGGCACATATTGTTAAACCCGTCAAAAATCCTCCCAAATGTCCCAAATAATCAATGTTGTCACTGTAAGGCGTTAACACAAAAATAAACATTATTATCATGATGCCAATAAAAACGAGTTGACATTTAAGTAATCTTCCCACAACATCCAACCCTTTCCAGTTCAAAATCAAGTAACCAATGATGGTTCCAATAATTCCATACAAACAGGTTGATGCTCCCGCCTTGATGATCGTATCTGAAGGATTGGTAAGGCAGCTGAAAATATTTCCTCCAATTCCTGAAATGATGTAAATGAAAAGTGTTTTCCACCAACCAAAAGTGTACTAAACTCTGCTTACGAAAATTATAATTGTGAGTACATTTCCCACCAAATGAATGAAATTTATGTGCAGAAATTGAGCAGCGATCAATCTCCATACTTATCCGGATTTGACGTAAGGAGAATAGTTGGCCCCTAATTCCAACAATACTGAAGCCCTTATTTGCAACAGTTAACGTTATTTATCGATTCCCATTACAATTGAGGCGATGTACATTCCTATGACTGCAATGAGGATGAGCAACGTTATTGAAAATAATTTGATAACAGGACAACAAGTGATACGCAGCATATCGAAGTAATTCTCATCCCTTGGGTTCTTTATTTTTGTATTTCCACTTATGAAAAGAACCTTATTTTCTTACACTGCTCTTAAATTGTCCATGTTGTAATTCCAGTTGTCCATTCCATTCTCTCCTGCAAAACCATTATCACGTTATTGTCTTCGAGGGTAATTGGTTCTCTAAGTACGACGAAGATTGTTCCCAGATTCAGGATTATGATCTCCTAAGCCGTGAATGTTGCTCATTTTATTAGTTTAAAGAATAAAAAATAAAATACTGAAATTTTAAGGTTATAATTTAAAATATTGAGGACTTATTGCTAAGGTTTTATTACAAATTAAATTTCAACCAATTTTGATCAAATTTGTTAATAAAAAACAAAAAGATTGCATTTTATTTTTTGTTAATCTTTAAACAAAAAAGAAAGACTATAAATCCCAAGTGAGTCTATTAAGGAGAAAAACAAAATGTCTACATTAGAACTATTATAATTCACTTTCACTTTATGAAGGAAGCTCATCTTTGATTGAAAAGAAAAAGAATTTTTTCTAGACTCTTTATTCGATTTTAAATATTTTTTAATGAATAATAAACAACATAGAAAAAATGGAATCTTAAGAGGTTCAAGAAGATAATGGAAATATATCAGAAAATTGATAATCAAATAAATCAAATTTGATAAAATTTTTTAAAGAAATTAAAATTAATCTTTGGACTGATTAAGATAACTAAATATTTTTATTAGAAAAAATTACATAATGAATACAAATGATTCCTACACTCCAGTCAGAAAATTGAAGAAAGGCTCCTTTTAAACACCCAACAAAGATGATTATGATCTCAATCTACGCACATCTCTCAACATCCAGAGGAAAAATCAAATCGCTCCCAATACTGTCCAAATGGATAAAATCAAGTCAAATCCTTCCTTTTCTCTTTAAAGAAACACTAAAAATTCCTTATAATTGGCTAAAACCTCGGTGCTACCCACAGATATGACAAAAAACATGATAAAGTTACCAACTTTACAGCGTAGAAATACACTCAATCCTTAGATATCTACTTTGAGTCCTGAAAAGGGTAAAAGAACAAAATAATTGGAAGATAAACAGGAAAATACAACCTAAATTTACTACCAAAAAAAGTTATAAAGGTCACTTACAAAACACGAAACCACTTACATGATGAATTTATTTCGGCAACATTTTTATCAATCCATTTAAATCCTCAGATTCGGAAAATAATTTAAAGTCCCAGCACCTAAAAAGGTCTTGAATTTACCCAAAAAGAATCCTGACTTCAAAACTATATTCCTTGATCTCGATTAAACGCTCATTCATTGTGATTAAAGAAGCACCAATTACACTGTTAAATTAAACTTTCCAATTGATAAGGGTGGAATCATCCAAGTAATTTTTTTCTTATTTTTAGGCTGGAGTCAGAATTAGAAGTTATTGCAAGGAATTTTTGGAATAATTGAGTAAATTTGCAGAAATCATAATTTTTACAGCGAGCAGCGCATCCTATGCAGACGTGATTCTTGATCACCTCGATCCAAAAAAAGAACTTATTTCGCATCGGCTTTACAGACATCATTGCACCTTATAAAAAGGTTTCTATCTCAAAGATTTACGGATATCTGGTCGTCCTTTGTAATCATCAGCTCTTGTTGATAACTCAGCATATTGCCATATTATCCAGCCTGAAAATGCGATTCCTGTTGCTCCATTTTTTCACTTTACTAAAGACAGATAGCTTGAGTCTTTAATTCCATTCTTGCGAGTTCTCGTAAAGCAAAAAGATATGAGAAAAATGCTGAAATAAACATTTTTTTATCACAAATACATTTAGGATCAAAGAGATCCCAGAAAAGTGTTTTTGAGCAATTATGAATCAGCTTAAAAAAATTTCAAATAATTTAATTCAAACCAATGAAAAAAACGAAAAACTAGGAAATGATATTTAATAATTATTTTTTCTTTCTATCAAATAAATTTAAGCTTATCGGAAAGTATAATTCGCTCAATTAAATATAAGTTTAAATATAAATTCTTCATTTCTTCTTAGTTTTTTAAGACTCATTATTTTCAATTTTACTTTCCTAAATTAATCTTTTGACCACCAATCCAAGAAATATTAACAGTCCAAAAATATTATTTTTTTTAAAGAACTCTCCACAAGAAGCTTTATTTTTAATGTCCATTTTATCAAGTTCTTTTTTCAAAAAAATATGAGCTCCTATAAAAATGGGTAATGAAAAAAGATAATTTGAATTGAATAAAGCAAGGGAACTTGTAAGTAATAAACTTGATGCAAGAAGCTGATTTGTCTTTGTTCGAATTGAGTCTTACCATTCGATGGCTGTACTTTTAAGACCGAGTTTTTTATCATCATCGATGTCCTTAATTAAAAAAAAATTAACTTGGAAAGCGTAAATGGTGTCATAAATCATTGTCCAACAGATTCCTGAAAGATAAAGAGGAACTATGACCTACCAAACAGGGTTTTGATTGACTGTAAGGGCACAAATAAACACACCTTTTATGAAATTAGAATTACCTGAGTTAAAGGCTGATGCTAAAACAGCTTGAGGATGCTTAACATATCTTTTGGCCAAAGGATAAAGCGCAGAAATCGGCAGGATCATAAACGTGGCAATTAAAGCACTCACATTCATCTGACTCAATACGATAAGTCCTCCACAAAGGTTAAAAAATAACAATTTTGCAGCTTATTTAGTCGTCACTTATCCTGATGCCAGTGGTCGAGTTTTACATCTTTAAACATTTCTGTCAAACTATTTGTCCAAGTAATCATTTATTATACATCCAGCAGATCTTGAGGTCCAGCTTCCCATCAAAAAGAGCAAATAAAGGGGAATAAAACCTTATCAAATCAATACATAAATACCTTGTGCCATAAGCAAGCCATTTGCGCCAGCCTCGATACCCCATAAACAAGGCCAATAAAGTAAAAGGGCTCCGATGGGTTTTTACCATCTGCATAAGCGTGAATATGGATGATTAAGTACTTGATCGAGAGCTTGTTTAACTACGTTATTGCCTGAAAATTAGTATCTCAATTTTTTTTAGAGGAAAGAAATTGAGTTGATTCGATTTGATTGCGATTTGAGAATGAACGATCTTTCATTGTTCTTTTTAAGGATTAAAGAGTTTTTTCCTGCAGAAGAAAGGGTGATAAGATTCTTTAAAATAAGATTTGAAGATGAGAAAGAAATCATGTAAATATTTTGGTAATCTTATAAATCTTATGGAAATTTGTTATTAAGTCCAATTTGGTACAATTATAAACTTTTAAAAAGCATTTTTAACTGACTAATTTCAATTTCAATACTCTAATTTATTTAATCAAGTGAAATCTCAAATGAAACCAATCGATCAACAGCCCCCTTCTTATTCAGATTAACTGCTTTCCATACCAACCAAAATCTGTGATGGCATTTTCATGGCAGATTAATTCATATCACTCGTAAATTTATAACCTAAAATCAGGATATTTAATGGCTTCAAATGAATCAAGTCACTCATATAATAAACTGTGCTGGTAAACATTGTAAAAATTCACCAAAACTCACAGGAGTACATTTTCTCACTTATTAATGGTCTTAAAATGCCATCCAAAATATTATTTAACAAAATGTAATTGGAGCAGCAATAAGTTTCATTGAAGAAGCAAAAAAACAGTGTGGCTCTGTACTTGTGCATTGCTATCAAAGTGAAAGCAGGCCTTTTTGTATTTTAGCAGCCTACTTGATGATAAGGTACTTTTTAATAAATTTTAAAGATATCAATGGAACCTTTTTAAAACATTATAATTTCTAAATTCGCGAAAGTAAGATATTGAGCTGGAGCCAGCTTTTTTCTAACAATTGACGTCATTACACCAAAAATTGCAATAAAAAGGTTTAATAAAATCCAGAAACTGGAATCGTTAAGACTACATGTCAGATTAGTAAATTATATTGAACAATACTTTTCTAAATTCAAGAAAAAGAATCATCGATCCCAAAGATACCAAAAATGAGACTAAATGCAAAAAAAATGAAAGTAAATCTAAAAAAGTTAACTGGAAATAGTCAAATAATGAAACCCATGTATATTTCCCTCAAACTGCATTGGCTTAACTTAACCCGAAAGTCAACACTATCAAAGAAAATCAAAAACTTTCCAGATAACCTTTGGTTAACAGACAGACACAAGATTAAACTGACAGAAATTTATCTTTAAATGCCAAATAAAACATTAAGGAGTTCAAATAAATTAAATAAACCAAAAACCCATCACAAGATCAAAATGTCACCAAAAGATGGGCTGAACTTCGTCAAGCATGGACTAGATAAAAATAAAACAATCAATCCCTTCAAAACCAACCTTAACCTCAAAAAATTACCTGTAATTTTTTATTATAATTCTGAGAATTCAAGGAAAGTTGAAAAGCAAGTGCTTTCTACAAGTACTTCGCTCAACCAGCAACCGCAACAGAAAATATCTGACAGGATTCAATAAAAGCTGAACATTATTAAAAATGGTTACTAAAATAAGCCTGTTATGTCGACTACAAACAATGACATGATCAAAAGAAGAGACCACACACCAATAACAGGAAAAAAGATAAAATCGACAGTTTCAGCTGAAAAGAACATTAATTAAAATGAAAGAGTCAGCTTAATTGAAAGAAAACAGCAGTCTCATTCAACAAATACTTATGCCAATGGGTAAAATAAATAAAATGAAAGACCGTCTCAAGTTTATGATACCGGTCGAAACTCCATGCTTAAGTAAATTTTTGTGAATATTCAGCAACAAACAACAGTCAACAAAGCTAACAAAAAATACGAACATAAAACCAGTTTTCCAAATCAATGACAATAAATCATCGATTGAGTACCAAAACCCAGTCTCAAATGCTTCCATGATAATTTCATAAGTAAAGCAGATGGGTAACAAATCAGTTTTAATCGTAAAGCCGAATCAATTCGGTGTTTCGTCTTCAATTTAAAACAACTTAAATCAGAGTAGAAACTCGAAAAGAAAAATATCTTCAGATCATGATAACAAAGAAAACAGGTTTTCATTGAACAATAAAGACTTTTCTGGGTACATGAAATAAAACTAAAATTTATCTCAACAGCAACTTAGAAACTCGAAAGGTATTTTTTTATCAAATTTTAGTAAGTAACTTTTTTAGAGTGGACAACAACCAGAAAAGTATTCAGTAAAACTAAAGAACAAAGCGTCAGGACAATAGTTTGACAAAAAATCGGTAAAGGGTATCTGAGAGTGGAAAAGGAATTTCGAGTTTGAGCAAGAAAAGTTCAACGAGTACGAGTGCGATGGGAAAGTTAAGGAGCAGTTCAACCAGAGTTTCAAGAAAATAGGAAATTGGGATGATGAACACATAGATAAGCAAGAATTACAGTTACACTGGGAAAGGTAAATGGAAGATGTGAAAGATTAATTAATTTTTTATAATAAATTTTACATGCCTTGCTTACTCATAGACTTCTAAAGATGAAAGTTTATTAATTTGAAAAGAAATTATATGTTAAGTATTTATAAATTAAAATAGATATCAAAATCAATGAGAGTATAAAGATAGGATGGCAAAATTGATGTTATTTATAAAAAAGAGCCAATTGAAGTGATTATAATAAAAGATTAAGTTTTCATATTTAAACTCTGATTATAAACTTTAAACTATTTTCTTATCTCTTAAGGCGAGGACATCCTCACTGAAAATTTCAAAGTATCGAAACCATAATATTTTTTCATAAACTCTTCATGGACAATTCATAAAAAGACCAGTAAAGTCATCCCCCAATGTAGCTGTAACACAATGAACACAATTAATATCACTATTAAAATGCCCAATAAGGAAACTAGTAATATTAATGCAACGACTACGATTACTAAAATTACTACGACTAAGAAAATTAGTACAATGACTACCCTTAAGACTACAATGACTACTACATCGAAGCATAGCCTCTCCACTAAAACTACTCCAATAAGTAATACGAAGTGCTCCCTTCTAATGCCCTTTTTCCAGAAGTACAAAAACATCTCGCAACTGCTCGCTAAATGACTGCTCTTCCTTAAGGTTGGTGTCTCCTTCTTCTCAGGTAATTCAGGTGGGACATCGAAAAACTCACTGATTATTACTCAGACACTTTCAAGTACAAACAAAAAATTCATTACGATCCCAACTATAAACTACCCATCGATCAAATCAATTCTTTCATCGGAAGTTGTGAAGTTTGTTGCAACTAAAATCAATCCCTTTATCCCAATATTTGTAATCACGCATACTGCGAAGAATGTTGGAAATCTCATCTCAAAACTTCCATTTAATCAGGAAATCCTTTTCTTCGATGCATGGGTTGTTAATGCCCGATTCTCTTATAAACAATTCTCAGTTTACTACAAAAATTTTTTACGTATTAAAGGCGTCTCCTTGATATTTATTAAAAACTTGTATGTTAGCAATTTTCTACAATACATCGAAACTACCAATTTTGTACTGGAGTCGACTGTGGCAATTGTATCAAAGTTTATAATCTGAATCTTAGAAGTGTCAAATGTACATGTGGAAAAGTTTTTTGTTTCAAATGCAAATCCGATGATCACAGTCCTTGTACCTGTTAATAAAAATCCAAATGGATGGAAAATGTACTCAAGTAAGAGGCTGATGCGAAATGGATGTCAGTCAACGCCAAACTTTGTCCTTGGTGTAAAAAAGCCGTTTAACGAAGTGCTGGATGTAACTTTATGGCCTGTGTTTGTGGAAAGAACTTTTGTTATTTATGTTCAAGACCATGGTAACCGGATCACAAGGACCACTTTAAATGTCACATTTACAAAAAAAGTTCCACATAACAAGTAAGTCGATAGAAGTAAATTTTGTAAAAGATGAATTTTTATACTGAGAGATTTTTAGACAACCAAGCAACGGCAGTGAACAACAAACGTATTGACACATTTGAACAACGTAAACTTTTGTTTAAAGTGTTAAAAATATAACTTTCAGATTCGTAATTTATTGATACAGCTTTTAAATTTTCCATTGAATGTTGTGATTGTCTAAAATGGATTTACGCGTATTCTTATTATGCAAAGTGGAAAAACAGTATTGATGAAGAAAGTTTCAAATTTGATCAGGGTGAGTTCTAAAAATACAAGGTCAATTTATTAAAAATGCTTGCTGTTGATCTTAAAAATTTTATGAACAAAGTCAAAAAGTACTCCGATGAAAATGTTAGAAATAAAAATACTGAAGATTCTTATGTCACTTAGTTTAAATAACTTAAAAAAGCTATCGTTAACTATTTTACTATGACCAAAAAATATAAGGAAAAATTCATAAAAGAAATTTAAAACAAAAATTAAGATGTCCCTCAAAAATAGAAATAAGAGCTTCAAGTGCCATCTAAAATGATTACACGGTCTTCAGCTCAACGATAAAAACCAGTTTAAAAACAGAAAAATTCCTTGAAAAGTTTTTTTGGGAAAAATTTTTGAATTTATAATTGAAAGTATTGAAAATGATAATTTTAAAGTGTTATTTTTCAAAGATTCTGATGATTTTGATTTTAAATAATCGATAAGATAAGAAGATATTATTGGAATAAAAACAAATAAATGTTTTGAGAAGATCATTGGATTTAAGATCCGAACAAGAGTCTATGAGCACGTTGCATGACAGTATCTTTGGCGGGTTCATAAGCCCTTTCTTTTGATGGGATTTAGAGAATGACTGGGTAGATTTCTTATCTTTCGTTAATAAGTTGTTTGACAAATCTCTCACTGGCATCTTGAGTAATTAAAATAACAGTGATATTTGGGTCTTTAAGAAAACGTCTGAATGTGCCTTCGACTTCTTCTTTTTTTGACTTTTCATCGACGACCAAATAATTAGTTTCGCCTTTAACGTTTCTTTCACCGATACCTGTCAATAAGAAGCCTGTGACAGTGTCCTGAATGATAAGAGAATGTTACTTAATCACCAATGATTGCGGTAAGTTTGTTTCCTTAAGTTTTTTTATTTGGCTTCATTGTTTAATTATATGATTGAAGAAGTTTATTTTTATTAACTTTATATCAGATAAAATGATAAATTTTTCAGAATCTTAATTAATCGCCAAATTATAATTTTTTTGTTTTTTTTTTATAAATAAAGTGTATATTTAAAATTTACTTGAAGTAATAAGAAAATTGTAATCTAAGTTTAAAGATAATTTTTAGATAAGATTATTAAAGTATTCATAAAAAATTATCTATTCAAGATCGGAAAAAAAAATATTTTTACATGACAAATGAACTAAAAAAAGTAAAACATTGATGTGATTTAAAGACGATCCCAAGTTCTACAATTTTTAAGATGAATTTTATATTCAATTTGCTTGAAAATCTACTTTTTTCTCTGAATATTCAATTTAAAAATAAGAGTAATAAAGATTTTGTTGTATTTGTTTGATTGATAAAGTAATAATTTTATAACTTTTAAGAAAGTAGGCGGATCTGAAATGAAAAATTCTTTTCTTAATTCTGATGAGAACGAATTCTTAGCTGTTGATTTGGTCCACTCTCAAATAGCCAAGTCCAGGTCAATCTCAACGTATACATACCAACTTATCTCATAGAGACCAAATCTTATCGAAGCTTCAATAAAAGAACACGACATTAAAATCCCAAGTCAATAAAATATAACGCGTATTGAGCCAAATGAAAGTATAAGAAAAACCTCGTTATGGAATTTCCCTACCTTAAATCAAACCTGATACCATAAAAAAAGAATTGTAAAACGCTTACAAACAAATTAAAATTTATGAACATTAAATCGAAAAAAGACGTGAAAATACTTACACTGGTGATGCCGCTTATATTGAACAGTACTCATTTCAATCATTAAAAGAGTCAATAGAATCTAAAAACTGTACAAGTAAAAAG
>Ga0102832_1001193_pt1 | contig 22506 bp, 22 predicted proteins | sample EBPBio282013_DNA_FD_88942 | JGI IMG/M metagenome (GOLD analysis project Ga0102832, IMG submission 88942) | Wastewater treatment Type I Accumulibacter community from EBPR Bioreactor in Madison, WI, USA - Reactor 2_5/28/2013_ DNA (Illumina Assembly) | ecosystem: Engineered > Bioreactor > EBPR >... | reverse complement strand
CGACACCGTGAAGGGCGGCGACTTCCGGTCCCGGGAGTCCAACGTCTACCGGCTGGCTCAGGTCAGCGTGGAGATCATCGACCAGTGCGTCGCTCAAGGCGTCCCGTTCGCTCGGGATTACGCCGGGCTGCTCGACAATCGATCCTTCGGCGGCGTACAGGTCTCTCGTACCTTCTATGCGCGCGGCCAGACCGGGCAGCAGTTGCTGATCGGCGCCTATCAGGCGCTGGAGCGGCAGATCGCGGCCGGCACGGTGACCATGAACACCCGGCACGAGATGCTCGAGCTGATCGTGGCCGACGGGCGGGCCCGTGGTGTGGTCGTTCGGGACATGGTCACCGGCGAGATCGAGACCCACTTCGCCGACGCGGTGGTGCTGTGCACCGGCGGCTACGGCAACGTGTTCTTCCTGTCCACCAATGCGATGGGCTGCAATGTGACCGCCACGTGGCGGGCCCACCGCAAGGGCGCGTACTTCGGCAACCCGTGCTACACCCAGATCCATCCGACCTGCATCCCGGTCACCGGCGAGTATCAGTCCAAGCTCACCTTGATGAGCGAGTCGTTGCGCAACGACGGCCGGATCTGGGTGCCGAAGTCGGGGGAGGACAAGCGCGATCCGCGCCAGATCCCGGAGTCCGACCGCGACTATTACCTGGAGCGGATCTACCCGGCCTTCGGCAACCTGGTGCCGCGCGACATCGCTTCTCGAGCCGCGAAGTACGTCTGCGACGAGGGTCGTGGTGTCGGTCCCGGCGGTCTGGGCGTCTATCTGGACTTCGCCGACGCGATCAAGCGGCTGGGCCGCCCGGCGGTCGAGGCGAAGTACGGCAACCTGTTCGACATGTACGCCCAGATCACCGGCGAGAACCCGTACGAGACCCCGATGCGGATCTACCCGGCGGTGCACTACACCATGGGTGGCCTGTGGGTGGACTACGACCTGTCCAGCAACATCCCCGGCCTGTACGTGACCGGCGAGGCGAACTTCTCCGACCACGGTGCGAACCGGCTCGGTGCGTCCGCCCTCATGCAGGGCCTGGCCGACGGCTACTTCGTGCTGCCGAACACCATCAACGACTACCTGGCGGGCGCGCCGTTCGAGAAGATCGACGACACCCACCCGGCGGCCGCTGAGGCTCTGGCGTCGGTGAAGGGCCGGATCGAGGCGCTGCTCAGCGTCAACGGCACCCGCACGGTGGACTCCTTCCACAAGGAGCTCGGCCACATCATGTGGGAGTACTGCGGCATGGAGCGCACCGAGGAGGGCCTGAAGACCGCGATCGCCAAGATCGACGAGCTCCGCGAGGAGTTCTGGCGTGACGTGAAGGTCACCGGCGTGAACGAGGACTTCAACCAGACCCTGGAGCGGGCCGGCCGGGTGGCCGACTTCTTCGAGCTGGGCCGGCTGATGTGCGTGGACGCGCTGCACCGGCGCGAATCCTGTGGCGGCCACTTCCGCGCGGAGAGCCAGACCGAGGACGGCGAGGCGCTGCGTCATGACGACGAGTTCCTCTACGTCGGCGCCTGGGAGTTCACCGGTACCGGCGAGAAGCCGGTCCTGCACAAGGAACCCCTGGAGTACAACTTCATCGAGCTGAAGCAACGGAGTTACAAGTGAACGTCACCCTGCGCGTCTGGCGCCAAGCAAACGCGTCCTCGGAGGGGCGCATGGTCACCTACCAGGTGCAGGACGTCTCTCCCGATATGTCCTTCCTGGAGATGCTGGACCTCCTCAACGAGGACCTCACCGTCAAGGGTGAGGAGCCGGTGGCCTTCGACCACGACTGTCGCGAGGGCATCTGCGGCATGTGTGGCGTGGTGATCAACGGCACGGCCCACGGCCGCGGCAACTCGCCGGTGCCGACCACCACCTGCCAGCTGCACATGCGGTCCTTCGAGGACGGCGCCGTGATCGACGTCGAGCCCTGGCGGGCCGGCCCGTTCCCGGTGATCAAGGACCTGGTCGTCGACCGGGGCGCCTTCGACCGGATCATCCAGGCCGGTGGGTACGTGTCGGTGAACACCGGCGCTGCCCCCGACGCGCACGCCAATGCCGTGGGCAAGCTGAAGGCCGATCGCGCCTTCGACGCTGCCACCTGCATCGGCTGCGGCGCCTGTGTGGCGGCCTGCCCGAACTCCTCGGGCATGCTGTTCACTGCGGCGAAGATCACCCACCTGGCGATGCTCCCGCAGGGCCAGCCCGAGCGGAAGCTGCGGATCAAGAACATGATCGCGCAGCACGACTCCGAGGGCTTCGGCGGCTGCACGAACATCGGTGAGTGCGCCGAGGTCTGCCCCAAGCAGATCCCGTTCGACACGATCAGCCAGCTCAACCGCGACCTGATCGCCTCGCTGTTCTCCCGCGACGGCAAGTAGGTCATCCGCCTGAGTCGGCCCCCGGAGCACGCTCCGGGGGCCGACGCCGTTTCCGGTCTCCGCCCTGGCCCCTCTGCCCGCTGCCCCTCCCCGCCCCTTCCGGGCCCGCGTTCGCTGCCGATTGCCACTCGTGCTGCCGGAATTCCGGTGGCGGGCGTTGCACTCGGGGGCACGAACGCGGGGGACGGCGTGCCTGGCGGCGTCCGCGCACGGCAGACCTCCAGGGCGACCTCCGGGCAAGGTGGCGACCGCCAGACGGGGGTTGGCGGACGCAGCGGCCGCCCACCAAAGGGTTGCCGGACGCGGAGGCCGTCCGCTGCCCTCCCCGGTCCGCGTTTGCTGCCGAATGTCACTCGTGCTGCCGGAATTCCGGTGGCGAGCGTTGCACTCGGGGGCAGGAACGCAGGGACGGTGTGCCTGCCGGCGACGGGGACGGAGACGCGGGGCGGTGGCGATTACCGTCGCCGGGGGCGGGTGTGGCAAACTTGTTGACCGTTGTGCCGTCGGCGCTCCTGCCACAGGGGGAAGGCCTCGACGGACCTCACTCAGAACGAGACGAAGTGTCCTGTGGCACTGGCGAGGAAACCATGAACCAGCTTGTTGAGCAGATCGGCAAGGCCGCCCTGCGCGAGGACGTGCCGGACTTCCGTCCCGGCGACCAGGTGAAGGTGCACGTGCGGGTCATCGAGGGCAACCGCTCCCGCATCCAGATCTTCGCCGGCGCCGTGATCTCCCGCACCGGTTCTGGCATCGCCGAGTCCTTCACCGTCCGCAAGGTCAGCTTCGGCACCGGCGTCGAGCGCACCTTCCCGCTGCACAGCCCGATCATCGAGAAGATCGAGGTCGAGCGCATGGGCGACGTGCGACGCGCCAAGCTGTACTACCTCCGCGGTCTTCGTGGCAAGGCTGCGAAGATCAAGGAGAAGCGCGACCGCTGAGGCCTCCGGACGTCCCGGTGGTGGCAGACTCGCAGCGTGAAGGGCAGCCCCACGAAGGGAGTGCGGTGAGCGCACCCAGCGAAACCGAGCGCGAGCGCGGCGGTGCCCTGTCGGCCGTCGGCGGCTGGCTGCGCGAGATCGCGATCGTCGTGGTCGGCGCACTGATCGCCTCCACCCTGCTGCGCCTGTTCGTGGCGCAGATGTTCGTGATCCCGTCCGGGTCGATGGAGAACACCCTCCTGGTGCGTGACCGCGTGGCCGTGCAGAAGATCGCCGGCTACCAGCGCGGCGACATCATCGTGTTCCGCGACACCCTCGACTGGCTGGCGCCCGCGAAGGTGAACGACGACCCGGTGAATCGTGCCCTGGTCTTCGTCGGGCTGGCGCCGGACGAGAGCTCCAACCACCTCATCAAGCGCGTCATCGGCGTGCCGGGTGACCACGTCACATGCTGTGACGCGCGTGGACGCGTGAGCGTCAACGGGACGGCGCTGAACGAGGGCGACTACCTCTACGTCGACCCCACGACGGGCAAGCAGGTCGAGCCGTCCTCGGTCGCCTTCGACATCGTCGTGCCCGCCGGGCGGGTCTTCGTCATGGGCGATCACCGCAACGACTCCGCCGACTCCCGCTGCCACCTGTCCGACGACACGCGCGGCGCTCCCGAGGGGACGAATGCCTTCATCCCGGTCGAGAACATCGTCGGCACGGCGGTCGCGGTCGTGTACCCGTTCAGTCGCTTCCACGGCATCAGCCGTCCGCGGACGTTCGAGGGCGTGCCCGCAGGAGAGGCGCCGCCGGAGGCACCTGTGCTGACCGGCCCCAAGGTCGTCTGCTAGGCGATCATGGGGATCGTGGTGCGCCGGGACGCCGGCATCTACGCCTACGAGGCCTCGCTGCGGCGCGCCGGGTTCGAGCTGATCGCCGGTGCCGATGAGGCGGGACGGGGAGCCTGCGCGGGCCCGCTCGTGGCGGCGGCCGTGATCCTGAAGCCGGGGCGCGGGGGCCAGATCCCCGGGCTCGCGGACTCCAAGCTGCTCAGCCCTGCCGCTCGTGAGCGCGTCTACGACCAGGTGGTCTCGCGCGCGCTCGCCTGGTCGGTGGTCAGCGTCGAGGCTCGGGAGTGCGACGAACTCGGCATGCACCACGCCGATCTGGCGGGGCTTCGGCGGGCGCTCCTTCGCCTGGCACCCGCAGGGGACTTCGCGCTCACCGACGGCTTCAGCGTCGACGGCCTGGGCGTGCCGAGCCTGGCGATCTGGAAGGGCGACCGGGTGGCCGCGTGCGTCGCGGCCGCGTCCGTGGTGGCCAAAGTGACGCGTGACCGGATCATGGCCGGATGGCACGAGGACCTGCCCGAGTACGCGTTCGACATCCACAAGGGCTATTGCACGCCGCTGCACCAGGAGCGGCTCGACGAGCACGGGCCGAGCCGCATCCACCGGATGTGCTTCGACAACGTGCGGCGAACGATTAAGGTGAGTGCGTTATGAGTGCCGAGGACCTGGAGCAGTACGAGTCTGAACTCGAACTGCAGCTGTACAAGGAGTACAAGGACGTCGTCGGCATCTTCACCTACGCGGTGGAGACCGAGCGCCGGTTCTACCTGTGTAACGCGGTCGACCTGAAGGTGCGCACCGAGGGCGGTGACGTGTACTACGAGGTGTCGATGGGCGACGCCTGGGTGTGGGACATGTACCGTCCGGCCCGGTTCGTGAAGAGCGCCAAGGTGCTCACGTTCCGCGATGTGTCGATCGAGGAGATCGCCCACAGCGACCTGAAGGTGCCCGACAGCCTCTGACCCTGTGGACGGCGCACCGCTCGTCCACAGGCCGCGCGTCCCGCTGACGCGATCGGCCGGTCCCTCCCGGATAGTGACCAGCGGGAGGTGGTTGCGGTGGAACGCGCCGAGGTCTGGCACGTCGGGGAGGAACTGGCAGCAGCACACTTGCAGCGATTGGGCTGGCGGATCCTCGAGCGGAACTGGCGGTGTCCGGCCGGAGAGCTCGACATCGTGGCACTGGAGCCGGGCCCCGAGCCCGTGGTGGTCTTCTGCGAGGTCAAGTGCCGCACCGGGTTGGGCTTCGGCCCTCCGCTGGAGGGCATCACGACGGCGAAGGTCGCCAAGCTGAAGCAGGTGGCCCTGCACTGGCTGCGCGCCCAGCCCTCCCCGGTGCGCCACATCCGGTTCGACGGGGTCGGCGTGCTGCTCACGCGGGGGGCGCCGCCGGTGATCACCCACGTGCCGGGGATCGGACGGTGAGCCAGGCGAGGGCGTGGTCGGTCGCGCTGGTGGGCATCGAGGGGACGATGGTCGAGGTCGAGGCCGCGATCAGCAGCGGCCTGCCGCGCACCACCATGGTCGGGCTCCCGGACGCGGCCCTGTACGAGGCCCGCGACCGGTGCCGCGCTTCGATGGCGTCGACGGGCTTCGGGTGGCCGTCCGACCCCGTGACGATCAACCTTTCCCCGGCGACCCTGCCCAAGGCAGGCTCCCACTACGACCTCGCGATCGCGGCTGCCGTGGCCGCTGCCGGACGGAAGTTCGACCCGGCGGCGCTGGAGGGGCTCGCGCTCTTCGGCGAGCTGGGACTGGACGGGCGGGTGCGCACGGTGCGGGGGCTGCTGCCGGCGATCCTCTCCGCTGCCGGACGCGGGTTCGCCCGCGTCGTGGTGCCGGCCGGCCAGATGCGGGAGGCCTCGCTCGTCGACGGCGTGGAGGTGTTCGGGGCCGGCGACCTCGCCGACCTGTTCGACGTCCTCACCGGCGGCGAGGGCGCCACACTGCCGCCCCCCGCGGAGGAACCGGCGCAGGAGCGGGCACGCCTCGACCTCGCCGATGTCGCGGGGCAGCTGGAGGGCAAGTGGGCGCTGGAAGTCGCCGCGGCCGGCCGGCACCACCTCTACCTGCACGGGCCGCCGGGGGCCGGCAAGACCCTCCTCGCCGAGCGCCTGCCCGGCCTGCTGCCCGACCTGGAGGTGAGCGAGGCCCTGGAGGTGTCCGCGGTGCACTCCCTCGTCGGTGCGAACCTCGACGGCGGCCTGGTCCGGCGTCCGCCGTACGCAGACCCCCACCACTCGGCCTCCATCGCCAGCCTGGTCGGCGGAGGGGCCCGAATCGCCCTTCCGGGGGCGGTGTCGCGAGCGCACCGCGGCGTGCTCTTCCTCGACGAGGCGCCGGAATTCTCCCCCCGGGTGATGGAGGCGCTGCGCGTGCCCCTGGAGTCGGGACGGATCGTGCTCGGGCGATCGATGGCGACGGCGGTCTACCCGGCGCGCTTCCAGCTCGTCCTGGCCGCCAATCCGTGCCCGTGCGGCATGGCCGGTACGCCCGGGGGCGGCTGCCGCTGCGCGCCCATGGCCGTGCGCCGGTACGCCTCGCGGGTGTCGGGGCCGATCCTCGACCGGATCGACATCCACCAGCAGCTGCGCCCGGTGAAGGCGGCATTCCTGCGCCACGGCCAGGAGCCCGCCGAGAGCACGGCCGTCGTGGCCGAGAGGGTGCGGGCCGCGCGCGACCGTCAGCGCCGCCGCCTCGACGGCAGCGGGTGGCGCACCAACGGCGAGGTGCCGGGGCCGGCCCTGCGCAAGCGCCTGCCCCTCCCCGAGGGTGCGGAAATCCTCGATGCGGCCGTGGCCCGGGGACGCCTGTCCGCCCGGGGCGTCGACAAGGTGCTGCGGCTGGCCTGGACAGTGGCGGACCTCGCGGGGGCGGACCGGCCCGGGCGCGAGCACCTGCACACGGCCCTGGCGATGCGCCGGGGCGAGTCGGGAACGGAGGCGGCGTGATGGACGAGCGGCTCGCGAGGATGTCCCTGGCTGCCGTGGTCGAACCGGGCCATCCCGCGGTCGCCGAGGCGGTGGCGGCGTACGGGGCCGAAGCTGTGTGGGCCAGCGTCAGGGAGCAACCGGCCGACGTGCCGCTCGCGGTCCGGGCGCGTCGCGTCGTGCCCGAGGAGCTCGTGGCCCGCACCCGGGCCGCGGGGCTGCGCTTCGTGGTCCCCGACGACGAGGAGTGGCCGGCCGCGCTGGCGGACCTCGCCGGGGGCGAGCCCGTGAACGAGCTGTCGGGGGAGCCGCTGGGACTGTGGGTCGGCGGCGGTGGCCACCTGGGCGAGCTGTGCTCCTCCAGCGTGGCGATCGTCGGGTCCCGGGCCTCCACCGCCTACGGAGACACGGTGGCGGCCGACCTCGGGGCGGAACTGTCCGAAGGCGGACGCAGCATCGTGTCCGGTGGCGCGTACGGAATCGACGCCGCGGCCCACCGCGGGTGCCTCGCCGGCCGGACGCCGACCGTGGCGGTGCTGGCCGGAGGACTGGACCAGCCGTATCCGGCCGGCCACCGGCCCCTGTTCGAGCGCATCGCCGAGCGTGGCGCGATCGTGAGCGAGCTGGCTCCGGGGGAGCACCCGACGCGGGTGAGGTTCCTGGCCCGGAACCGGCTGATCGCCGCGCTCGCCCCGGGCACCGTGCTGGTGGAGGCCGCCGCCCGTTCCGGCGCCCGCAACACCGTGACGTGGGCGAATGCGCTCGCGCGCGTGGTGATGGCGGTCCCCGGGCCGGTCGGCAGCGCGACGTCCTTCACCCCGCACAGGCTGATCCGGGAGGCCGAGGCGGTGCTGGTCACGGGCGCGACGGACGTGCTCGAGCTGCTCTCGCCACTGGGAAGGGCGAGCCCGCGGACGCCGGGGGAGCACCGCGCGACCGACGACCTGGACGGCGTCGAACTTCGGGTGTTCGAGGCGGTGCCTGGCCGCGGCGCACTACCGGCGGGGGAGGTCGCGCTGCGTGCGGGCATCACCCTCCCGCGGTGCCTGGCCGCCCTCGATCGCCTCGCGGAGGAGGGCTTCCTCGCGCAGGACCTGCACGGCCAGTGGCACCTGCCGCACCGGACTCCTCACCGTGCCCGGTAGGCCTCCAGGAGGCGGAGCCAGACCTCGCTCGCCGTCGGGTAGGACGGGACGGCGTGCCAGAGCTGACCGGCCGTCAGGCGGCCGACGATGGCGACGGTCGCAGCGTGCACCAGCTCGCCCACCTCCTGCCCGACGAAGGTCGCGCCGACGAGGCGGCCGGTGTCGCGCTCGAAGAGCAGCTTCGCCCGGCCCGAGGCGTCGTCACGCAGGAGCCCGAACCCCGAGGCGCTGGCCAGGTCGACCTCGACGGGGTCGACCACGAGGCCGCGGGCCGTGGCCTCGTCCTCGCTGGGGCCGCTGGAGGCCACCTGTGGGTCGGTGAAGACGACCTGCGGTACCGGCACGTCCGCGGGTTCGTCCGGGACGGGCCGTCCCTCGGCGACGGCGGCGATCCGGTCCCCGACCAGGCGCGCCCGGTACTTGCCCCAGTGCGTGAGCGGTGCCTCTCCGCTGACGTCCCCGACAGCGTGCAGCCACTGCGGCAGCAGGGACGCCTGCCGCAGCGCGTCGGCGGGAAGTCCGACGGTCTCCAGCCCCAGCGCGTCGGTGGCCGGACGCCGTCCCGTGGCGACGAGCACCTCCGCGAAGTCCCGGGACGCGCCGTCCACGGTGAGCGTGACCGGGCCGCCGTGCACCCGCCCGACGCCGGTGTCCCTGCCGTCGGGCCGCTCGGCCCGGGAGACGTCCGCGCCGAACTGCACGTCGACGCCCGCGGCCCGCAGGCCGTCCGCGACCAGGTCGGAGGCGAACGGCTCGAACCGCTCGAGCAGCCGCCGGCCCCGCACGAGCAGCGTCACCCGGGCCCCGAGCCCGGCCAGCCAGGTACACGCCTCGACCGAGACCACCCCGCCGCCGACGACGGCTATCGACTCCGGGACCTCCGTCAGCCCGGTCGCGTCGCGCGACGTCCACGGGTGCACCGAGGCGAAGGTGTCCGGGACCACCGCAACGCTGCCCGTGGCGAGCACGACCGCGATGCGGGCCTCGACCTCCCGCGTCATCCCGTCCGTGGTCACCTGCACGCGCCGCTCGCCGGCCAGCCGGCCGGTGCCGCGGACGACGTCGATGCCGGCCCCCGTGGCCCACGACACCTGCCCGCTGTCGTCGTAGTGCGAGACCCAGGAGTCACGGCGGGCGAACAGAGCGGCCGCGTCCACCGGCACGTGCGGGGGGAGCCCCTCGAGGTGCTCGGCGGCCGCCCGCACGTCCAGGGGCCGCAGGAGCGCCTTGCTCGGCATGCACGCCCAGTACGAGCACTCACCGCCCACCCGCTCGTGCTCCACGAGGAGGGCGGTGCGGTCCGAGCCGCGAATCGCGTAGTCGGCGGCGTTCTCGCCGGCCGGCCCGCCGCCGATGACAATGACGTCGTAGCTGTCGGAGGTCATCGGCCCAGTCTGGTGCAGGTCACGATTGCGCAACAGTCCGCCGCCGCGGCGCCACCTACGCAACAAAGCGCATGCGCCGCCCGTGGGACAGGGCATGAAGACCCTGCCCGTGCTCGGCGCGGCCGCCGCCGCGATCGCCTCCCTCGCCCTGCTGGCCGGCTGCTCCGGCGGGTCGGGCGCCTCCTTCCCCAACGCCACGATGGCGGCCGACGGCCGCGTCGACGCCCCCGGCGAGGCCGGGGCGGAGCCGGCGCCGGCAGAACAGCCCGCCGGGGTGCCCGGGATCACCGTCGAGCAGAAGATCGCCCGGACGGCGCTGGTCAGGATCACCGTGACCGACGTCGAGGCGGCCGCCGCCCAGTTGCGCCAGCTCGCCAGGGCGATGGACGGACAGGTCACGGCCGAGAATCTCGTCACCCGTGCGGCCGCGGACGACGAGCGTGGCCCGGTCTCGACGATCGTCATCACGGTGCCGTCCGACCGCCTCGACTCGACCCTCGACCAGCTGAAGTCGGTCGGCACCCTGACCAGCAGGGTGGTGTCGTCGGAGGACGTCAGCCTCGAGGTCGCCGACGTCGACGCCCGCATCCGCACGCTCAACGACTCCATCGCGCGGCTGCGCGAGCTGTGGAAGCGTGCCGACCGCACCAGCGACCTGATCCAGCTCGAGGGGGAGACGCAGGCCCGGATCTCGGAGCGGGACTCCCTGGTCGCCCAGCAGCGCGTGCTCGCCGCGCGGGTCGCGACGTCGCCGGTCACCATCACCCTGGAGACTCCGGAGAAGGCCAGCGAGATCGAGACCACCGGGTTCCTCGGCGGGCTCATGGCGGGATGGAACGCCCTGGTCTCCAGCAGCCGCGTGCTGATGACCGTCGTGGGGGCCGTGCTGCCGTTCGCAGCGCTGGCGGCCCTCATCGTCGTCCCGCTGCTCGCCTGGCGGCGCAGGGCCCGGCGCCCGGTGGTCGTGCACGCCCCGGCTCCCGCGTCCGCTCCGCCTGCGTCGGACCCGGTCGGCGACGCCTCAGCGGCGCAGGACGCCACGTCCCCGGCCCCTGATGCCGGCGCGGACACCGACCGCACGACGCCGTGATGTCCCCCGTCGGGGGGACAGACGCGGAGGGCCCCGCGTCCCTAGGCTGGAAGCGCCAGGGGGGAGCAGCCGCTGCTGCTGCGAGGCCGCGAGGCCGGCAGCGACTGACCTGAGGAAGACCCGATCGCAGAAGACGCCACAGGAGCGGACGAGCCTCACCGGCCGTCCGCTCCTGGCATGTCAGGGGTGACGGACGCGCCGGAGGGCGGCGGCGACCAGCGGCTCGAGCAGCAGCACCAGCAGCGACCAGAACTGGAGCCCCGGCACCGTGACCGCCAGCACGAGCGCAAGGGCGAACAGGCCCGTGGACACCCCCGGGGCCGTCAGCGCGGACGCCGTCGCTGCGAAACCGGGCCCGACCAGCGCGGGCCGGCGGCCCAGCCACCAGCGCATGGACAGGGCGATCAGGCTGGTCGCGAGCATCGTGCCGATGTAGACCGCCAACTGCAGGCGATCGGTCTCGAGGGCGCCGATGAGGGCGGTGGCGACGGGCAGCCAGACGATGGTGAACATCCAGGCGACGTTGAGCCGCAGCAGCACACCGTCCTGCTTCTCGACGTGCTCGAACAGCCGGTCGTGGCTGCGCCAGAACGCGGCGATGATCACGAAGCTCAGCGCGAACGCCACGAGCTGGCCGTCGTGGGCGCGGAGGTAGCCCGCGGTGTCGAGGCCCTCCTTCGCCGCGTCCGTGACCGACTCCAGCAGCGGAAGGATCAACAGGGTCATCGCGATCGCCACGACGGCGTCGGTGAAGAAGACCAGCCGCTCGACCGGGCGGAGGTGGACGGTGGCCATGCCCCGAGCTAAGCGGCGGCCGTGGCCGGACGCAAGGCGCCGCGCCACCACAGTGCTGCCGCGACCGCCACGTGCAGCACCACGACGGCCCAGAAGGCCGACGGCGATGCCGACAGGACCCCGGTCGCGACGAACATCACGTCGATCACCCCGTGGAACAGGGCGCACACCAGCACCGACCCCCGGCCCAGCCGGTACAGCCAGCTCAGGATCACCGACGTGGCAACGGTCAGCACGAAGAAGCCGGCGAACGGCAGGCCGGACTGGAACGAACCGGCGATCGCGAACAGCGGCAGGTGCCACAGGCCCCACAGCACCCCGACGGCCAGGCCCGCCGCCCCCGGGGACAGGAAGAGCTCGACCCGGGGCAGCAGGAAGCCCCGCCACAGCGCTTCCTCGGTGAGCCAGAACAGGACGGTCTCGACGAGCAGCGCGGTGGCCAGGCCACCCCACGGCGCCGTGGCGGTGCGACCGCCAGCGACGAGCACCCCGAGCCAGGCCAGGAGGGGCAGCCCCACGCCGAGCGCGACGGCGGCGGCGTACGGGCGCCAGCCCACCCGCCACCGCAGGAGCCGGGACATCAGGTCGAGGAGGGCGTCGCGGCCGCCACTCACGGCCGCCGCGACGAGGAAGGCCGCGGGCAGCCCGATCCAGAAGGCCAGCGACTGGGGCACGTGCCAGGAGAGCAGCCCTCGTTGCTCGGCGATGGTGGTCGACCACACCGCCCAGGGCAGCGCCACGGCGAGGACGGAACCCACCACCAGCCCGCGGACGGGGTGGGCGAAGCGCGTGTCGTTCATCGCCGTCGAAGCTAGTGACGCCGGACCGCCGCTGCCATGGGCACAACTTCGCTGCCCCGGTCACGCGGTGTCGGCGCCAGCCGTTAGGGTGACGCGGTGCACAAGCTGACGGTGGCCCAGGGGACGGCCCTGAGCGCCGGGGCCGTGCTCGGCGCCGGGGTGATCGCGCTGCCGGCCGTGGCCGACGCGATCGCCGGCCCCGCGTCCCTGGTCGCCTGGCTGGCCCTCGTCGTGCTGTCGGCCCCGCTGGCCTGGACCTTCGGCGAGCTCGGCGCGCGCTTCCCCGACGGCGGAGGGGTCTCCGCCTACGTCCGGCGGGCGTTCGGCACCCGGGCCGCGGACGCCGTCGGCTGGATCTTCTACTTCGCCGTGCCCCTGGGGGCCCCCGCGGCGTGCTCGTTCGCCGGCGGCTACGTCGCCGATGTCGTCGGGGGCGGCCAGCTCACGAAGACGCTCACCTTCCTGGCCATCATCGCCGCGGTGTTCTGGATGAACTGGCTGGGGCTGCACGTGTCCGGACGGGTCCAGCTGGCGCTGTCGGCCACTCTCGCCACGCTGCTCCTGGTCACCGCACTGGCGGCGCTCCCGCACGCGGACCTCGGCAACCTCACGCCGTTCGCTCCCGCCGGGTGGGGGGCGGTCGGCTCGGCCGCGGCCCTCCTGGTCTGGGCCTTCGCCGGCTGGGAGGCCGTGTCCTCGCTGTCACCGGAGTACGCGAACCCACGGCGGGACGTGCCGAGGGCGACCATGCTCGCCGTGATCGTCGTGGGCGTCCTCTACCTGTCGGTGGCGTGGGCCAGCGTCGTGGTGCTGGGGCCGGACCTGGCCGGCAGCCAGGCCCCGCTGGCGGACCTGCTCGCGAGGGGCCTCGGCGGCCCGGTACGCCCCGTCCTGGCCGTCGTCGCCGTCCTGCTCACCCTCGGCACCGTGAACGCCTACGTCACGGGAGCCTGCCGGTTCGGTGCCGCACTGGCCCGGGAGGGGGCCCTGCCCTACCGCGCCTTCGGCACCACACGCCGTTCGCTGGTTTTCGTCGTGGCCGCTGCCGTCGTGGCGCAGCTGCTGCCGATCGAGCTGCACACCCTGATGCTCCTGGTCACCGGCGGACTCACGCTGGTGTACGTGTTCGGTACCGCCGCGGCGGTCAAGCTGCTGCCCGGCCGGGGCGAGAAGCTGACGGCGGGCTTCTCCCTGCTGTGCGTGTGCGTGCTGCTCTGGCTGACGGGCTGGCCGGCGCTGCTCGGCCTCGGCGTCGCGGCGGCGGCTGTCGGCTACCGGGCCTGGCGCGACCGCGTGCGGGCGGCGCGGCAGCCGGGCTAGCGTCAGCAGCCCGCGAGGTGGAGCCGCAGCGGGGCGTCGAGCACCAGCTGGTGCGTCACCTGGCCCGCGGCGCCGTTCACGTGCTCCATGGCCGCGTTGTGGGCCGCCACCCACAGGCTGGCGGCCCACGCCACCTCGAGGTCGTCCGCGCTGAAGGCCCGTCCGCTCTCGGCCTGGTAGGCGGCGAGGACGCGTTCCCCCTGCACCACGGGTGCCAGCCGCGGTTCATCGGGGAGTTCGTGGTAGTTGGCGGTGAGGCACCCCACCAGCACCGCCTCCGGACGCGCCGTGAGCTCGTCCCAGCCGTGCACGACCGGCAGTGGGGCGCCGCCGGGGCCGTCGAGCCACCGCACGTGTGCGCCGTTGAGGTCGGGGTGGCCGATGACGGACGGGAGGTCAGCGGCGAGCAGCCGTTCCCTCGCGAGGCGGGCCTGACCGACCAGCCCGGGCGGAAGGACGCGCACCACGTCCTCGGGATCCCGGCCAGGGACGGCCACCGGGGCCCACAGGCGGCCGGCGGCGCGATGGTCGTAGCGCAACCATGGTGGTGGCGGCACGAGGGGAGCCGGATCCAGCCCGGACAGCGCGGTGACCAGCCGAGCGAGGAGCCGGCCGTAGCTGCCCGGCGGGTCCTCTGCGGGCACCACGGCGCCGTCCGAACGCCACGTCTCCGCCGTCACCAGCAGCGGCTCCGGCCCCATCGGGGCTGGCCCGGCCAGCGGCAGGGGGCAGGCGATGCCGGCCTCGTGGGCCCTCCGCTGGGCCGCGACGCACGTGTCCAGCCGCGCGGACGCGGGGCGCACCTTCACCGCCACCACGCGTCCGTCAGCGAGTTCGAAGCCCCACAGCTGGGACGACGGCGGGTCGGCGATGAAGCTGTGCACCGGCGAGGAGCCGAGATGGAGCTCGCACCACTGGGTGATCGTGTCCGGGTGTGCGGGGTCGGACGCGAAGGGCACGATGCGAAGAGTAGTCCGGCACGGGGTGCGCCGAGGGATTGCTAAGAGAATCAAGGTCCGCTAAGAATGCCTAGTGTGACCTTGACGCCGCGGGAGCGCGAGATCCTCGCCCTGCTCCGGGCGCAGCCATTGCTCGACGCGGCCGGGCTCGCCCGCAGCCTCGGCACCAGCAAGGGAGCCGTCGCGGTCGCCCTGTCCGCGCTGAGCCAGAAGGGCGAGATCGTCGGCCGCGGCTACATCCTGCGCGGTGAGCCCTGGGCGGTCGTCGTCGGCGGGGCGGCGTGGGACATCAAGGCCCGCAGCGTGGCGACCGTCCGGCTGCGTACCTCCAACCCCGCCGTGGTCGGACGCACGCCCGGCGGCGTCGGCCGCAACATCGCGGAGGGCGTGGCCCGCCTCGGCGGGCGCGTGCACCTCGTCGCGGCCGTCGGTGCCGACACCGCGGGACGGGACCTGCTCGCGATCACCTCGGAGGCGGGGGTCTACGTCGACCACGTCGTCACCAGCCCCCACCCCACGGGCAGCTACCTCGCCGCCCTGGACTCCGACGGCGAGCTGGTGGTCGGGCTGTCGGACTTCGCCGCCACCGACGCCATGGACGTGGCCGCGCTGAGCCGGTCCCAGGAGCTGATCGCCCGCGCCGGTGTCGCCGTCCTCGACGGGAACGTGGGCGTGCCCGTGGCGGCCTGGGTGCTGGCGGTGGCCGGCGGGGGCGGCGTCCCCGTGGTGCTCGAACCGGTCAGCGTCGCCAAGGCGGCACGGATCGCCCCGCTGCTGCGTCCGGACCTGCCGGTGTACGCGGTGACGCCGAACGTCGACGAACTGGCCGCCCTCGTCGGGCGCCCGGTGGACGACACCACCGCCGACATCGTCACCGCCGCCCGCGGCCTGCACGCGCGCGGCGTGGCCCACGTGTGGGTGAGCAGGGGCGCCGGGGGCAGCCTGCTGGTCAGCGCGGACGACGTGGTCGCACTGGACGCCGTCCCCGCAGAGGTCGCGGATGTCACGGGCGCGGGCGATGCCCTCACTGCCGGGTTCGTGCACGGGCTGCTGGCGGGGGAGAGCCCTGCGGAGGCTGCCCGGCAGGGACACCTCGCCGCAGCTCTCACCGTGGCCAGCGGCCACACCGTCCGCCCCGACCTCGGGGTCGCGTTCGCCGCGGCCCTCGCCGACACCCGACAACCATGAGGAGCCCGACCATGACCGAACCGCATCCCCTGCTCGCCGTCGCCCCGGAGGTGCGGGACGCGTTGGCGTCCGGCCGTCCCGTGGTCGCACTGGAGTCGACGATCATCAGCCACGGCATGCCGTACCCGAAGAACGTGCAGACCGCCCGCGAGGTCGAGCAGATCATCCGCGACGGTGGCGCCGTCCCTGCGACGATCGCGGTCCTGCACGGCGTCCCCCGGATCGGGCTGGACGACGACGAGCTCGACCTGCTCGGCTCCGACGAGCACGTGCGGAAGGTGAGCATCCGTGACCTGCCCGTGGTGATCGCGCGGGCCGAGCACGGCGCCACCACCGTCGCCTCGACGATGCGGCTGGCGGCGCTCGCCGGCATCCACGTGTTCGTGACCGGCGGCCTGGGCGGGGTGCACCGCGGGGCGGAGCACTCGATGGACGTGTCGGCCGACCTGACCGAGCTGAGCCTCACCGACGTCGCCGTGGTCAGTGCGGGGGTGAAGTCGTTGCTCGACATCGGGCGCACCCTGGAGGTGCTCGAGACGCTCGGCGTGCCCGTGGTCACGGTCGGCTCCGACGACTTCCCCTCGTTCTACTCCCGCTCCAGCGGCTTCCGCTCACCGCTGCGGCTGGACAGCGCGGAGGAGGTGGCGCGCGCGATGCGTGCGAAGTGGTCGCTCGGGCTCGCCGGCGGCATCGTCGTCGCCAACCCGATCCCGGTCGAGGACGAGATCCCCGAGGCGGAGATCGGGCGCCTGATCGAGCAGGCGGTCGCCGAGGCCGACCAGCGGGGGATCACCGGCGCGGCGATCACGCCGTTCCTGCTGGGACGCATCGTCGAGTTGTCCGGCGGGGAGTCGTTGCGGGCGAACATCGCCCTTGTCAAGCACAACGCCGCGCTGGGCGCTGCGATCGCCGTCGCCTACGCCCGGTAGCTCCGGAGGGTCAGCCGACGCCGCTGCCGACCCCGGAGCGTTCCCTGCTCGCGGTGTCGTGGAGTCGCCAGACCAGCGGCGTCAGGATGAGCTGCATCGCCAGCTCCATCTTGCCGCCGGGCACCACGATGCTGTTCGCCCGCGACATCAGCGAACCGTCGATCATCGACAGCAGGTAGGGGAAATCGATTCCGCGAGGATCGGCGAATCGAATGACCACCATGGATTCATCAGCCGTCGGAATCCAGCGCGCCGCGAAGGGATTCGAGGTGTCCACGATCGGGACCCGCTGGAAATTGATGTGGGTCTTCGTGAATTGGGGGCAGATGAAGTTCACGTAATCGGGCATCCGGCGAAGGATGGTGTCGGTCACCGCCTCGGTGGAGTACCCGCGCTTGGTGCGGTCGCGGTGCAGCTTCTGGATCCACTCCAGGTTGATCGTGGGCACCACGCCGATGAGCAGGTCGGCGTGCCGGGCGACGTCCACCGTGTCGGTCTGGACGGCCCCGTGCAGCCCCTCGTAGTAGAGCAGGTCCGTGCCGGGGGCGAGCTCCTGCCAGGGTGTGAACGTGCCGGGCGGCTGCGAGAACAGCAGCGCCTCGCCCTCGTCGTGGACGTAGTTGCGGACGCTGCCGGTGCCGTTCTCGCCGTACTGGCGGAACAGGCCCTCGAGTTCCTCGAAGAGGTTCGCCTCCGGGCCGAAGTGGCTCATCGCCGCCCGTCCGGCGGCCTCGGCCTCCGCGTGCACGCGCTTCATCTCGGCGCGGTCGTAGCGGTGGAACGAGTCGCCGTGGACGATGGCTGCGGTGATGCCCTCCCGCTGGAAGATCTGCTGGAAGGTGTCGGTGACGGTGCTCGTGCCGGCTCCCGAGGAGCCGGTGATGGCGATCACCGGGTGCTTGCGCGACATGCGTCCTCCTGGAATCCGGTCAGTCGGCGAACAGGGTGCGGTTGTGGAACAGCGGGTGCGAGAACTCCCGGTCGGTTCCGCTGGCGTGGTCGGCGACGTAGCGCTCCAGCCGCTCCACCTCCGCGGTACTGCCCAGGAACAGCGGGGTCCGGCTGCCGAGGTCGACCGGGACGACGTCCAGCACGCGGCCGGTGCCGGTGCTGGCGGCGCCCCCCGCCTGCTCGGCCAGCAGGGCCAGGGGCGCGGCGTTGTGCAGCAGGGGCGACAGCCACGCACCCGGGCGCTCCACACGGGGGGCCAGGAAGAGCCCGCCGCTCACCAGCACCCGGTAGGCCCCGACGAGCGCGGACGCGTTCCAGCGCATGCTGAAGTCCTGCCCCCGCGGGCCGGTGGTGCCGCGCATGCACTCCTCGACGTACCGCTTCACCGGGGCCGGCCAGAACGGCGCCTCGGTGGCGTTGATGGCGAACATGCGGGCGTCGGCGGGCACGCGCACCCGCGGGTGGGTGAGCACGAAGTTGCCCACGTCGCGGTCGAGGGTGAAGCCGTCCACCCCGTCCCCGGTGGTCATCACGAGCACCGTGCGGGGGCCGTACAGGGCGATGCCCGCTGCGACCTGCCGGTGGCCGGGCTGGAGGAACTCCGCGGGGGTACAGGGCCCGTCACCGGTGCGCTCGAGCAGCGAGAACGCCGAACCCACGGGCAGGTTGTCGGCGAGGTTGGACATGCCGTGCATGGCCTCGATCAGCAGCAGGTAGCGGCCCTCGGGTGAGACCTGGTGCAGCCGGGGCGTGCCCGCGATCGAGATGCCCGCCAGCTGGTGGATCCCCGCGGTCTGCGCGAGGAGGGCGCCCGTCGCCAGGCGTCGCAGGCGCAGCCGCACGTGGCGGTCCTCCCCGGCCGTCGCCGTGGCGCCCTCGAGCACGAGCGGACCCCGGCTGATGGTGGCGGCGGTCAGCTTGACCGCGACCGAGACCGCGCTCAGGATGTGCGCGTAGCCGGCACCGCGGGCGTCGCTGCCGACGTCGAGCAGGTGCTGGGTGAGGGTCCGGGCCGCCACGGGACGCTCCTTCGGGTTCGGTCGTGGGCAGGTGGCGAAAGGCTATTGACCCGGGGAGCGACAAGGGCGTCCGCGGACGCACATTGCGCAATGACGCCACCGGGCCGGGGATTCGGTGAACGATTGTGCAAGCCGCCTCCGGTGCGTTCCGTGCGCCGAGTCGCAGACATTAGCATTGGCGCAGCGAGGACGGTCGCTCCGGTGTGTGGAATTCGTTCCCCGGGTGGCCGGTTCCGTGAACAATTGTGCGCCGGTATTCCTTTTCCGTGCGCCCTTTTCGAGCGTGATGGGAGTCATTGTGGACCAGTCCCGGAGGTACGCCGACCTGGGGATCAGCGAGGACGAGCTCATCGCCGGCGGCCGCCACGTGCTGTGCGCGTACTGGCTGAGGCCGAAGCCGGGGGTCGGCTTCGTGGAGGCGGCCGCGCACTTCGCCGCCGAGTCGTCCACGGGCACCAACGTGGAGGTGTCCACGACCGATGACTTCACCCGCGGGGTGGACGCGATCGTCTACCGGGCCGACGAGGCGTCCGGCGAGGTGCGGATCGCGTACCCGATCGAGCTGTTCGACCGGAACATCACCGACGGCCGGATGATGCTGGTGTCGTTCCTGACGCTGACCATCGGGAACAACCAGGGCATGGGCGACATCGAGTCGGCCCGGATGTACGACTTCTGGGTGCCGCGCAGGGTGATCGAGCTCTTCGACGGCCCGGCAAGGGGCATCGCCGACCTGTGGCGGACCCTGGGACGCCCGGTCGTGGACGGGGGCTACATCGCCGGCACGATCATCAAGCCCAAGCTGGGGCTTCGTCCCGAGCCGTTCGCGAGGGCGGCCTACGAGTTCTGGCTGGGCGGGGACTTCATCAAGAACGACGAGCCGCAGGGCAACCAGGTTTTCGCGCCGATGAGGCAGACGATCCCGCTGGTCTACGACGCGATGAAGCGGGCGATGGACGCGACCGGTGAGGCGAAGCTGTTCAGTGCCAACATCACCGCAGACGACCACGCCGAGATGGTCGCGCGCGGCGAGTTCATCCTGTCCGCGTTCGGTCCGGACGCGGACAAGGTCGCCTTCCTGGTCGACGGCTTCGTCGGCGGACCCGGCATGGTCACCACCGCGCGGCGCTGGTTCCCCAACCAGTTCCTGCACTACCACCGGGCCGGCCACGGCATGATCACCTCCCCGTCGTCGCGGCGCGGGTACACCGCCTACGTGCTGGCCAAGATGGCCCGCCTCCAGGGCGCCTCCGGCATCCACGTCGGCACCATGGGCCACGGCAAGATGGAGGGCAGCGCCGACGACCGGGCGATCGCCTACATCTGCGAGCGCGACTCCTACACCGGCCCGGCGTTCCACCAGGAGTGGCACGGCATGCGGCCGACCGCGCCCATCGTCTCCGGCGGCATGAACGCCCTGCGGCTGCCCGGCTTCTTCGCCAACCTGGGCCACGCGAACGTCCTCAACACCGCCGGCGGTGGCGCCTACGGCCACCTGGACGGCCCGGCGGCCGGCGCACGCTCGCTTCGCCAGGCCCATGACTGCTGGGCCGCCGGCGCGGATCCCGTCGAGTGGGCCGCCACCCACCACGAGTTCGCCCGCGCCTTCGCGTCCTTCCCCGCCGACGCCGACCGGCTCTACCCCGGCTGGCGCGATCGGCTCCGCCCGGGCGAGCCGGGGTAGCGACGTGGCCAGGGGTGGTCCGAACCGCCCGGCACCGCCGGCGGCGGCGCCCGCGTCCCCGGACGTCCGCTACGAGGACCGCTACCAGGCGGCGTCCCGGTACTACGTGCAGGGCGAGACGATGGAGTCCATCGCGAAGCAGCTGATGCTCTCGCGCTCGACGGTCTCGCGGCTGCTCCGGGAGGCCCGTGACCAGGGGCTCGTGCGCATCACCCTGGCCGACCACGCCGGCTCGACCTCCTCGCCCGCGCTCGCGCTGGCCGACGCGTTCGGGGTGCGCGTGCACCTGGTGGCGGTGCGGGCCAGCGCCACCGAGACCGCCCGCCTCGACCAGGTCGCGAAGATGGCCGGTGGCCTGCTGACCGAGGCGGTCGGCGACCACGACGTCATCGGGGTGGCCTGGGGCGCGACGGTGTCCCGGGTGGTGCAGCACGTCTCGCGGCGTCCGCTCACCGGGGCGACGGCCGTCCAGCTCAACGGCGGGGCGAACCCTCGGGGCTTCGGGCTGTCGTACACGGGCGAGATCCTGCGCGCGCTCGCGGACGCCTTCGACGCCGACCTCGCGCTGTTCCCCCTGCCCGCCTTCTTCGACCAGCCCGCGGCCAGGGACGTGATGTGGCAGGAGCGCTCGGTGCAGCAGGTGCTCGACCTCAGGGCGCGGGCTGACATCGCCGTCTTCGGCGTGGGCAGCCTCCAGGCGCGGACCCGCTGCGAGGTGTACTCGGCGGGTTACCTCGACGACGCGGACGTCGCACGGCTGGCCCTGGACGGCGTGGTGGGCGACGTCTGCACGGTCCTGCTGCGCGAGAACGGGACGTGGGCCGACATCCCGTTCAACCGGCGGGCGACCGGCCCCACCCCTGCGGAGCTGCGTCGCATCCCGCGGCGGATCTGCGTGGCCGCGGACGCCGCCCGCGTGGCCGCGGTCGTCGGCGCCCTGCGCGCGGGCGTCGCCACCGACCTGGTGATCGACTCCGAGACCGCACGCGCCGTCCTCGACCGGATCGGCACCCCGACGCGCTGAGCTCGCTCCGACGTGCACCGTTGTGACCCGTCGTCGGTCAACAACGGTGCACGTCGATGCGGAGCGCCTTGTCAGGAGGGGCGGCCGGGCCGAGGATGAACCATGACCGAGACGACCACCTACACGCTCGAGGTGCCGGGCGCCGTGCTGGCCTACGACGTGCACCGGCCCGACGCGCCGGGCGACCACCGACCGCTGCTCGTCTTCGGGTCGCCGATGGGTGCATCGGGCTTCGCCCAGCTGGTGGGCCAGTTCGGTGACCGGACGGTGATCACCTACGACCCCCGGGTCAGTGAGCGCAGCACGCTCGAGGAGGGCGCCGCGGTGTCCTACGAGGTGCACGGCGAGGACGTCCACCGGGTGGTCGCTGCGACAGGGTTGGGCCCGGTCGACGTGTTCGCCTCCAGCGGTGGCGCCGTCGCGGCGCTCCCGTGGCTGCTCGCACATCCGGAGGAGGTCGGCACGGTGGTGGCCCACGAGCCTCCGCTGACCGCGCTCCTGGAGGACGGCGAGGTGCTCGAGCAGGTGACGGCCGACATCGTGGCGACCTACCGCGCCCGGGGCCACGGCCCGGCGATGGCGTAGTTCATCCAGCTGGTGATGTACGACGGCCCGCTCCCTGACGACTTCCTCGACCGGCCGGCGCCGGACCCGGCGGCGTTCGGGTTCTCCGCCGAGGACGACGGCAGCCGCGACGACGCGCTCCTCGGGCGCAACATGACGATGCCCGCCTACCACCCCGACGGCGAGGCCCTGCGCGCCTCAGGGGTGCGGGTCGTGCCGGCCGTCGGGGCGGCGAGCGGAGCGGCGATGCCCCGCCGGGCCGGCGAGGCGCTCGCGGCGCTGCTGGGAGTGGAGGCCGTCGAGTTCCCCGGCGACCACGGCGGGTTCGCCGCCAACGAGTGGTCGCCGCAGAACGACCCGGCCGCCTTCGCGGCCAGGCTGCGCGAGGTCCTGGACGGCGACTAGCTCCGACTCCCTGCGGCGCTGGGCTCTCGCCCCCCGGATACGACAGCGGCCCTGACCATCTGCCTGGTCAGGGCCACGTCCGCTGGGTGTCCGAGAGAGGACTTGAACTCATGCTTCAGGTGCTTCAGGCGAGTGCACTCCAGTGCGTTTGAGCGCTTCTGGA